>Ga0308163_10000217_pt1 | contig 149155 bp, 101 predicted proteins | sample PhyTR1_FD_201037 | JGI IMG/M metagenome (GOLD analysis project Ga0308163, IMG submission 201037) | Phyllosphere microbial communities from UC Gill Tract Community Farm, Albany, California, United States - DLSLT.R1 | ecosystem: Host-associated > Plants > Phyllosphere > Unclassified | place...
TGCGGCGGGGCTCACCTCTTCCCATCCCGAACAGAGAAGTTAAGCCCGCCTGCGCAGATGGTACTGCAGTTATGTGGGAGAGTATGTCGTCGCCTTTCTTTTGAAAACCCCATCCAAATCGGATGGGTTTTCTGCTTTTGTAAAATATTGGAAGGAGCCCAGCCTTTCCTCCAGAAATCCTCATCATGAATTTGATGGGGATTTTTTGCTTTTGGAAAATATTGAAACTGCCCCATGATCGGACGGCGGCTTCCGATTGATTGGGGCGCGCGTTAGTGATCGATTTAGGCAAAGTTGTGATATATTTTAGAGAGAATTATATTTAAAGTTGTTGTAAATCAAACTGTTATAATTTTAAAAAAAACTAAAAGTTTCTTAAAACCATTTGAATTCATTTTTTGAAGCAGTAAATTAGTAATACTATACTTAAATAAATGAATTATGAAAATGAAGCTATTTTTGGCTATAGCATTGTTAATTGCAACAATCTCGGCCAGTGCACAGAAGAAAATTGAAGTAACGGAATTGCCAAAACCAGCGCAGGAATTTTTGCAAAAATATTTTAGCCATACTTTGATAGAAAAGGTACAGAAAGATCCTGAACATGGAGAAAAAGGTTATGAAGTAAAGCTCAAAGATGGAACAGAAGTAGAATTTTGGAAAGACGGTTCGTACCGTGAAGTTGACGGTGGAGATAACCCAATTCCTACTGATTTTATTCCAGATAATATTAAAGCTTATGTAGCCAAAAATCACTCGAATGAAAAAATAACACACATCGACTATGGGCACAAAGATCTTGATGTCGATTTAACAAACAAAATCGATCTGGAATTTACCAAAGAGGGTAAAATTTTAAAAGACAAAAAGAACGATATAAAAAATTAGTAGTTTAGAAAAGAAATCCTGTTCAAAAGCAAAACTGTTTTTTGTCAACTGTCTTAATGAAAGAAAATAGATACTAGACATTCAATTTTAAAATACTAGCTTCGGAGAAGCGAAATATTTATAGAAACGTATTTATTAACTACTACAACAAAAGAGCTCCAGAAGAACGAAATATAATAGCATTTAAAATATCTCGCTCAGATGGAGCTCTTTTGTATTGAATAGGATTGGACTTCTATAAATATCCTGCCCCTCTGAGACTTATAAAAGTTAAGATGTATTGAGTGAAAAAGTTTGTTATTGCTTTTCGGACAGTTTTTTATTTAATGTCAATTTTTGCGATAGAACATCTTGAACGAAAATAGCTTATATTTACATCTTTATTTTTTATTTTATGGAAGAAAATAAGCATGTAACGATCTACGATATTGCCGAGAGACTTAATCTGGCCACATCTACTATTTCACGAGCTTTAAAAGATCATCATACCATAAGTGACAAGACGATTAAGAAAGTGAAAAAAACCGCTGAAGAAATGGGATTTGTTCCCAATACTTTAGCTGCAGGTTTGCGTGGAAATAAAACCAGAACTATTGGTGTTTTAATTCCCACCGTTACACAGCCCTTTTTATCATCTTTAATCAGCGGAATTGAAATCACGGCTCAAAAATCCGATTATACTGTAATCATTATGCAGTCGCATGACTCGTATGAAGAAGAAGTAAATATGGCTAAATCTTTGTACTCCAATCGTGTGAGTGGTGTAATTTGTTCGCTGGCAATGGAAACCAGAGATACAGCACATTTTCATCAGTTTTCGAACAATAACATTCCCTTAGTTTTTGTTGATAGGGTTCCAAAAGGCTATAATACTTTTAGAGTTGTAATTGACAATTATACAGCAGGTTACAAAGCTACAAAACACCTTATTGAGCAAGGGTGTATTCGTATTGCGCATTTAACGGCTGGTTCAGAATTAGGAAATTTGTACAACGAACGAAAAAGAGGTTACATAGAAGCTTTAAAAGACCATAATATCGAAGTAGAAGAAGAATTGATTATCAATCTAAATTCTGTTACTTATGAAGACGGAGTAAAAGCCAGTAACGCTTTATTTGATTTAAAACCAATTCCAGACGGTTTGTTTGCCCCTGGGGATATTTTGGCAGTAAGTGCTATTCAAACCGCTAAAAAACGTGGAATTAAAGTTCCAGAAGAATTCAAAGTAATTGGCTTTAACAACGACCCAATTTCGCAGATTATAGATCCGAATTTATCGACTATTACGCATCCTGCCGAAAAGATGGGAAAAGCAGCAGCTGATATTATTATAAAAAATTTGAAATCATCTAAAAATGATGATGATGCCAAAGAAATTACATTCTTAAATACGGAAGTCTTGGCAAGAGAATCTTCGCAGAAATAGAATCAAATAAAGGATTTAAAAAATAGTAAATCCACCCGTTAAAGCAGGATAGTTTTTATAATTATCCTGCTTTTATTTGTTATAGAAATATATTTTTCAAAAAAAATCGAATTAAAATTTTTTTCTTAAATAACAATCCTATATTTTTACGCAACCGATTGCATTTGTTATTTTATTTAAGATAATGTATTTTTTGAATTAAAATTTTATCAAATGCTTTTAATCAGTTGTATAATATTGATGTTATAAAAATGAGGTTATAAAGAATAAATTAATACCATGGCTTTACTACGATTTCTTTTCTTGTTTCTTTTGATTTCCTTTTCGGCTTTGGCACAAAAGGATTATAAATTGTGGCTTCAGTACAATGCAGTTGCTAATCCCGCAATAGCTTCAGAATACAAAAATAATTTTAAAGGAATTATTATTTTAGGAAACTCCGAAACTATTAAAATTGCTGAGAAAGAAATCAAAACAGGATTTTTAGATCTGTTGGGAAATATTCCTGAAATCAAATCAGATATAAAAGGAGAAAATAATCTTATCATTGGTTCAGAATCGAATTTAAATATCGAACTAAAAAATGAATTGAAATCTAATTTTGATAAAGTAAATGTGGAAGGGTTTATCATTAAAGAAATTTCTTTTAAAAACAAAAAGCAAATCATTATTACAGGAAAAAATAACGTTGCAGTTTTATATGGAGTTTTTAATTTCTTAAGAATTTTACAAACTAATAAATCGGTTAAAAATTTAAATATAGTCGATTCTCCTAAAACTAATATTAGAATCCTAAATCATTGGGATAATCTAGATCGAACAGTTGAAAGAGGTTACGCTGGATTTTCGCTTTGGAACTGGCAGAAACTTCCTGATTTTATCGATCAACGCTACATTGATTACGCCAGAGCGAATGCCTCAATCGGAATTAACGGAACTGTTTTAACCAATGTAAACGCAAACGCTTTAATCCTAACTCCGCAGTATTTAGAAAAAGTGGAAGCTTTAGCCAATGTTTTTAGACCTTACGGAATAAAAGTCTATTTAACCGCGAGATTTTCAGCACCAATCGAAATTGGGAACTTAAAAACTGCCGATCCAAAAGATCCTGAAGTCATTAATTGGTGGAAAAGTAAGTCGGCTGAAATCTATAAACGAATTCCAGATTTTGGAGGTTTTTTGGTAAAAGCCAATTCAGAAGGTCAGCCTGGTCCGCAAAATTATGGACGAGATCATATTGATGGTGCGAATATGCTGGCTGATGCTGTTGCTCCTTTTGGCGGAGTAATTATGTGGAGAGCGTTTGTGTATTCAGAACACGATGCGAATGATCGTGCGAAACAAGCTTACGCCGAATTTCAGCCGTATGATGGAAAATTCAAAGAGAATGTAATTGTTCAGGTTAAAAACGGAGCAATCGATTTTCAGCCGAGAGAACCTTTTCATCCGTTATTCGGAGCTATGCCGAAAACACCTTTGATGATGGAGTTTCAAATTACACAGGAATATCTAGGTTTTAGTACACATTTGGTCTTTCTGCCTAAATTATTTCAGGAAGTTTTAGAATCTGATACGTACCAAAAAGGAAAAGGTTCAACCGTTGCTAAAGTTGTTGACGGTACTTTATATCAAAACAAATTGACCGGAATTGCAGGCGTTGCCAATATTGGGAATGATCTAAACTGGACAGGACATCCTTTTTTACAGGCAAATTGGTATGGCTTCGGAAGACTGGCTTGGAATCCGTATTTAGATTCTGAAACTATTGCTGATGAATGGTTAAGAAGTACTTTTTCAAACGATGAAAATTTCATTAAACCTGTAAAAAATATGATGATGGAATCTCGTGAAGCCGTTGTCAATTATATGACACCGCTTGGGTTACATCATATTATGGATACAGGACATCATTATGGGCCAGGCCCTTGGGTTTCTAATTTGTCAAGACCAGAATGGAATCCGACCTACTATCATAAAGCAGACAAAAATGGAATTGGTTTCGATAGATCCAGATCAGGAACAAATGCCGTTTCGCAATATGCGGAAGAAGTCGCAAATATTTTTGATAATTTAGAAACCTGTCCTGAAAAAGATCTTTTGTGGTTTCATCATGTTTCATGGAATTATAAACTAAAAAATGGACAAACACTTTGGAATGGTTTGGCATTACAATATCAGGAAGGTGTAAATCAGGTGGCAGCAATGCAGAACGTTTGGAATAAAGCAGAAAAATATGTTGACAATGAACGTTTCAATGAAGTGAAAATGTTATTAGAAATTCAGAACAAAGAAGCAAAATGGTGGCGTGATGCGTGTTTGCTGTATTTTCAGCAGTTTTCGGGAAAAGAACTTCCTGATGGAGTTGAAAAACCAACACAGACTTTGGAATATTTTAAATCATTAAAATTTCCATTTGCACCAGGGAATGGATAAACTATTAAGAATTGAACGCAGATAAAACGGATTCGCTATCCCGAACACACAAAAAAACAGATTTTAAAGCAATGAAAAATAAAAATAAAAACTAAATCAGCGATTTTACGATAGTGAATATGTTTGATTAGTGTACTATAAATATATTGTAAAAATTATGAGCAAAAAAATAGCAATTGTAACCGGAGGTAATTCTGGTTTAGGATTTGCAACTGCAAAGAAATTATGTGATAACGGAATCACAACCTACATTATTGGAAGATCTAAAGAAAAAACAGAAGATGCCTGTAAAGAAATTGGAGAAAATGCTATTCCAGTAATCTTCGACTTAAATGACTTGAAAGGAATTCCTGCGATGATTGAAGGTATTACTAAAAATAACCCAATCGATATTTTGGTCAATAACGCTGGAATTAATATGAAAAAAGAAATTCCAGAGGTATCAGACGAAGACTTTTTATCGATTATCCATACCAATCTTTTAAGCGTTTTTGCTGTAAGCAGAGAAGTGGTGAAAAATATGAAAGACAATGGAGGCGGAAGCATTATCAATATCAGTTCGATGGCTTCGCAGTACGGAATTCCAAAAGTTATTGCCTATTCGTCAAGCAAAGGTGCGATTGAAGCAATGACTCGTGCTATGGCGGTTGAGTTGGCTCAATTTGGTATTAGAGTAAATTGTATAGCTCCAGGATTTATTAAAACTAAAATGTCGTCAACAGCACTTGATAATGATCCAGAAAGAAAAAATAAAGTGTTGGGAAGAACACCAATGGGATATTTAGGAGAACCATCAGACATTGCAGATGCGGTTTATTATTTCGCTTTAAGCGAATCAAAATATACTACTGGTACCGTGTTGCCTGTTGATGGCGGAAACAGTATTGGTTTTTAATTGTGAAAATACCACGAAGGTGCTAAGTCACAAAGTTTTAATTTAAAATACTTTGAAGAGCAAAACTTTGTGACTTAGCACCTTCGTGGCATAAAAAAAAGCAGTATGATAAAAATGCAACAAACCATGAGATGGTTCGATCCAAGCGACAATGTCAAGTTGATAGACATCCGACAAGCTGGCGCAACGGGAATTGTAACCGCATTGCATCAAATTCCTGTTGGCGATGTATGGACGATTGAAGCAATAAAAGAAAGGCAAGAGATTATTCGTAACAACGGGTTGGAATGGACTGTGGTTGAAAGTCTTCCTGTTCATGAAGAAATAAAACGAGCTTCTGGAAATTATCTGCAATACATTGAAAATTATAAAATCAGTTTACAAAATCTGGCGAAGTGCGGCATAAAAATCATAACGTACAATTTCATGCCGATTCTGGATTGGGTAAGAACCAATCATAATTTTATAAATGAAGACGGAAGCAGAGCTTTACTGTACAATCAGGATGCATTTACTTATTTTGATGTTTTTCTTTTAAAAAGACCCAATTCAGAAAACGATTATTCAGAGACTGAAAAAGAAAAAGCTTTGCAGTTTGGAAATCAACTGTCTGAAGATGAAAAAGCACTTTTGTTTAAAAATGTCTTATTAGGATTGCCAGGAAGTAAAATCCATTTTACGGCAAAGCAGATTTTATCCCTTTTAGAGAATTATGCTGAAATCGATAATCAAAAGCTAAGAGAAAACCTGATTTATTTTTTATCAAAAGTAACTCCGATTGCGGAGAAAAATGAACAAAAGTTAGCGATTCATCCAGATGATCCGCCATTTTCGGTTTTAGGTCTTCCAAGAATTGTTTCAACAGAAGCCGATTTGAAAGCTATTTTCAGCGCCGTTCCATCAATAGCAAACGGATTGTGTTATTGCACAGGATCATTAAGTGCTGATCCAAAAAATAATTTAGAGAAAATTATAGATGATTTTGGAGATAGAATTCATTTTTTGCATCTGAGAAACACCATCCGCGAAAGCGAAACTATATTTAGGGAATCGGAACATTTAGACGGCGATGTTAAAATGGAACTGATCGTTGAGAAGCTGATTTTATTAATGGACAAAACTAAAATAAGTCTGCCAATGCGCCCAGATCATGGTTTTCTGCATCAAGTTGATGAAGAAATAGAAACTTATCCAGGTTATTCTTTAACAGGAAGATTAAAAGGTTTGGCTGAGTTAAGAGGTTTGGAAATGGGAATTGGTTATAAACTGAATTTGTAAATATTTTTTTTACGTTAGAGCAGATAGGTTAAAACTTGTTTGGTCTGGGATGAGAAAAGAAAAACGTCCTGTTTGTCATTCTGAGAAACGAGGAATCGCACTAGAGCTAATCTTTGTCGATTCTCGAATGTGATTCCTCGTTTCTCGAAATGAAAAAACTAAACGAATAAAAACAATTAACTATTTAAACCAAAAGATATGAAATTTATTAAACCTTATTTATTTGCCGTAACGACTTTGCTGGCTGTTAGCTGTACATTGCAAAAAGAAACCGCTTCATTAAAAGATGTTTACAAAAATGATTTCTATATTGGAACTGCTTTGAGCGCTAACCAAATCGAAGAAAAAGATAAAAAAGAAGATTCTTTGATTCGAAAAGAATTTAATGCAATTACGGCAGAAAATATAATGAAATCCATGTTTACACATCCGCAGAAAGATAAATACGATTTTACTTTGTCAGATAAATTTGTGGCATATGGCGAGAAGAATAAAATGTTTATTCATGGGCATACTTTGATTTGGCACAGTCAATTGGCGCCTTGGATGGAAAAGATTACTGACAGTACAGAAATGAAAGCGTTTATGAAAGATCATATTATTACGATTGTTTCAAAATATAAGGGAAGAATCAATTCGTGGGACGTTGTAAACGAGGCGTTGAACGAGGACGGAACTTTAAGAAAATCTGTTTTTTTGAATACGCTTGGCGAAAAATATTTAGTTGATGCTTTCAAACTCGCAGAAAAAGCAGATCCCAAAGCGGAGTTATATTACAACGATTATAATATCGAAGAACCCGCAAAAAGAGCTGGAGCAATCGCTTTAATTAAAAAAATAAAGGCTGAAGGCGGAAAAGTTGATGGAGTAGGTATTCAAGGGCACTGGAGATTGGAAAGTCCCTCTATTGAAGAAATTGAGAAAAGTATTTTAGAATATTCGGCTTTAGGAATCAAAGTTGCTTTTACAGAATTGGATATCACTGTTTTACCAAATCCGTGGGATTTAAAAGGAGCCGATGTAAATCAGAATTTTGAAGGAAGTGCCAAAATGAATCCCTATCCTAAAGCATTGCCGGATTCTCTTCAAACTAAATTATCAGAGCGTTACGCATCGATTTTTAAACTATTTTTAAAACATAAAGATAAAATCAGTAGAGTTACATTTTGGGGTGTTCATGATGGGCAATCGTGGTTAAACGATTGGCCGATTAAAGGAAGAACCAATTATCCGCTTCTGTTTGACAAAGATTTAAAACACAAACCTGCTTATGAAAGCGTCTTAAAGTTGAAAGAGACTAAAGAATAAATACTAAAAAATCCAAAGTTTTGATAAAACAATCAACAATCGGTTGTGATATGAAAAATAACTTAAATAAAGCAATCTAAATTTGCATAATATGTTTTTTTGTTTAATTTTACACAACCGATTGTTTGAATAAACATTAATAAAAAATAGTCATTTCGAGGAATGGCAAATGACCAAAAATGCACTAACATTATTTTTTAGAAACCACTTTTGCTTACATAACTAATCAAAAAATGACCACAAACCCACGAATGACAAACATTTCACAAAAACTATCCATCAAGGAAAAAATTGGATACAGCTTAGGAGACTTAGCGGCCAATTTGGTTTTTCAAACTTTGATGACGTATTTGGCGTATTTCTACACCGACATTTACGGATTATCACCAACAGATTCTTCGATAATCATGCTGATTGTTGGATTAATCGCCGCTTTTATTTTTAATCCAATTATTGGGGTTTTGGCGGACAGAACCAGTACCAAATGGGGAAAATTTAGACCTTGGATTTTAATAACGGCAATTCCACTTGGTGTAGTGGCACTATTAGCCTTTTCAACTCCTGATTTCTCCTATAAAGGAAAAGTAATTTATGCCGTTGTGACCTATACTTTATTATTGTTTTTTTATGCTGGAAACAATCTGCCTTATTCTGCCTTAAGTGGTGTTATTACGGGCGATATGAAAGAACGAAACAGTATGTCATCTTATCGCTTTGTGGCGGTTATGTTTGCTCAGTTTTTTGTTCAGGTTTTCATGCTTGGCATTATAAAAAGTGCTGGAAACGGCGATAAAGCAGTTGGAATTGAAAAAGTCATGACCGCATTAGCAATTATTGGAACGATTATGCTTTTAATTACGTTTTTAACTACCAAAGAAAGAATTATTCCGAAACCAGAACAAAAGTCAAGCATAAAAGAAGATTTAAGCGATTTAGTCAAAAACAGACCTTGGATCATTATGCTTTCGCTGACGACTTTAGTTTTTGTGACTTTGGCGATGAAAGGCGGTTCGTACGTGTATTATTTTGAGAATTATGTTGATAAGGAGCAATTAGCCATTTTTATTCAGCCTATTCTAGATACTTTATCGAATATTGGTTTGAATCATTTTGGAAATGATCCTGTTTCAGCGGGTTTCGGTTTATTTAATGCGGGCGGAATTATTTTTATGATCGTTGGAATTACTTTGTCTAAAAATCTCGCCGACAAATACGGAAAACGAAATGTTTTTGGTGTATTTTTATTCATCTCGACTTTGTTCATTATTGCATTCTATTTTTATCCTCCAACATCAATTAGCCTGATGTTTTTCTCTCAGATTCTACACGGATTTTTCTACGGAATAACTATCCCAATTCTTTGGGCAATGATTGCCGATGTAGCCGATTATTCAGAATGGTTAAATAACCGCCGTGCCACTGCTATTATATTCTCTGCAATGATGGTTGGACTAAAAACAGGGCTGAGCGTAGGAGGTGCTTTGACCACTTTATTTTTAGGTTATTTCCACTACGTTCCAAATGCGCCAGAGCAGTCTCAAACAGCCATAAATGGAATAAAATTACTAGTGAGTGTTTTCCCTGCAATCCCTTTTTTAATTGGAGCTGGATTGTTGTTTTTCTATAAAATCAATAAAGAAATGGAAGTGCAAATTGAAACAGAATTAAAAGAAAGAAGAGCTTAATTATTTAAACAAAATATTAGTATGCCTGAAGATAGCATTGAACACATTAATTTTGAAGAAATTAATGACTTGGCGATTTCAAAGCCTTTAGTATCCCATATGTACACAGCCGATCCTTCGGCACATGTATTCAACGGAAAAATTTACATTTACCCATCTCATGATATTGATGCAGGAATTCCTTTTAACGACAACGGAGATCATTTCGGAATGGAGGATTATCATGTTTTTTCTATGGAAGACATTTCATCAGAAGTAGTTGATAATGGTGTAGCATTGCATGTAGATGATGTTGCTTGGGCCGAGAAGCAAATGTGGGCACCTGATGCAGCTCATAAAAACGGAAAGTATTATTTGTATTTCCCTGCTAAACGTGCTAACGGAATCTTCCAGATTGGTGTTGCCATTTCAGACTCGCCAATTGGTCCTTTTGTTCCCGAAAAAGAAGCGATAAAAGGGAGCTACAGTATTGATCCAGCCGTTTTTGAAGACGGAGATGGTAAGCATTATATTTATTTTGGAGGAATCTGGGGTGGACAGCTTCAGAAGTACCGTAATAACCAGTACAATCAAAATAACGAAGAACCTTTGGCAGATGAAAAAGCTCTTGGGCCAATCGTAGCTTTGCTAAGAGAGGATATGTTGGAATTTGCAGAAGACCCAAAAGAGATTAAAATTTTGGATGAAAATGGAAATGAGATTCTCGCAGGAGATAATAGTCGTCGTTTTTTTGAAGCTTCTTGGGTTCATAAATACAACGAAAAATATTATTTCTCTTATTCAACTGGAGACACCCATTTTATCTGTTATGCGATTGGCGACAATCCGTATGGGCCGTTTACATATCAGGGAAGAATTTTGAATCCTGTTGTAGGCTGGACATCACATCATTCAATTTGTGAAGTAGAAGGGGAGTGGTATTTATTTTATCATGATTCGAGTTTGTCAAAAGGAGTAACACATTTAAGAAGCATGAAAGTAACCAAAATCGATTATTTAGAAGATGGTTCGATTATTACGATTGATCCGTATGGAATAAGAAGATTAATTGATTAAGATTTTTGATGTAAAAAAATTTAGCAAAAATTACAATCGGTTGTGTTGTAATTTTGCTTCTTTTAATTCAATTTGTCATTTCGAAGTAAGGAGAAATGGCAAATTGGTTAGAAAATGAAACGGAAACCTAAGGACTTGAAAGGATAGCCCGATTTGCTGCTACGCACACACGCCCCAATTATAGAATAAACAGTTTTAAAAATAACATAATTAAGACGAAAAATAATTTTTTGTAAAAGTTTTTTAACTACCTTAGCATAACAGAACGGAACAGAACGGTATGCTAAAAGAAGAAGAAAAATTTGAGTTTATAATGAATCACGAAAGTGATATTCCGAAGTATCAGCAGCTGGTAGACGGAATTACGAATGCTATTGCCGAGAATATTTTACAGAAAGGAGATTTACTTCCGTCTGTGAATGTAATCTGCAAGACCTATCAGCTTTCCAGGGATACGGTTTTTAAGGCTTATTCTATTCTGAAAGATCAAAAAGTAATTGATTCTGTGCCAAATAAAGGTTATTACGTAGCTGGCGAGACGAGAAAAGTGCTTTTGGTTTTAGATACGTTTAAAGCTTATAAGGAGGTTTTATATCATTCGGTTGTGAATAATTTGCCAGATAATGTGATTATTGATGTACAGTTTCATCATTATAATATTGATGTTTTTAAAACAATCATTAATAACGGAATTGGAAAGTATTACAAATATGTCGTGATGAATTTTGATCATAAGGAAATCGCTCCGGCATTATCAGCGATTTCAAAAGAGAAACTGCTTTTGATTGACTGGAATATTAGAGCTGATAAAACGAATAATTATGTTTTTCAGGATTTTGGAAAAGCGTTTTATGAGTCATTGACAGAGGCAGTTGATTTGTTTAAAAAATACAAAAAGATACAGTTTGTGTATCCAGATTTTACAAATCATCCGTGGGAAACGGTGGAGTTTTTTAAGAAATTCTGTGCCGATTTTGGTTTTGAATATGAGGTAATTACAGATCCGAAGAAATTCAGCATCGAAAAAGGAATTGCTTATATCAGTGTAAGCGATAGGATTTTAGGGCACTTTTTGGAACAGTGCAAAGAGAAGGATTTTGAACCGGGGAAAGACGTTGGATTTTTATCGTACAACGAAACCCCGATGAAGAAATTTATTTACAAAGGAATTTCAGTTATTTCAACTGATTTTAAAGAAATGGGAACCAAAGCAGCGGCATTTATTACGCATGATGAAGATACTCAGTGTTATGTGCCGACAAAATTAATAATAAGAGAATCATTGTAGTATGTATTATATCGGATATGATATTGGAAGTTCTTCTGTCAAGGCAGCCTTGGTAGAAGCAGAAACAGGTAAAAAAGTAATTGTTTTAAATGAACCGCAGAATGAAATGGAAATCCTTTCGATTCACCCAGATTGGGCAGAGCAGGATCCTGAAATCTGGTGGCAGCACATTTGTACAGCAACGAAAAGAGCCATTAAAGAAGCGAATATTGATGCTTCTAAAATTCAGGGAATTGGTATTTCGTACCAAATGCACGGATTGGTAATTGTGGATGAAACTGGAAATGCACTTCGAAATTCAATTATTTGGTGTGACAGCCGTGCAGTTGAGATTGGTAATAAGGCTTTCGCCGAAATTGGAGAAGAAAAATGCATGTCACATTTATTGAATTCGCCAGGGAATTTTACAGCTTCAAAACTAAAATGGGTAAAAGAAAACGAACCTGAAGTTTATAATAAAATTGCCAAATACATGCTTCCGGGAGATTACATCGCTTTGAAATTGACAGGCGAAGTAACGACAACCAAAAATGGTTTGTCTGAAGGAATGCTTTGGGATTATAAAGAAAATAAAGTAGCCGACTGGCTTTTAGAATACTACGGAATCGATCAGTCTTTGACGCCGAGAATTGTAGAAAACTTTACGAATCAAGGAGTTGTTACTGAAAAAGCTGCTACTGAATCGGGGCTTCCAGCTGGAATTCCGATTGTGTATAGAGCAGGAGACCAGCCAAATAATGCTCTTTCATTAAATGTTTTAAATCCTGGAGAAGTAGCGGCAACAGGCGGAACTTCGGGAGTGTTTTATGCAGTTAGCGAAATGTCATCTGGAAAAAGCACAAGAGTAAACAATTTCGTTCACGTAAATTACGAATTAGAAACGCCTAGAGTTGGTAAACTTTTAAATATTAACGGAGCAGGAATTCAATACAGATGGCTTCGCAATAATATGGGCAATGAAAGTTATGAGGCAATGAATGAAAAAGCTTCTAACATTGAGGTTGGGTCTGAAGGCGTTGTCGTCATTCCGTTTGGGAATGGGGCTGAGCGTATGTTCAACAATAAGACTATCGGAACTCACTTTTTAAACCTCAACTTAAATATTCACAATAGCGCGCATTTGTTTAGAGCTTCTCTTGAAGGAATTGCGTTTTCGTTTGTATACGGAATGGAATGTCTGAAAGATGATAATGCGACGATTAATGTCATTAGAGCTGGAAACGATAATTTGTTTCGTTCAGAGATTTTCTCGAATACGGTAGCAACTTTAATTGGTCACGAAATCGAAATTTACAATACAACAGGAGCAGTTGGCGCGGCAAGGGCAGTGGGTTTAAAAGACGGTGATTACAGCAAGTTTGGAGCTAATGTGAGCGACAACGATCACGTAATGACGTTTTTACCGTTGCACAACGCAGCCCCTTACGAAACGGCTTATAAAAAATGGAAACAAGAATTAGAATTAATATTAACAAATAAATAAAAAAATCAAATGATAGTTTTAGGAGATAAAGAATACTACAAAGGTATTGGCCAAATTAAATTTGAAGGAAAAGAATCTGATAATCCGTTGGCATTTAAATATTACAATCCAGATCAAGTTGTAGCTGGAAAAACAATGCGTGAGCACTTTAAATTTGCTATCGCGTATTGGCATACTTTCTGCGGACAAGGAAGTGATCCATTCGGACCAGGAACACAGCAATTTGCTTGGGATGCTTCATCAGATCCGTATCAGGCTGCAAAAGATAAAGCTGATGCTGCTTTTGAATTCATTAGCAAAATGGGATTCGATTACTTCTGTTTCCACGATTACGATTTGATTGCTGAAGGAGCAACTTTCGCAGAATCGGAAAAACGTTTGGCATTCATCACAGATTATTTAAAACAGAAAAAAGCAGATTCTGGAATTAAATTGCTTTGGGGAACTTCAAACTGTTTCTCAAACCCAAGATTTATGAACGGAGCAGCTACAAATCCTGACTTTAATGTTGTGGCAAGAGCTGGAGGGCAAGTAAAATTGGCTTTGGATGCAACAATCGCTTTAGGCGGTGAAAACTATGTATTCTGGGGCGGTAGAGAAGGTTATATGTCTTTGCTAAACACAGATATGGGAAGAGAATTAGACCACATGGCGCAATTCTTGGCAATGTCTAGAGACTACGCAAGATCTCAAGGTTTTAAAGGAACTTTCTTTATCGAGCCAAAACCAATGGAGCCATCTAAACACCAATACGATTTTGACTCGGCTACAGCAATTGGATTCTTGAAAAATTATGGTTTAGATAAAGATTTCAAAATCAATATCGAGGTTAACCACGCTACATTGGCACAGCACACTTTCCAACACGAATTGGAAGTGGCTGCAAAAGCAGGAATGTTAGGAAGTATCGATGCGAACAGAGGTGATTACCAAAACGGATGGGATACAGATCAGTTTCCAAACAACATTCAAGAGACAACAGAAGCCATGTTGGTTTTCTTAAAAGCCGGTGGATTGCAAGGTGGTGGAGTCAATTTTGACGCAAAAATCAGAAGAAATTCTACAGATTTAGAAGATGTTTTCTTAGCGCACATTGGAGGTGCAGATACTTTTGCAAGAGCTTTATTGACTGCAGATAAAATCATCACTTCTTCTCCTTACGAAAAATTAAGAACTGAAAGATATAGCTCTTTTGATTCTGGAAAAGGAAAAGATTTTGCTGACGGAAAATTGAACCTTAAAGATCTTTATACTATCGCTCACGAAAATGGAGAATTAAATCTTCAAAGCGGTAAACAAGAATTGTTTGAAAATATCATTAACCAATATATTTAATTGGTGTAGACTTTAGTGTCCAACCTAACAGGTTTTTTTAAACCTGTTAGGTTTCTACAAAATATTTAATGAGAGAAAAAATATCTGAAAAGAAATTAACTTTAAATATGATAGTCGTAAAAAGTTAAAAATGCTTTTAGATAGAAATTTCGAAAATGTGCATTAAGATTATGACTTTTTACATTGAGATTTAAGAAAAATAGGTTGAAGGTTTAGTTACTATTTTTTGAAAATCGAAATGAATAGAAGTTCAGTTTGATAAAACAATAGTGAGTATTTTTTATTGAAGGTTTTTTGAAGAGCAAAATCAATCGAAATGCACATTTTTCACTCGCTACAACATGCTGAGAACTTTGTTAAAGTTTTAAACTTTGACAAAGTTTTTTACTAGAATTTAGACGTACTGCAGTGCGCCTCTACAATTAACCACAAACCGACAAACTTATGAAATTTTTTATTGACACTGCCAATCTTCAAGATATTGAAGAAGCGCAGGCTTTAGGCGTTTTAGATGGTGTAACCACCAATCCGTCTTTAATGGCAAAAGAAGGCATTACAGGAAAAGAAAATATCTTGAAACATTACCTTAATATTTGTAATATCGTTGATGGCGATGTTTCGGCTGAAGTAATCTCGACTGATTTTGAAGGAATGATAAGAGAAGGAGAAGAGCTGGCAGCTTTACATCCTCAGATTGTAGTGAAACTACCTATGATTGGCGATGGTATAAAAGCCTGTAAATACTTCTCTTCAAAAGGAATTCGTACCAATGTGACTTTAGTATTTTCGGCGGGTCAGGCTTTGCTTGCCGCTAAAGCAGGAGCAACTTATGTTTCGCCATTTTTAGGAAGATTAGATGATGTTTCTACTGACGGAATGCATTTAATTGCTGAAATAAGAGAAATCTACGATAATTACAATTATCAAACTCAAATCTTATCGGCTTCTGTGCGACATACAATGCATATTATCAATTGTGCCAAAATTGGATCAGATGTGATGACTGGACCACTTTCTGCGATAAAAGGTCTTTTAAAACATCCTTTGACAGATATCGGATTAAAGCAATTTGTAGAAGATGCGAAAAAGATGAATTTATAACCTTTTTTATTTCTGTTTTTATAGTTTAAAAAACTCTCTTCCAATTATTTGGGAGAGAGTTTTTTTATGAAATGAAGCAACCGATTGTCTCTTCTTTAATTTTGTAAGAATTATAATATTTTAATGATATAGTCTTGGTTTTGAGTTTATAAGATTTATTAAGTCAGATTTTATAAGGGATAGCGAAAGATTTAATTTATGATGAATTTTTGGACGGTTACTATAACGTTTTAGTTTTTTTTGAAAAAATCTCATTTTTTAACATTTTATATTTTTTTTAAGATTTTGAATCAAATGATTTATTATCTCTAACGTTTTCGTGATATTAAACAGTCTTTTTAATGATTATTTAATATTTTGTAATTATTAATACATATAATTCTTTTTTTAGCTTTATTTTTTTGAAATTAGGAATAAAATTTAACACAACCGATTGCGTATTGTTGTTTTTTGCATATATTTGTTTTGACTATAAGCTACTTATTTGTTTGAAATGTTAAAATAAAAACGAATAAAAAGTCATCCAAAAGAAAACTAACTAAACCATACTATTAACTCATTAAACCAATTATTTATGACTAACTTTTTAATTACTAAAAGCAGATCTAAATACTTTAAGAATTGGGGGTTCTTAATCCTGATGCTGGTATTTTCTGCTGCAGTAAATGCACAAATTACTGTTACAGGTACTGTATCTGATGGTGTAGGACCAATACCAGGTGTCAACATTATTGTAAAAGGAACCAAAACAAGTACTGTGTCAAATTTTGACGGGACTTACACACTTCAAGCTATTCCCAATAATAGTATTTTGGTGTTTAGCTTTATTGGATATAAACCGTATGAAGTTGCAGTGAATAATAAAACTAAAATTGATGCTGTATTAGAAGAGAACTTAAATGACTTAAAAGAAGTTGTTGTTATTGGATACGGAACATCAAAAAGATCAGATTTAACAGGCGCAATTTCTTCGATATCTAGTTCAGCGGTAACACAATCTGTTTCTACAACTATAGATCAGGTATTGCAAGGTCGAGCGGCTGGGGTGCAGATACAGCAAAATAGTGGTACGCCTGGAGGAAGCTCTTCGGTACGTATTCGTGGTATAAGCTCTATTACAGGTTCTAATGAACCAATTTATGTTATTGATGGTGTTATTATAGATGGTAATTCAGGTTCTTTAAATACAAATCCGCTTTCAGGAATTAACCCTAATGATATTGCTTCTATAGATATTTTGAAAGATGCTTCTGCAACTGCTATTTATGGTTCTAGAGCAGCAAATGGGGTAATTATGGTGACTACTAAAACAGGTAGAAAAGGAGATTTGACTTTAAATTTTGACAGTTATGTAGGATGGCAGCAAATGCCGAAAGAATTGCAGGTGCTTAATTTAAGAGAATATGGGACGTTGAAAAACACGAGATCAGATTTAGGAATCGTTGAAAGAGACCCTTATTTTATTCGTCCTGATTTATTAGGAGAAGGCACAAACTGGCAAGATGAATTATTTCAAACAGGTTTAATTCAGAACTACAATTTATCTGCTTCGGGCGGTTCAGATACTACCACTTATGCTTTAGGAATGTCTTATTTTGATCAGGAAGGAACTATCATCGGTTCTTCTTTTGATCGTATGACCATTCGTGCTGTAGTTGATTCTCAGGTGAAAAAATGGATGAAAGTTGGAGTGAATTTAAATGCTTACAAAACCAATCAGGTCACTACAGTAAATGATGATTCGGTAATCTTAACCGCTTTAAAACAGACTCCAAACGTAGCCGCTAGAAATGCTGATGGAACTTTTGACGGACCAGACACAACAGAATTCGTTCAAACCAATCCGTTAGGAATTGCAATGCTGAAAGATAATCATGGAAAAGATTACGGAATTAGAGGTAATGTATATGCAGAAATTGGTTTTACAAAAGATTTAAAATTGAGAACCCAGTATTCTATAGATTACGGTTTTGGAAACCGATATACTTTTAATCCATCTTACACTTTTGGAGCATTATCAAATGAAGTTAGAGAAGGGTCAAGAACAAAATCTACTAGCGAAAACTGGATTTGGACTAATACTTTGACTTATAATAAAGCATTTGGAAAACATAATGTTAATGCATTGGCAGCTCAAGAATTTCAAGAGCAAAACTGGGAAAATCTGTATGGGTACCGTTCAGGTTATTTAACAAACGGAGCTACAGATTTAAATGCTGGAGATCCAACAACGGCTAGAAACTCAAATGCAAGTTCTACAAAATCGCTTAGTTCTTATTTTGCAAGAGCAACGTATACATTTGATGATAGATACATTCTAACAGGAACAATCAGAAGAGACGGATCTTCGCAATTTGCTGAAGGCAATAAATGGGATTGGTTTCCATCTGCTTCTTTAGCATGGAAAGTTTCAAACGAATCATTTTTAAAAGAAAATCAGATTATTAGCAATCTAAAATTACGTGCAGGATGGGGTGTTACAGGTAATTCAAGCGTACCCAATAATGCTTATACTTCGGTTTATGGCACTTCTGCTACCAATTGGGGAAGTGGGCAAATTGCAACTAATACAGCAAATCCAGACCTTAAATGGGAAAAATCAAACCAGACTAATATTGGTTTAGATATCGGACTTCTAGACAACAGAATTGAAATTACAACAGATGTTTATTATAAAAGAACAGATGATTTATTACTAAGATTATCACTTCCAGCTTATGTAGGAACAACAGGTCAAGGAGCTACAACACCGCCTTTTGCTAATATTGGATCTCTTGAAAACAAAGGTTTCGAGTTTACGATAAACACGATAAACATGCAGCGAAAAGATTTTCTTTGGAAATCAAATTTCAATATCTCAATGAACAGATTTAAAATATTGAAATTGAATTCAGAATCTGGAGTTTACGATCAGACTTTACAGCAAGGCTCAGATGTAACTGTAGTTACTCGTACAGCTGTTGGACAGACATTAGGACAATTTTATGGTTATAAAGTAATTGGACGTTTTGAAAAAGCAACAGATTTTTATTATAAAGATGCCACAGGAACCGTAAAACCAACAGCATTGCCGGAAGGAATGGCAATTGGTGAAAATGGAGTTTGGATTGGAGATTATATGTTCGAAGACGTAAATAAAGATGGAGTGATTAACGAAAAAGATGCTGGTTATATTGGAGACCCAAATCCAGATTTCACTTTTGGTTTCAATAATAGTTTTTCATTCAAAGGCTTTGATGTGAGCATTTTATTTACAGGTTCTTACGGAAATGATGTTTTAAATTACCAAAGAAGATGGCTTGAAAACCCACGCGAGAATACCAATTTATTGAAATCAGCTTTAGGATATGCACAATTAGAATTAATCGATCCGAATGGGCCTAATGATTATCGTAATGTTCAGATTGTGGGCGGAGATCCTTACATGCCTAGAATTGCGGCGTCATCAGCAGCTTCGGCTTCGAATTATCGTTTAAGCAATAGATTTGTTGAAGACGGGTCTTATGTAAGACTTAAGAATATTTCAATCGGCTATAATCTTCCTAAAGATTTGTATTCTAAATACGGAATTTCAAACATCAAAGTATATTCCAACATGCAGAATGTTTTAACCTTTACCAAATATAAAGGATATGATCCTGAAGTAGGTGCTATGTACCAAAACCAACTTCTAAATGGTATCGATAACGGACGCTATCCTTCACCTATGGTAACTACGCTTGGATTAACTGTTAATTTCTAAAAAACGCACAATGAAAACAAAGAAAATATTTTACACGGCTTTAATTATTGCATTGCCATTTGTTTGGACGAGTTGCAGCGACATTTTGGACGTTGAACCAAATGATGTAATTACAAAAGAAAATTTTTATCAGACAGAATCTGATTTTCAGGCTGCAACAGGGCCATTATACAATAAAGTATGGTTTGATTTTAATGATAAATTCTACTACGGATTAGGAGACGGACGTGCCGCAAACATGTATGCGCCTTTCTCAGATTATGTTTATCCGTTTACAGATTTAACAGAAACTGGATTAACAGGACCTTTGGTTTCGGCTTGGGCATCTTTGTATAATGTAATACAGCAGTCTAATAATGTGATCATCGGAATTTCTGGAAGCTCAATGAGCGAGACTATTAAAAACAAATACATTGCTGAAGCCCGTTTTATGAGAGGAACAGCATATTGGTATTTAGCTTCATTATGGGGAGATGTGATTATTTCTACAGATCCGAGAGAATTGGTAAAAAATCCAATCGTAAACAAAAATCCGATGAAAGATGTTTACGAATTCTCGATGCGTGATTTAGAATTTGCAGCAAAATACCTTCCGGAGACGGCAGGACAAGCTGGACGCTTAACAAAATACAGCGCATACGGAATGCTTTCTCGTGTTTACTTATCATTTTCAGGAGTTAGCGACAATCCAAACAGCGGAACCCGCAATCAAGAATATCTCGATTTAGCTAAAAAAGCGGCAGAAAAAGTAATGAGTTCTGGGCCTTACACCTTAATGACAAATTATGAAGATTTGTTTATGATTGACAATAACAACAACACCGAATCGATGTTTGCATTGCAATGGGTTCCAAACGGAGATTATGGAGTAAACAATACACAACAGGCTTATTTTGCATTAGGTTCTGATATTACAGGAGATGATGCCGCTTGGGGATATTGGACAAGAGCTTCTTATAATGTTTTACAAGAATATGAATCAAAAGATCTTCGTCGTAAAGCAACTTTTATGGGAGATGGCGATCATTATGCAGAAATTAATAAAGCAAATGGCGGTTATACAGTAGATCATACAGCAGATTTTCTTACTGTTAAAAAGGGAGTTGTAGGTTCTACAAAAGACAATTCTAAAATTACACGTATGAATTCTGCTTTAAATACATACATGTTACGTTTGGCAGAAGTGTATTTAAATTACGCAGAAGCAGCTTTAGGAAACAATGCTTCAACTGCAGATGCAACAGCCATTTCGGTTGTAAATAGACTTCGCACGCGAGCAGGTTTAGACCCAAAAACAACTTTAACTTATGCCGATATTATTCATGAAAGAAGAGTAGAATTATGTATGGAAGGGCAATATTGGTACGATCTAGTTCGAAGAGCTTATTACAAACAGCAGGAAGTAATCAACTATGTGACAGGACAAAACAGAGGAACAATAACTCCAATTTTGTACGACGCAGCAACCAATACCGTTACAGTTGATGCTTCACAAGCTACAAGTCCGAGAGCAATTGGTGTAATCGATGCGACAATCTTTACGTTGCCTTACCCAGAATCTGAATTAGTTCAGAATCCATTATTGAGAGAAAATCCTGTTCCGTATCAGTTTACCGAAGAGAAAATAAAAGACTTATTCTAGTTTCAGAAATAAAAAACTAAAAGACATAAATATGAAATATATTTTAAATAAAAAGTATTGGGCACCTATTGCACTTTTAAGCATGATGGTTTTCGGTATGCTATTTACTTCTTGCGATAACAACGATTCTGAAGGACGCGCAATGACCATTACAAAAGTGTTTTTAGAAGATGTAAATTCGACCGTACCAGATAGAGAAGTTAGTTTTGCCCGTTTAGGACAGCTATTGCGTATCGAAGGTTCTGGATTTGAAGGACTTAAAAAAGTTTATATTAACGGATATTCGACCTACTTCAATGTAGTTTTTGTTTCTAACAATTCAATGTTGGTCAGCATTTCTGCAGATACACCCATTACAGATGCAGATCCATCGGTAAGAAATACAATTCGTTTTGTAAATGATTCAAATGAAGTGACATTTCCTTTTCAAATTCGTTCAGGAAAACCAACTATTTTAAGTATGTCGAATACAATGCCAAATCCCGGAGAGACAATTATTGTTTCAGGAACAGGTTTGACAGAAGTGAGCAAAGTAGTTTTTCCAGGCAATGTTGAAGTTACAACAGGAATCACTTCCGATGAAGAAGGAGAATCTTTTACCGTTGTGGTTCCAAGCGGAATCTCAGATTTAGGAGGTTCAATTTATGCGGAAACATCAAACGGAGGCGTTTACTCTCCAGCGTATTTCAATTTCAAAAAAGGTTTACTGCTTAATTTTGATGGACAAGGTTCACACGGATATTGGGGAAGTTCAACAAGTATGATTCAGCCAGAAGATTTAGAATCGGCAGCTTTAGGAACTGGAAATGTATCTCAAGGAAAATACGTACCTCATCGTCCAGCTCGTATTGCTTCTTTTGATGCAGCAAAAAACCGTTGTTCTGAAGTTTGGACAGCAGGAAATGGAGTAGACAATTGGAGAGCACAGCTAACGCCATACATTCCGGCAAGTACCCCATTAGATAAAGTAGGATTTCAATTTGATATCTATGTGCCAGATGTTTGGAGAGATTCAGGTTTCTTAAAAATTTGTATGATCAATAATTTTAATGGTGGAGAATGGGCAGGAGCTTGTTACAACTATGTTCCTTGGATTAAAGATGGCAAATCAATTGGAGTAAATACAACGGGATGGATTACAGTTACAATTCCATTAAACAAATTTTATGCTTGGTCTAAAGAGCCATTTACTTTCGAAACTGTTCTAGCTTATCGCGAAGCGGCAACGTATCAAAACTTTGGTATTTACTTCGAAAATTCTGATGTAAAACTATCTAATGTAACAGGAAACGCAAGCGAAGTAGAATTTCCTTCAAAAGCAACTTCTGTAAAAGTCTACACAGACAATTGGAGAATTGTGCCATTAGATACGCCAGTATACAATGATTTTAACTAACCCAACAGCCACAAAATGAAATCTAAATATATCATACCAATAATTGCTTCATCATTAATGATTTTGTCATCATGCGATGATAATTTGATGGAGTGGGGAAAAGACCCAGAGCACGGAGAAGTAACAGGAGCCGAACTTCCGTTGGCTTTAGTAGAAAAAATAAGCCGTTACGAACCGTTAAAAAACTATTCTGATTTTTCTTTAGGAAACGGAATAGGAATAAGTTTGTACATGAGCGATGCTAATTATAGAAAAATTGTAAACGAAAATTTTGATGAGGTAACGCCAGGCTACGAAATGAAACATGGGGCAATGGTAAACTCCAAAGGAGAAATTGATTTTGCCAACGTAGATGCTTTTATTGCTGCAACAAAAAGTGCAGGATTAAAAGTCTTTGGACACACTTTGATTTGGCATTCCAACCAGAATGCAAGTTATCTAAACAGTATTATTGCCCCAACCGTAATTCCAGGTTCAAGCGGAACAAATGTCTTGGATCTAACCCCTATTAAAAGCGGAACTTTTACAGGATGGGCTAGAAATAACCCAGGGAAAGGCATTGCAACAGTTGCGAATGCTGGATTAACAAGTACTTCGCCAGCAATTCAATTAGCATCTAGTGCAAGTTCTTCTGCAGCTTACAATCTGCAACTTACATCTCCAAATGTGCCAATTGTTGCAGGCCATAATTATGAAATCTCATTTTACATCAAATCGGATGTTGCAGGAAAAGGACGTATTTCATTTAATGCTTCATTGGCAAATCAGTATCCATACAAAGATTGGTTTAGCACAGGCGGAACATGGACAGAAGCTTTTGCAACCACTTCTTCTTGGCAGCAAGTTAAAATTAAATTAGCACCAGGCGATTTTAAAGCAGGCAGTACAAGTTTTCAGTTTAATTTAGATTTAGGATATCTTCCTAATGTAACTTATCTGATTGATGCTAATAAGCTAGCAGTTGTCGATCTTGATGCTGTGACAGGACCAGTTAATTTAGTTTCTAACGGAACATTTAATTCTGGAATAACAGGATGGAGCAAAGCCAATGGAGCAACAGATGCATTAAGCGCAGCAGGAGCTTCAGACGCTTACGAAGGAAGTGGAGCTATGAAAGTAGTCAATGCCACATCTGACGCAGGAAACCAATGGAAAACTCAGATTCAAACTACTTTTACTTCTCCATTAGCAGCAGGAAAAAGCTATACGATTTCTTATATGATTCGTTCTGAAGCTACAGGTTCTGTAAGATGTTCAACAACTCCATCAGATGTAGCAAGTTATCAAGGCGATCAGGCAACTGCTACAAGTTGGAAACAAATCGAGTGGAAAATCACAGCAAAAGGCGGTGAAACAGGTTTTGGTTTCGATTTAGGAGGAGCGGCAGGAACATATTATATCGATAATGTTTTGGTAACCGATGGCGCTGCAACTGGCGGAGGCGCGACAGCTCCAGTTACAATTGAGAAAACAGATGCAGAGAAAACTAAAATTATTAGCGATGCTATGACAGATTGGATTTCTAAAATGATGACGCATTATAAAACAAGCGTTCTCTCTTGGGATGTGGTAAACGAACCAATGAAAGAAGATGGAACTCTAAGAAACGGGACAGAAGGCGATACGGCTTCAGATTATTTCTCATGGGTTAAATATCTTGGAAAAGATTATGCTGTAACGGCTTTCAAACTAGCGCGTCAATATGGAAACGAAACAGATAAACTTTTCATCAACGATTATAACTTAGAATCGAGATTAGATAAATGTGACGGATTAATCGAGTACGTAAAATATATTGAAGAGAAAGGTGCTAAAATTGACGGAATCGGAACACAGATGCACATTGGTTTAACAACAGAGAAAGATAAAATTGTTCAGATGTTCCAAAAACTGGCAGCTACTGGAAAATTGATCAAAATCTCTGAATTAGACATCAGATTAGGAACTGCGACACCAACAGTTGCACAGCAAGCTTCTCAGGCAGAAATGTATCAGTATGTTATTGATATGTACAAAAAATATATTCCTGCAGCGCAGCAATATGGAATTACAATTTGGGGAGTATCAGATAATTCTAAAGAACATGAATATTGGCTTCCAAATGAGTCTCCAAATCTTTGGGATGCAAATTACGTTCGTAAGCACGCTTACAAAGGCGCAGCAGATGGTCTTGCAGGAAAAGATGTGAGTTTAGGTTTCTCAGGAGAATTACAAAAACCTTAAGTATTTAATTAGTAATAATATCCATAGTGCAAGTCTGTAAAAGGGTCTGCACTATGGATTATTTATTTTCTTAACTTTTATTGCTCAAGATTTATCGAAGCAAAAAACAAATCAAAATGGCTTTCAATCTTAAAACAAACCGAATAAGCGTTTTTACAAAAGGCAAATTGTTTCTCATTACATTCTGTACGATACAATTTGGGTTTAGTCAAAACATACCTCATCTTCAAAAGATAGGAAATAAAACACAGTTAGTTATCAGCCAAAAACCATTCTTAATACGAGGCGGAGAATTAGGAAATTCCTCTGCAACTAGTATGGAAAGTATGGAAACGATCTGGTCTAAATTGACCGATATGAACCTCAACACTGTGTTAACTCCGATTTATTGGGAATTAATAGAACCGCAAGAAGGCAAGTTTGATTTTCAGTTAGTAGATGATTTGATTCTTCGTGCACGAAAAGAAAACTTAAAACTCGTTTTTCTTTGGTTTGGATCCTGGAAAAACAGTATGTCGAGCCACGCGCCAGAATGGATAAAACTCAACCAGAAAAAATACCCTAGAGTTAAAGATGATAAAAACAAAAGCCACGAAATCCTGACACCTTTTAGCGAAAATAATCTTCAGGCCGATTTGAATGCTTTCAAAAAACTGATGGCGCATATCAAAGATTTCGATCAAAAAGACCAAACTGTAATTATGATTCAGGTTGAAAATGAAATCGGAATGCTGCCAACCGCAAGAGATTATCACGCTTTAGCCAATGCTGCATTTCAGAAACCCGTTCCAGAGGAATTGATCAAATATTTAGAGAAAAACAAACAAAAATTAGTTCCAGAATTTTTAGAAATTTGGAAAAAGAACGGATTCAAAACAAAAGGAAATTGGGAAGAAATTTTTGGAAAAGGTTTACATACAGACGAAATTTTCATGGCTTGGTATTTTTCTAAGTTCACCAATATCATTGCAAAGGCAGGAAAAGAAGCTTATCCAATTCCGATGTTTGTAAATGCAGCTTTGAATGCTCCAGAAAAAAAGCCAGGACAATATCCAAGTGCAGGACCGTTGCCTCATATTATGGACGTTTGGAAAGCCGCAGGAAATTCAATTGATTTTTTAGCACCCGATTTTTACAATCCGTCATTTAAACAATGGAACGATTTGTTTACCCGCCAAGGCGATCCGTTATTTATTCCAGAACACCGTTTTGATGAAACTGCGCCATTTAAAGGTTTGTATGCAATTGGACATTATGAAGCAATTGGTTTTTCGCCATTTTCAATAGAATCTGTTGCCGATGCCAAAAAAGAACCTTTAGGAAAAATATACGATTTAGTCCAGCAATTAACTCCTGTAATTGAAGCAAATAAAGGACAAGGAGAAATTGATGGCGTTTTATTAGATAAAGAAAATAATACGCAAATCATTAAAATGGGCGATTATGAATTCACTTTCAAACACGATTACACCCTAAATTGGTCAGACGGAGCAAAAGCAGAAACTTGGCCAATGTCAAGTGCTATTATTATAGAAATCGCCAAAGATGAATTTTATATTTCCGGATCAGGAATTGTAGTTACTTTTAAACCTTTAAAGGAAAATGTAAACGCAGGAATTCTAAAAACAGATCAAGGCCGATTTGATAATGATAAATGGAAAACAATAAGACATTTCAACGGAGATCAAACCCATCAAGGCAGACATTTAAGAATCTCAGTGGGCGATTACGAAATCCAAAAAATAAAATTATATACGTATGAGTAATGTTTTTTCGCACCACGAATTACACGAATTGGCACTAATTTTTTTCTAATTATCTTCAATTTCACAAATTAAAAAATTCGTGTCATTGCAGTATTATAGACTAGAACGGATTAGTGTAATTAGTGGCGAAAAAAATAAAAACAATATATATGAAGAAAGTATTACTAGCATTTCTAATAACTTTTAGCATTAATGCTCAAATCAAACTTCCTCGATTGATAAGTGACGGAATGGTTTTGCAGCGTGATGTAAAAGTCAACATTTGGGGATGGGCATCGCCAAATGAAAAAATAGAACTCAATTTTAAAGAAAAAAAATACAACACAACAACCGCCCAGGACGGAAAATGGTCGATCCAAATTCCATCTCAAAAAGCAGGCGGACCGTATGAAATGACTTTAAAAGCATCCAATACAATTCTTTTGAAAAACATTCTTTTTGGAGATGTGTGGCTCTGTTCCGGACAATCGAACATGGAACTTCCAATGGATCGATTGAAAGACAAATACAAAGAAGAAATTGCAAAATCTGCCAATCCGAATATTAGACAATTTTTAGTTCCTGATGAATATTATTTTGAGAAAGAAAGAAACGATTTTTCATCTGGCTCTTGGGTTGAAGCAAATCCTGTAAACGTTTTACAATTTACTGGAGTTGGATATTTTTTCGCTTTAGAAATTTATGATAAATATAAAATTCCAATTGGATTAATAAACAGTGCTTTGGGAGGTTCTCCTGTAGAATCGTGGATTAGCGAAGAAAACATTAAAAAATTTCCCGAATATGAGCAGGAATATCTAAAATTCAAAAACGGAAAACTCGAAAAACAAGTCCAAGAAAACGACCGAAAAGTAAGTTCAAATTGGTATAGTTTACTGAATGAAACAGACTTGGGACTAAAGGAAAAATGGAGAAATTCGGTTGAAACTTCAGATTGGAACGAAATGAATATTCCAGGTTATTGGGCTGATGGCGAACTCGGAAAAATAAATGGTTCGGTTTGGTTTAAAAAGGATTTTGTTCTGGAAAAAGTAAAAGAAAATCAGGCAAAATTGATTTTAGGACGAATTGTTGATGCCGACTCTGTTTTTGTAAACGGACATTTCGTTGGAACCACTTCATATCAATATCCGCCAAGAATTTATTCTTTTAATGCTAATGTTTTAAAAGAAGGAAAAAACGAAATTACAGTTCGAATCATCAACAATTCTGGAAAAGGGGGCTTTGTAACAGATAAACCATACGAGTTAATTATAGGCGATAAAACTATTGATTTAAAAGGAAATTGGAAATATAAATTAGGCTCAAAAATGGAACCGTTACCAGGGCAGACTTTTGTGCGCTGGAAACCTGTCGGACTTTACAATGCTATGATTGCGCCTTTGAAAAACTATGCAATAAAAGGTGTTTTATGGTATCAGGGCGAAGCCAATACTAAAAAGCCATCAGAATATGGTTCTCTAATGGAAGTCTTAATTTCTAATTGGCACACGCAATGGAAACAGGAAAAATTGCCATTTTTATTGGTGCAGCTTCCAAATTTTATGGAACCAAAAACAGAACCAGTAGAAAGCAATTGGGCGGCTTTAAGACAACAGCAATTAAACACGCTGAAAGTTCCGAACACAGGATTAGCAATAACAATAGATTTAGGCGAATGGAATGATATTCATCCTTTAAACAAATATGATGTTGGGAAAAGACTAGCGTTACAAGCAAGAAAATTGGTTTATGGAGACAAAAATTTAACTGCTTCTGGTCCGCTTTTTCAATCGATCAAACAAAATGGGAATAAACTGATTTTAAGTTTTTCAGATATTGGAACAGGATTGCAAATCAAAAACGGAAATGAACTGGAAGAATTCGCCATTGCGGGAGCTGACGGTAAGTTTGTTTGGGCAAAAGCAATTATTGAAGGAGATAAAATCGTTGTTTGGAATGATGCGGTTGCAAATCCAGTAAAAGTGCGTTACGCTTGGGCAGATAATCCAGTTGAAGCTAATTTATACAATAAAGAAAACTTACCGGCTTCACCTTTTGAAGCTCGTTTTAAGTAGTTTTTTTTACTCATTTTTTTTAGCCACGAATTTCACGAATTACACTAATTTATTCACTTTGTGTTTTAATTTATTCGAATTTTATGAATTAAAAAATTAGTGAAATTGAATTTTAAATCGCAAAGAATTAGTGTAATTCGTGAATTGCTTCGCCTGTTCGCTATCGCTCGGGTCGTGGCTAAAAAAAAAATCATTTCAAATTCTCCACCAATGTCTTCAAAAAAGCAATAACTGCTTTTTTCTCATACACTTCCTTCAAAGAAATCAGCATTGCAGTTCGGGTCATATTTTCTCCTTTTATCGGAATGGCATACAAATCATTTTCGTCTTCAATTGTAGTTTTTGTTAAGATTGTGTGCCATTTTCCTGTTTTAATTAATTCAAGCAAAGTTGGAATGTCATTTATTTCAATCGTAACATTTGGATGCAAATTATTTTTTTCGAATGCCTTGCTGATAAATTGAGTTGTGCTAAAACCGCCAGCAGGCATTGCAAGAGGCAACGTACTAATTTCTTCCAGAGAAATTGTCTTTTTATTTTTTAAAGAAGTTTCAGAAGAAGTAACCAAAGCCATTGGCGAAGTAAACAATTCTAGATATTTAAAATGCGCCTCAGAAGCAATTTCTTCAAAAGTTAGAATAACATCAAGCTGAAAATGATTTAGTTTTTGAATGAGTTCTTGCGATGTTCCAAAGATAATTTCGAATTGAATTTTAGGGTATTCCGAACTAAACAAAATCAAAGCTTTTGTAACAACATGTCGTAAAGCGTATGTAACGCCAATAGCAATTTTTCCAGTTTCGAGTTTATTTAAATCTTTTAATAATTGAAGTCCGTCAGAAGCTTTGTTGACCGATTGTTGCGCGTAGACCGAAAATAATTCTCCAGCTTCTGTCAATGTAATTCGTTTTCCAATTCTATTGAAAAGCGGAACTTGAAGTTCGTCTTCTAATTGTTTAATTTGTTGCGATAAAGTACTCTGACTGATATAAAGCGCAGAAGCCGCTTCGGTAAAATTCAGTAATTCTTTTGCTTTCAGAAAATATTTAAGCTGACGAAGTTCCATTTTTAAATCGGTTTTATCGATTGATTATATCGAAAAATAAGGTTTTACAAATATAGAAATTCTTAAGAACTTTGCTTTGTTATACAATTACAAACAAAACAAAATGAAAATTATAGCATTACAAGAAGGAAATTATATTGTCAATTCTCAAAAAGAATTTCAGCTTTTAACAGAGAATACAATCGATTCTGGTTTAAAAATGGCAATTCAGCCTTTTCTTGTTATTACAGATCATGATGTTATTTTAATAGATTTCGGTTTAGGATTTGTTAATAATGGTGTTCCGTTTATTTACGAAATGCTGAGAAAAAATAATATCGAACCTCAACAGATTACTAAAATTCTGGTTTCACATCTACATAAAGATCATATAGAGGGAATTGGTTATTTTGAAAATAATCAATTTGTTCAAAATTTCCCAAATGCGACGATTTACATTCAAGAACGAGAAATAGATTTTGCTTTAGAACAATTGCAAAATCCGTCGTACGTTCCTGAAATATTAAATGTGCTGAAAGAATTGCCAAATGTTGAATTATTAAATGAGGACAGCGGACAAATTACCGACGAAATTTATTTTGAAGTTACAGCAGGACATACCAAATTTCAACAAGTATTTTGGATTAAAGCGGATGACGAAATTATTTTTTATGGAGCAGATGATTTGCCACAAAAAAGATATTTAAAATTTCCTGTTGCCTACAAAACCGACTTTGATGGAAAGCGTGCTATGGAATCTCGTAAGAAATGGGAACAGCAGGCAAAAGAAGAGAATTGGAAAGTGCTTTTGTATCATGATATGAAGACACCTGTTTTAGATTTTGCCGAAGAAAGAAGTGAGATGAAAGATGCTGTGTAGGATAAAGAATAAAGAATAAAGAATAAAGAATAAAGACGAAAGATTATTAGATGAAAAATATAGAAACAATTCCGGCTTTAATTATTTACGGATCTTTAGCACCTGGAGAATCCAATCATTCGGTTATGGATCCGATTAAGGGAGAATGGAAAAAAGCAATTATAAAAGGAAAACTTGAAGAAGGAGGTTGGGGCTCTTCATTAGGATATAATGGTTTTATTGCTGTTGATAATGAAGAAGCCGAAATGATAAAGGCGTATGTTTTATTTTCGGAAGATTTGACTTCGCATTGGAATTATCTCGATGAATTTGAAGGTGATGGTTATACGCGAATTCAAACCGAATATGAGCTGGAAAATGGAGAAAAAGGAATTGGATACATTTATGCTTTGAAACAATAAAAGGAAAATTCAGATTAAATTATTTAGTCTGAATTTTTTTTTAGCAGAAAACAAAAGAAACAATACACTCTTTACTTTTTCTTCCAAAGAATTACGCAAGATCGAGAATGCTTTGGTAATCTGCGCTTCAACGGTTTTTATGGAAACATCCAAATGTTCTGCTATTTCAATATTTGTTAGACCTTCTTTTTTACTTAAAATAAAAACCTCTTTGCATTTTGGCGGTAAATTCTGTATCTCTTTATTTACGGCATTCAAAACCCTTTGGAAAGATTCAGAATCTTCTTCCTGAACAATTCCGTTTAAAGCGTCGTGATAGGATTTTTCAAGAGAAAATAAAGATTGATTTTTTCTATACAAATCGATAAACTCATTATATACCAATTTGTAAAGAAAACTTTTTAGAGAATGATCTGTTTTTAATCTTGTGCGTTGTTCCCAAACTTTTATAAAAACATTCTGCACAATATCTTCGGCGCTGTAAACATTCTTTACCAAGCTGTTAGCATACACGCAAAGTTTATGATGATAGGTGTCGATAAGATACGTGTATGCACTTTCATCTCCATTTCGTAGAGACTCAATTAGAATAGTATTATCGCTGTAATCATCAATCTTCATAAAAACAAATATATAAATTAATAGTTTTTGAGGTTAAAAAGTAAACTTAATTTGCTCAAATCGACCTTTTTTTTGCCTTTCTATTTGAAAATTATTACAAATAAAAAAGGAAGAAAAATGCAAATATAAATCTTTTGGTTTATAATATCTACCAAATTAGTAGAGTTTTATTGAGAGAAAACACTTGTGAAAAATAAAAAAATCAGTAAAATGAAAAAAACTTTATGAAATTGTCAGGGTTTTGTTTTTTGGCTTCGTAATAATATCAAAAACGACTAAAATGACAGTAAAAAAGTCAGAGAGACTAATTGTTAAATTTATCACAAATCAGGCTTCTCAAGAAGAGATTGAGCAGCTTACAGAGTGGTTAAAAGAAGAAGAGAATCAAATTGCATTTAAGGATTTTGTGCAAACCAATTATGCAATTGATACTGTTTTGAACACTTTTGATTCGACCGAAGTTAGAAAACAGCTTTCGGAACGAATCAATAAGGAAAGTAATGTTTTTTACAAACGAAGATTTTCATCTTATTATAAATATGCTGCGGTTTTAATTGTGGCTTTGGGAGGTTTTTATTTCTATAAAAATTCTAGTGCAGAACAAGTTAAACAAAATGTTATTGTGCCGGGAGTTGATGAGATTGTTTTACAATTTGATAACGGCGCATCTGAAACTATTGATGTTTCTGGAGAAAAAAATGTTACGGATAAAGACGGAAATATTATTGGAAAACAAGAGAAAAACAGACTGGTTTACAATAAAGCTTTTGCTGAAGGAGAATTGGTTTACAATACATTAAAAATTCCGTACGGCAAAAAATTTGAGGTGCAGCTATCAGACGGAACTTTAGTGCATTTGAATTCTGGAACGTCATTTAAATATCCAGTTCAGTTTGTCAAAAAACAAAATAGAGAAGTGTATTTAACGGGTGAAGCTTATTTTGAAGTTAGTAAAGATAAAAGCCATTCGTTTACGGTAAATACGCAGCAAGTTAATGTTGAGGTTTTAGGAACTAAGTTCAATGTAGATTCGTATAGTAATAATAGCAGTACAGATATTGTGTTGGTCGAAGGTAAAGTTTCGCTATATAAGGATCAGAAGACCAACCACAATCAGGTTTATTTAACACCAGGCTTTAAAGGTTCGGCTCAACAAGGACAGAGCGAAATTGAAATCGAACAGGTTAATACGGATTATTATACCGATTGGGTAAAAGGAAGTTTGGTTTTTAAAAATGCTTCTTTTGATGCGATTATCAAAAAGTTAGAACGCCAATACAATGTGACTTTCATTAACAGAAATAAAACACTTGGAAAAGAAATTTTCAACGCCCGCTTTGATAATGAACCAATTGAAGTTGTCTTGAAATATTTTAGCGATAGTTATGCGATTGATTACAACATTGACCGAGATAAGATTACTATTAAATAGAGAGAAGAAAGAGTAAAGAAGAAAGAAGAAAGAGCGAAGAAACAAGATTGAGAAATCTAAAATCAACAATCAGAAATCTAAAATAACCAAGCCTATGTAACAAAAATCCAAAAAGAAAAGGATCGTTATAAAAAAACCGGAAAATGCGCCAACATTTCCCGGTAGAGTATATGCGGTCAGTTAATTAACCAACCAACATTAAAAAAAACATTTAAAAGTATGAAAAAACTCTTGAACAGAATCAGGTTTGATAAGCCTTTTTTGAAATTTGATTTGAAAATGAAATTGACCACATTATTTCTGCTAACTGCCTTAACAGTAATGCACGCCGGAACCACTTATTCTCAAAAAAACAAGATCTCTTTTAATGCGAGCAACATGACTGTTGCAAAAGTGATTGAGAGACTTGAATATACTACAGATTACAGATTTGTATACAATGTAAGATCTGTAGATTTAAACAGAGTAATAGATGTAAATGCATACGAAGCTTCAATAGAAGTTATTTTAAATAAAATTTTTAATAATACGAGTACCGATTTTAAAGTATCAGGAAACCACATTATCCTGACGCCTAGAAAGGTCTCTGAAGAAAAAACGGAAGAGAAAAAACCTGTTGCAGATTTTATTGTAAAAGGTCGCGTAACCGATGAAAAAGGGATGCCTCTAGTTGGTGCTGCAATTTCTGATAACGGTTCGGGTAGAGGAGTTCAGACTGATTTCAATGGAGAATATCAAATTATCACGGTAGGCAGCGAAACTACTTTGGCTTTTGCATATTTAGGATATGTAAGACAAGAAATAAAAGTTGAGGGAAGAAGTGTTATTAATGTCGTTTTAAAAGAAGATGTCCTTGAACTTGAAGGGCTAGTTTTGAAGACTGGTTATCAGGATATATCTGCAGAAAAAGCAACAGGATCTTTCTCAAGTTTAAAAGCAAAGGATTTTCAAGAACAACGATTAAACAGTTTAGATAAAATTTTAGAAGGGCGTGTTGTTGGATATCAGGATGGAAGAATTCGTGGAACAACTTCCATGAGAGGAGTAACTGCACCTTTATATGTTATTGACGGTTTTCCTGTCGAAAATACAAGATTGACTCCTTATGCAAGTATAGAAGAAAATCTTCCTAGTTTAAACTTAGAAGATATTGAAACGATTACAGTTTTAAAGGATGCAGCCGCTTCTTCTATTTATGGTGCTCGTGCTGCAAATGGAGTTGTGGTTATTACAACGAAAAAAGCAAAAGAAGGAAAAACAACTATTTCGTTTTCAAGTAATTTAACTGTTACGCCTTATCGAAATTATACAGACAATCTTACTAATTCTGCTGATATTATTGGTTTAGAAAAGGGATGGGCAGATGGAAATCCTAATTTAAAAACGGCTAATTCGGTTACTTATGCACAGTCTTTATTGAATAATGCAGTATTTCAAAGTCTAGGAATGCAGACTATTTTAAATGGCTATGCAGGAAATATTTCTCAAACAGATATGAATAATCGCTTGAATCAATTGGGTTCTCAAGGTTATAAATATTATGATGATGTAGCAAAATACGCAAAACGCGATCAGTATTTTATGCAGCATAATCTTAGTTTAGGAAAAGCTAGCGAAAGCAATACTTTTAATGCATCTATAACTTACAAAGACAATCAGCTAGAAGATCGATATTCTGAGAATCAATCTGTTGGAATTAATTTGAAAAACTCAACGCAAATTAACAGCTGGCTATCTTTAGATTTGGGAACTTATTTAAATTACGGAATAGGAGATACTCAATATTATAAGCCTATTAATCCATCTGCTGTTTCAGATAATCCGGGTTATAAATGGCAGCCATATAATCAGTTGGTTAATGCTGATGGAAGCAATTTTGTTTCTACAGCTGCTTCTCGTTACAATAATTTTACGCTTAATTCGATGCAAACGTATGGTCTTTACAATATGGATATTACGCCAATGGATGAATTAGGAAGAAATTTAACTGAAAACAAAAATTTCTTGAACAGAACGTTTGCTAAGTTTAATGTGAAATTCAGCAAAGCATTTACTTACAATGCCATGTTCCAATATGAATTTGCTTCAGATCGCGCAAGCCAATTATTTGATAGAGAATCATATTATGTGAGATATAAAGTAAATAGCTTGGTGACAATTGTGAATAATAATGCGGTTTACAATTTGCCTTATGGAGATATTATCAAAGAAACCAATCAGTTTTCTAATGCTTATAATTTCCGTCAGCAATTGAATTTCAATCAGACTTTTGCTGAAAAGCATGATTTTTCTGCAATTGCAGGTATGGAAATCCGTCATTCTAAACAAGAATATAACGATAACACACGCTATGGTTACGATTCACAATCTTTAGCATTCACAGCAATAAATCAAGCCGATTTATTAAAAGTATATGGATCTGTTTTTGGTGGTTATATGTCACAAAATGATTTTGCACTAGAAAAAGAATTGCAAAACCGTTACGTTTCTGTTTACTCAACAGGAGGTTACACGTATGACAAAAGATATACCCTATCTGGAAGTATTCGTTGGGACCGTTCTAACCTATGGGGAACAGACAGTAAATACCAAAACAAGCCAATCTGGTCTGTAGGTGCGGGCTGGAATATTAACAACGAATCATTTTTTGATGTTGCTTGGGTAGATGCTCTTAAACTGCGTGGATCTTATGGTATTGCCGGAAACATCGCCAAAGATACCGCTCCATATTTAACAGCTTTTTATTATGCTAATCCTAATGTTGGAGGAACTTATGGAAGTGTGGGGCAACGTCCAAATCCTGAATTGTCTTGGGAAAAAACAACAACAACCAATATTGGTTTTGACTTCTCTTTCTTTAAAAGCAGATTAAGCGGAACGCTAGACTTATACAACAAAAAAGGTCAAAATTTGTTAGCGACTAGTCAAGGAATTCCAACAGAAGGATTCGGATATTCTTCTTACACACTTAATAATGGAGAAATGACCAACAGAGGTGTCGAAGCTACTTTAAGAGGAACGATTGTAAAAACGCCTTCTTTCTCTTGGGATGCAGCTGTTTTATATGCCTACAATAAAAACAAAGTAGATTTTGTAAATGTAAAAGCTCCTGTTTACTATTTACAGTTAGATTATCCGATGGCTTATCCTAGAGTTGGAACAAGCTTTAACAGTATTTATGGTTATCAATGGGCCGGTTTAAGCAATACAGGAATTCCTCAAGTTTACGATGCTTCAGGAACTGCAGTTAAATACAATCCAGGTCAGATAGATGCAATTAAAGATTATGGTTCAACAGTTCCTATACACAGCGGTTCTTTCCATACCTCAGCCAATTATAAAAACTTCTCACTTTCAGCTCTTTTCATTTATGAGTTAGGGCATAAAGTTAGAAACACATTCTTGCCAATGTTGAGTAACAATTACAATGGCGCACTTGGAGGTTATGTAACAGATATTACAGTGGTAAATAACAATATTGCAAATCGTTGGATGAAGCCAGGAGATGAGGCTTTTACTAATGTTCCGAGAGCGGTTTACGAATATGAAGCAGATTTTAATTCAGAATCTCGCACTATTTATTCTTATGCAGACATTAATATTTTGGATGCTTCAAATTTACGATTGAGTAATATTTCGTTAGCATATCAAATGCCAAAAGATATTATTAAAAGAGTAAAACTAGACGGAGTACGATTCAATTTGAACGCAGAAAACGTATACACTTTTGCTAAAAGTAGAGATGCCAAATACATGTTAGGCGGTTTCATATCTCCAAGTTTTGTGATGGGCGTAAATGTTAATTTCTAATTTATAAAGACTAGACGATGAAAAATATATATAAAAAAGTAGCGTGCTTATTGGCTTTAGGATTGACTTTTGCATCTTGCGACGATTACTTGAATGATGTGCCAAAAGGAGCAAAATCGCCAGAAACATTAGCAGATTATGAAGCTTTTTTACGTGACGAATACAATACAAGATTAGATATCTTGGGTGCAAATCATGTACTAAATGATCAATTTGTAACAGCTGCTTCATTAACTAGCAATAGATTGTATAATGCCAATTATATGTGGGACGAAAATGCAGATCGTATTGCATTGAAAGTGTCAGATGAATCTACATATTATACAACTTATAGCGGAATTTCAGCATTCAATTTAATTATTGAAAATGCACTTTCGACAACTAAAGCGACAGAGCAAGAACAAAGAGTAGTTTGGGCACAAGCAAAAATAATGCGTGCCATGAACTTTTTTTACGTGACTAATTTTTATGCCGACACTTATGTAGCTTCTACAGCGGCAACAAAATTATCAGTTCCGTTAATTACAAGCGCCAATATCAATGCACCAAGCAAACAAGTAACCATTCAGGAAATGTATGATTTTATTCTGAATGACATTAAAGAAGCATTGCCTTATTTGCCTAAAGTTTCTCAAACTGCTTTACATCCAAATTTAGGAGCAGGTTACGCTTTTTATTCAAGAGTTTATCTACAGATGAATAACTATACAGAAGCTTTAAAATATGCAGATTTGGCATTAGCAGAAAACAATAAATTGTTTGACTGGGTAGCTTTTTACGAAGCAAATAAAGCCATTATAGATGTGCCAAATTCATACACAACAGCTGTATCGCCAATGGGCTATAACAATGTTGAAAACTATCTTTTTAGACACGGTTCAAGCCGTTCATTAGGAAGAGAGCCAAGTATACCAGTAGAAAGAGCGGCACGTTTTGAAACGGGAGATTTACGTTTAAAATCTCGTTGGAAAATAAGAACCGTGGGCGCCGACACTTATTACTATTCTATATTATCAGGAATGTACAATTTTGGAGGAATTACAACTGTTGAGGTGTATTTAATAAAAGCCGAGTGTTTGGCACGTGACAATAAAATAAGCGAAGCATTAGCAATTTTAAATGCAATTCGTAAAACACGCATTCTTCCAGCATCGTATCAGGATATTGCAACTACAGATAAAACAACTGCGTTGAATGCCATTTTCAAAACAAAAAATAATGAATCTGTACAGACTCTTATTCCTTATGCAGATGCAAGACGTTTAAATGCAGAAGGCGTTTATAAAGTTAGTTTTAGTAAAGTTGTAAATGGAACTACTTACACATTAAAATCTGATTCTCATTTATGGACATCGCCTTTCCCGCAAGGAGCAACGCAAAATCCTGGAAACGGAACCATTACACAAAATGTAGACAAATAATAGTCTAAAAGCTTCCCGATTAGATTTCCCCGAAAGGGAAGCTTTTTCTAAAAATATCAATCAAAAATGAAAGCAATTCAAAATAAAATAATAGGATTGTGCATCTGCTTGTTTATGGTTTCAATAAACATTCAGGCACAAAAGAAAAAAACAGCACCAGCTTCAGCTTCTTATACAGTTGAAGGAAATATAACTGGTTTAGCTGACGGGACAGCTGTAAAATTGATTCCGGGCGCAACACATTCATCTGAACTGCCAGTTGCTGAAACGGCATTAAAAGACGGGAAATTCACTTTCATAGGAAAATTAGATGGACCTCGTTTTTTCTATGTTGTCTTTGGTAAAAACAAAGGAAATATTTCTGTAATGGTCGAAAATTCAAAAATAAAAATTACAGCGGCTGGAACAGTTTCAGATAACGAAGGAGAATGGATTTCATTTAAAAATGTAGTAATTACGGGATCAAAATCTCATGATTATTATTTAAAAGAAACTGCTTTTAAAGAAGAACTGAATAAAGATTATGCGGAATACCATAAAGGTACCGAAGAATTAGGGAAATTGTATTCAAAAGCTAGAGTTTCTGGAAATAAAAAAACAATGGATTCCATCGGAAATTCTCCAGAATGGAAAGCTTTTGAAGCAAAAGAAAAAGCTTTTTTTGCTAAAGTAGAAAAAACGACATTAGATCTTATAAATAGACATAAAACAAATTGGTGGGGACCATTTTTTATGATGACGCAATACAGCTATTTTACTCCTGAACAAAAACCGATTTACGAACAATTTTCAGATGCGGCTAAAAAAAGCTATTACGGACAAATAGTAGATAAAGATTTGAATCCGAAATCATTAATCGGAACAAGCATTGCAAATTTCGGATTAAAAGATAAAGATGGAAAAACATTAAATGCAAAAGACATTGTAGCAGGAAAAAAATACATTTTGGTAGATTTTTGGGCTTCTTGGTGCGGTCCATGCCGAAAAGAAATTCCGAATTTAAAAACAGCCTATACAGAATATTCCAATAAAGGGTTTGAAATTTTAAGTATTTCAATTGATAAAGATGAAAAAGCTTGGCAGAAAGCGCTAGGTCAAGAAAACATGCAATGGCCAAATTTATATGATGATGATAAAGTAAGTAAAGCATTCAATGTAAAAACCATTCCAGCAACTTATTTAGTGGATAGTAAAGGTGTAATTATCGGTGACAATTTAAGAGGTGCAGAATTGGAAGCGAAATTAAAAGAGCTTTTGAAATCTTAATATTCAGTCGCAGTTTCAGCTATAAACTGTAACCGACACTGAAAACTAAAAAACATCGCAATCTAACAAATAAAAAATATAACATGAAAAGCACAGTATTAAAATCTAGCCTATTCGCATTAGCAATTGCGACTGCATTTACTTCTTGCGAAAAGAAGGAAGGATATAAAATCAACGGAAAAATTGCAGGATTAGATAAAGGAATGGTTTATCTAGAATATGCAGACGAAAAAGGAGATAAAAAAATAATCGATTCTGCTGAGGTAAAAGAAGGTGCATTTACTTTTACTGGAAAAACAGTAGAACCATTATTTCATACAATTAAAATTAAAGGGCAAGAGTACGGAGCGTATTTTCTTTTAGATAATGAAGATATTACGATTGAAGCAAAAAAAGATTCTGTTTTTAAGGCTAAAGTAACTGGGGCTACACAAAACGGATTTTATAAATCATACTACGATAACGAATTCAAAAAAATACAAGCAATTGCAGGTCCTATTTACAAATTATCTGATTCGCTAACACAAGGAGGAAAAGTAAAATTAACTCCAGAACAGCAAACCATGATGGATAAAAAATGGAAAGATCTTGGCGCTTTCGCGGATGACTTGACAGATAAATTCATCAGAAAAAACAAAGACAATTTAGGAGGAGCATTAGTAATTGAAGACCGAATTGTGTCTTATGGAACTCCAGAAAAAGTAAAAGAATATTATACAGTTTTATCCCCAGAAGTTCAGAAATCATTTTACGGAAAAAAATTAAAAGCTTCAATTGATCTTAACGAAAAAACAGCTATTGGTGTTGCAGCTCCAGAATTTTCTCAAACCGATATCAATGGAAAAGTGGTAAAATTATCAGATTACAAAGGCAAATATGTTTTAGTAGATTTCTGGGCAAGCTGGTGCGGTCCATGCCGAAAAGAGAATCCAAACGTAGTGGTGGCTTACAAAACGTATCACGATAAAGGATTTGATGTCTTGGGAGTTTCATTAGACGATAAAAAGAAACTTTGGGAAAAAGCAATTGAGAAAGACGGTTTAACTTGGACGCATGTTTCTGATTTAAAAGGATGGCAAAATGAAGCTGCTGTTTTATACGGAGTAAAAATGGTTCCAACTAACTACTTAATTGGGCCTGACGGAAAAATCGTTGCTAAAAATCTTAGAGAAGCTGAACTTCAATCTAAATTGAAAGAAATTTTTAGTAAATCATAAATCTTCAGTATTTAGTCTCAGTCACAGTTTTCAGTCTAAGTCAAAACTGCAAACTGTGACTGCGACTGAAAACGATCATAAAAATATCAACAAAAAATGAAAAAATACATCTTTCTGGGCTATTGCTCATTAGCTTTCTGTGCTCTTATGTCAGCGCAGGGAAAATCGGTTAACTTCAAGAAAATAAAAGAATTAGGCGGAATCGAAGAATATTTATACCAGCCAAACGGAATGAATGTTTTGCTTTTGCAAGACAATGCTTCTCCAGTTGCAACTGTACAAATTGTATATCGCGTAGGTTCTAAACATGAAGTTTTAGGAAATACTGGATCAACGCACCTTTTAGAACATTTAATGTTTAAAGGAACTCCAACTTTCAATAAGAAAAACGGAAATACCATTACTGATGTTCTGCAAAATACAGGAGCGCAATTAAATGCTACAACTTGGTATGATCGTACTAATTATTTTGAAACGCTGCCAAGTGATAAAATCGAATTGGCGCTTCAAATCGAAGCCGACAGAATGCGTAATTCTTTATTACTAAAAGAAGATAAAGAAGCAGAAATGACAGTTGTGCGCAACGAATTTGAGCGCGGAGAAAACAATCCGAATAGTTTATTGGATAAGGAAATCTGGGCAGCGGCTTATATTGCACATCCATATCATCATTCTACAATTGGATGGAAATCGGATATTGAAAACGCTCCAATTGAGGTGTTGAGAAATTTCTATAATACGTATTATTGGCCAGATAATGCAACTTTAACCATTATTGGAGATTTCAAAAAAGAGAATGTTTTTGAATTGATCGAAAAGTATTTCGGTAAAATTACAAAAGCGCCAAACGCAATGCCTCAGCCCTATACACAAGAACCTCAGCAATATGGTGCGCGTAAAATTATAGTTAGAAAACCAGGAGAATTAGGCGTTGTAAACAAAGCGTATAAAATTCCTGGAGCTTTACATGAAGATCTTCCTGCGTTGAATATTTTGGCTCAGATTATTGGCGTTGGACCATCAGCAATTTTAAACAAAACTTTCGTTGATACTCGTTTAGGAATTTATTCTTACGCAAGCGCAACTAATTTTAAAGAAGTCGGACTTTTTACAATTGGCGTTGGTTTTCCGACGACTTCAAAACATGAAGATATCGATGTAAAAATCAATGAAGTTGTGGCTAAAATTCAGCAGGAAGGCGTAACTCAGGACGAAGTAAATAGAGTTGTAGCAAAAATTAGTGCACAAACTATTTTAGCACGCGATGGTTCTGGAGTGATTGCATCAGCATTAAACGAAGCAATTGCTTCTGGCGACTGGACAGATTATATTACAGGAGTTGACCGATTGAAAAAAGTAACTCCAGCAGATGTTATTCGCGTGGCAAATAAATATTTGGTTGATGACCAAAGCACAACAGGATATTTTATTCCGAAACAAGCTGGTGCTCAAAATAAGGATACGGTAAAAGCTAGCAATTATATGCCAGAAAATGGTCCGTTTTATTACAGACATTCAGAAGAAGGGCATATTCACGAAGAAGCTTCATCTGTTCCAACTTCAACAAAAAACAAAACAGAAGAATTAATTTCTGCAGAAACTTTAATCGAAAAATCAGCTTCGGCTTTTAAAAGAGAAAAAGTATCTGGAATTGATGTGGTTTCGGTAAAAACATCGGCAAAAGATTTTGTTACGGTTGCGGCTAGCATTTCGTTAGGGAATTATGCCAGTGAAACTAAAAACGATGTAATTCCAGCATTAACAGCATCAATGTTATCCAAAGGAACAACGTTGAATGACAAGTTTAAATTTTCTGAAAAACTGCAAAAATTAGGAGTTTCATTAAATGTAAATGCTTCAACTTTCAAAATTAATATCGGATTTAAATGTTTGAAAAAAGACTTAGATCAAGTAATTGCTTTATTAGCAGAAGAATTAAGAAATCCGCTGTTTGATGCTAAAGAATTCGAAAATTTAAAACAGCAATTTATTGGAAATACACAGCAGGATTTGAATGATCCAGGCGAAAGGGGAAGTATTGCTTTATCTCAGGCGATTTATCCAAAAGGAAATCCAAATTATAGTTTGAGCGTAGAAGACAATATTGCGAATATCAAAAATGCAACTTTGGATGAAGTGAAAGCTTTCCACAAAAAATATTTTGGAACGGCGTCTATGCGTTTGGTAATTGTGGGAGACACCGATGGAGCCAATCTGAATGCCTCTCTAAAAAAATCATTCAAAAATTGGAATGGCGGCGTTACTGAAAAATTAAAATTTGAAGAAGCTGCAAAATCTCCATCAAAAACAGAAGTAGTTACAATTCCTGAAAAACCAAGTGCAGAGTTATTCATCGGACAGTTTACAGGTTTAAAAAGAGCCGATGCCGATTACATTCCGTTTTTCATTGGGAATTATACTTTAGGGGCTGGTTTTGCAGGACGTTTAATGCAGACTGTTCGTGATAATGATGGTTTAACCTATAACATTTCTTCTGGTTTAGGCGGAAATATCGAAACAGGAGGTTACTGGTTTGTAAACGCTTCTTTCAACCCAAATTTGTTTCAAAAAGGTCTTGATGCTACAATGGTTCAGGTTGATAAATGGGTAAAAAACGGAATCACAGCAGAAGAATTAGAAAACAAGAAGACAAATTTAATTGGAAGTTTTAAAGTAGGAATGTCAACCACAAACGGTATGGCGAGAACTATTTTAAGTTTTATTGAAAGAGGTTTAGAGCCAAATTACATCGATCAGTATCCAAAAGATATTGATAAAGCAACTTTACAGCAGGTAAACGATGCGATTAAAAAATATGTTCAATTGGATAAAATGATTATCATTAAATCGGGCTCTCTGGATAAAGAAGGGAATCCGTTGAAGTAGTTTTTTTCTCAGTGCTCCTTATTCAGTCTCAGTTTAAAGTCTAGATAATTCAAACTTTGACAAAGTTATATACTGCGACAAAATCTAAAATCTGCAATCTAAAATTTTAATAGTTCGTCTTTCATTATTTCATTTTAGAATCTGAATTAGTAAGCCATTTTCTGTGAAAGACCAAAAGAGCTGTTTGCCAACAGCTCTTTTTTTTCAAAAATCTAATCAAAAAACAATGAGAAATACCATAATTACATTCCTGTTATTGCTCTCAGTTTCCATGTTCGGACAAATGTACAATCCGGTAAAATGGACCACAGCTGTAGAAAAAATTTCAGATAAAGAGTTTATATTAAAAGCACAGGCGAAAATACAATCAGGCTGGCATTTATATGGACAATATATTGAAGAAGGCGGACCTTCGCCAACGGCTTTTACCTTTAAAAATCAGTCGAAAAAATTTGAGTTAATCGGCAAAACAACTGAGGATAAAGGACATGAAACAGTCGATAAGATCTTCGGTATGAAAATTAAATATTTTGAAGATAAAGCATTTTTTACTCAAAAAATTAAATTCATTTCAGATGATATTTCGAACATTACTGCCGAAGTCGATTTTATGGTTTGTGACGACAGCAATTGTTTGCCGCCATCTACAGAAGAATTAACTTTTAAAATTCCGACCGAAAAGAAATTGGCTTCCGCCGAAGATATTGCAATTGTAAAAAAGAATTCTGTAATAACTGAAGAAAAAACGGTTTCTCAGACTGAAGAAAAAAAATCAAAAGAAGAAATTGCCAGTTCAACAAAGAAAACGGAATCGAGAGGGTTGCTGACTATTTTTATTTTAGCTTTTTTATCAGGTTTTGCGGCTTTGTTAACGCCTTGCGTTTTTCCTATGATTCCAATGACGGTAAGTTTTTTTACAAAACAAAGTAAAAGCAAAGCGGCAGGAATTAGAAATGCAATGATTTACGGAATTTCAATTGTAATTATCTACGTTTTATTGGGTTCCATCGTAACCGCAGTTTTTGGTGCCGATTCGCTAAATGCGCTTTCAACAAATGTTTGGTTCAACTTGATTTTCTTTATTTTATTGGTTGTTTTTGCTTGTTCATTTCTAGGCGCTTTCGAAATTGTATTGCCAAGTTCATTAGCCAACAAAGTCGATTCACAAGCCGATAGAGGAGGACTGATTGGGATTTTCTTCATGGCATTGGCTTTAGCCATTGTATCTTTCTCGTGTACAGGACCAATTGTAGGAACTTTATTGGTTGAAGCGGCTTCAAAAGGCGGAATTGCACCAATTGTTGGAATGTTAGGATTCTCAATTGCCATCGCATTGCCATTTTCATTGTTTGCTGCTTTTCCAGGCTGGTTAAATGCATTGCCAAAATCGGGCGGATGGCTGAATACCGTAAAAGTAGTTCTAGGGTTTTTAGAGTTGGCGTTGGCTTTTAAATTTTTATCAAATGCCGATTTAGTTTTACAATTGCATTGGTTAGAAAGAGAAGTTTTCCTTGCTATTTGGATTGCTGTTTTCGGGATGCTGGCTTTTTATTTGTTTGGAAAAATTACGCTTCCACATGATTCTCCTTTAAATCATATTTCTGTCGGAAGATTAGGTTTCGGATTGATCGTTTTAAGTTTCACGATTTATCTGATTCCTGGACTTTGGGGAGCACCCTTAAAATTAATCAGCGGATTTCCGCCTCCAATGCAATACAGCGAATCTCCAAACGGACTTGGAGTTTCGGGTAATGCTGAGTTAAAAATTACAGGTTCGTTACCAGAAGGAGCAGAACACGGTCCGCAAAACATTATCACTTTCCACGATTACGACAAAGGAATGGAATACGCGAAAAAAGTGGGAAAACCAGTTTTATTAGATTTCACAGGATATGCCTGTGTAAACTGCCGGAAAATGGAAGAATTGGTTTGGTCAGATCCAAAAGTTTTAGGTGTTTTAAACAACGATGTAGTTTTGATTTCGCTCTATGTAGACGATAAAAAAGAACTTCCAGAAAGCGAACAATATGTTTCTGAAACGACTGGAAAAAAAATCAAAACCATTGGTAACAAATGGAGCGATTTACAGATTAAAACCTATAAAGCAAATGCGCAGCCGTTTTATGTAATTGTTGATCATAATAGCGTTAACTTGGTAGAACCGTCTGCTTATAATCCGAATATTGAGGATTATTATGGTTGGTTGCAGAGTGGTGTTGGGAAGTTTAAGAAATAAATCTTTTTAATTTTCTCTATAAAAAAACCTCAATAAAATATTATTGAGGTTTAATTTTTTTTTTTACAGAGAAAAATTTATGGAAATCAGTTATGTTTTCTGATTTGAATCAATATTCTTATGATTTTTCGAAACTTAATAATTCATCTATTGATTTGTAATAATCTGGATAAATAGTTTTTACATGTTCATTAAAATTAATTGCTATTTCTTCTTTGTATTTATCAATTAACAAATGAAAATACCCTGTTTCAGATGCTAGTTTGTAATTTGGATCTATAACTGTGCCGATAGATATCTTTAGTTTATCAGCAATAACAGCCCAAAAATATTGCTCCCAAACAACACATAATTTATGAAGCGGAACAAGAGATTTTAACTTTTTTTCGTTACAATCAATAAATTTAAATACAGAATTACAGAATAACTTATTAAATTTAAGATTGTTGCAACCATAAATTCCAAGATTTACTGCCTGCTTTTTTTCAGAGAAGCCAATAGGTAATTCAGTTCCAAAATTTTCTAGTAATTCAATATAAGGAATATAGGTTTTATGATAATTATCCATATGAAAAGGTTCAAAATTTTGGACATATAAATCATTGTTGAGTAGTTTTTGAGAAAGAGGCTCAAACAGAATTACATCTAAATCAACATGTAAAAAAGGCTCTTCTTGGATACTATAAGCTTTTATTTTACCCAAAGCCCATGAACCTTTATCGTACTTTTCTAATTCGTCAAGATCAGTTTTAATCGATTCGAATGGCAAACCTAATTTTTCAATCCATACCTTACTTGCACTATCAGTAACCATTTCCACCCTGCCATAATGTTTATAGCTGTTAAGAACAGATATAACCATTGATGACAGCATTAATCTTGAGTTAAACCAATTGCTGGGTTTGTTTAAGCCATTACCAGTATCCCAGTAGCTATATACAATTTTCATTTAACTATTTTATGTGAATGATGATACTATACTGAGGGCCTGAAGATGTAACAGTCGCTCTTAAACTACTACCAGTGCTTGAAAAATATCCATTTGTACTATTATATCCTGCGTTCATGTAAAAATAATTTGATGATGTTAAACCAACAGTTGGGGTGTATAAATCTAAAACAAATGTTCCATTAGAGAATATAAGATTAGTATAGGAGGTACTAAAATTAAAGCTTTGTCCGTGAGCAAGAGTAGGAAGAGTAATATTGGCAACTGTAGTTCCGTTTGCTTTAATTGTCATGTAAGTTGCACTAATAGTATGTCCTGTCTCGTTCCAAATTACTCCAGTGTTAACAGTGCCTCCTCCGCTAGATCCACCTCCAGAAGAGGCTGCTGTATGATTGTAGCCTCGAAATTCAGACATTGAATGAGGTGCTATACCATTAGGCTTACTTGTTGAGTTGGTGTTAATAGTGCTAATTTCGCCTATTGATGCTTTGTATAAGGAAATTGATGAACCATTTATTCTTGGTTTTCCAAGTTCATTGGTTATCTGATCCATTGATATTGATCCACTTGTAGGTAATGCCATTATAGATTTAATTTTAAATGTTCAAGAATAAGTTTTAATTTTTTATCCTGTTCTTCCATTTGAGTCTGCTGTTTTTTAACAGCTTCAAATAATACAGCAACAGCATTTTGATATTTAACAGCTTTTGTCCCATCTTCTCGTGTAAGTACCAATTCAGGGAAATTTTCTTCAAGTTCTTGAGCAATAAATCCGATATTGTCTTTTTGGTCGTTATCAATTCGATCATAAACAACTCCCCTTGAGGCTTGAATTCTTTCAATGACATTTGAAATTGGACGAATATTTTCTTTAACTCTTGCATCTGAAAAAGCGGTGACATCTCCCGTAACAGTTAAAGAAGTTCCAGTGATTGCTCCTGAGAATGCTGAATAAGCGGCATAATTACCAGAATGTAAAATATCGTACCATCCATTCCAAGTCGTATCAATTCCTTTACGTAGCCTAAGACCTGGAATTCCAGATCCATTTACCCCACTTTCGTTTCTAAAAGCCAACTGATAGGAAGAGTCTCCCGTAGAAGATGTAAGACCATCCCATGGAAAAAATGTCATAACACCTCCATAATTCCCAGAACCTCCAATAGTTGCTGCATTGACAAAATCAAAGCTAACTGTTCTTGCAAAAGTGTTCGGCAAACGATCACTTAGTGTTCGAGGTCCATCTGTGAATGATATTCTTCTTGCAGAAGTTGCTGTTTCTGCATTTCCGCCAATGCTTAATGAACCAGCTATTCCTGTTAAGCCTGTTCCATTTCCGCTAAAATTATTAGCAATTACTGTTCCTGTGCTTGATTGAATTTTAACAGCATCGCATGAAAAGGCATAAGTTGATGTGTTCCCGGTAATTGGATTTGTTCCTTGATTGACTCCCCACAGTATTGGATAAGCAGCAACATCGGTTCTATTAGCTAACAAATCTACTAATCTAGAAGAACCACCAGCGCTGCCAGTAATATTTATTCCCCAATTTCCACTTGCACCTGCACCTGTTAAAGTTGGTGAATATGCATTGTAATTTCCACTATGCAATAATTGTCTCCAAGGCGTAAATGTTGTTCCGCTAGAACTCCATCCTCTAAACCATAATGAATCGTTATTATGACCTCCTGCTATTTGTAATCCAGTATCAATTCCTTTGGCAACAATTAGATTATTGTATAACGATCCTGGGCCATTTGTTCCTGTTGAATTAACATTGTAGAAACCCGATGTAAGGGCAGTATTGTAATTAAGATCTGATCTTACTCCATCTTGATGAGGAACTTTATCAGTATCATTTGTCGGAATTGTAATATTTACAGAACCATCAAATGAAACGCCATTAATTGTTCTTGGTGTTTGTAATCTCGTTGCTGTAGCAGCATTTCCTCCAATACTGAACGTCGGTGAGATACCCGTTAGACCTGAGCCATTTCCGGTAATTGTTCCTGATGTCCAAATTCCATCACCAATTGCAGATTTAGCTACTCCATTATTACACCAGACCATTTGATGTCCGCCAGCCATAGTTCCTTCTGATGGATTATTGGTATGTTTATATGCAAGACCATATAAAGTGCCAAAATTTGAACCATCAACAGAGTTTCGATAAGCCGTTCCCATAGACCAAATGGATTGCGTTTTTGTAGAATCATAAGTTCCAAAAATACCTTCAGAGCGATCAGTTCCAGGGAATATAATATCTCCGCTCATTGTTCCGCCAGCTAGTGGTAATTTTGTTGAATCGGCGACGGTAATATTTGCAGAACCATTAAACGATACTCCATTAATTGTTCTAGCGGTCTGTAAAATAGTTGCCGTTGAAGCATTCCCTGTTAAAGCTCCAGAAAAAGCTGGTGCAGTAGCTGTGCCTGTAAAAATAGGAGAGGCTAGAGGAGCCTTTAAGGCATCATTTCCATTTAATTTATTAATAGCCGTTAAAATTGAATCCGTCGCAGCAATAGTGCCCGGTGTTGAAGTATAGCCAGTCAATACCGAAGCAATTGATCTTGCATTTGAAAAATATAAGTTGCCAGATTCAGGAATATTCGCCGTAGTTAAAGCTTGCCAAGTTTTATCTCCTCTCCAATATTGAGAGGTTGTACCCGCAGTAATACTATTTTCTTTTGTTGAATCAGTAATTGTAATATTTACAGAGCCATCAAAAGAAATCCCATTGATTGTTCTAGCAGTTGTTAATTTCGTAGCTGACAAGACATTTTTAACAGCATCAGCAGTATTATCAACACTTCCGAGACCAACATCGGTTTTGGCTAATGTAACAACGCCAGTTTTACCTGCAACACTGTCTACCGCACCACTTGTAATATAGACATATGCAGATCCTCCCCAACGATAGGTTTTGTTCGTGTCTTTAGCAATATAAATTTTTCCAGATTCGCCAGTTGCCGGAAAACCAGCTAGATTTGTAAATTCTAAAACATCATCTACATAGCTTGGCAGTTGTGATGTTAAAATGATACCGCTGGCATCAAGTGTAGCCACTCCGTTAGCGACACCTTTTTCGTTGGAAGCGATTCTTGCGGTCGAATCTACGGCATTGATTGTGATATTTGCGGAACCGTCAAAAGATACCCCATTAATAGTTCTGGGAGTTGCTAATTTTGTTGCAGATGAAGAATTGCCAGTTAATGAGCCTACAAATGTTGGGGCAGTTACAGATCCTGTGAAAGAAGGTGAAGCTGAAGAAGCTTTTGAATCAACATTACCATTTAATTTATTTATAGCAGATAAAACTGTATCAGAAGCTGAAATTGTTCCAGCAGCAGAACTGTAGCCTGTTAGTGTTGAGGCGATAGCTCGTGCATTAGAAAAATACAAGTTTCCAGATTCTAGAACATTCGCTGTCGTTAGAGCTTGCCAAGTTTTATCTCCTCTCCAGTATTGAGAAGGTGTACCTACAGTAATATTATTTTCTTTTGTGACATCAACAATTGTGATATTTGCAGAACCATCAAAAGAAACGCCATTGATTGTTCTAGCAGTTGTCAATTTAGTTGCCGATAAAACATTTTTAGCAGAATCAGATGTATTATTGACATTGCTTAAACCGATAGTGGCTTTATCTAGAGTTTGCCATGTTTTGTCTCCTCTAAAGTATTGAGAATTTGTGCCTGATGGGATTGATTGTTCTTTTCCATTTAATTGAGTTTGAATACTTGATGTTGCATCATTGAAGGCTTGCTGATTGGCTGATTGGAATTTTCTTGTCGCTGTTTCTGCGATTTGATCGGCTGTATAATTTCCGGAGCTTGGTTCTTCTCCATTTATGGATCCCGCATAATTATAAGTAATGCTTACCCAAAAGTCTTCTCCGGCAATCATTTCGTCAAGAATTTCTAATGTAGTAGGGGTGTTCATGCGATATTGCAACGGTGCGCCAGCAGTGCCATTTAAAGTGATGCCATCTACAACTACTGCTAAGACATTTAATGCAGGCTCGGATAAAGTAAATAGTTTTGAACCCGTAAACTCGAAATTTTCTTTTCTAAATTTACTTGCTCCTAATCCTAAATTACTAGCATCACTAAAGGTTAATTCTCCATTTTCATTAGTGATTAAGATTTTGTTAGATCCGTTTGTTTCTAAGTCGGATACTTTTATTCTGTTATGATTTGTATTCATTTGAATTAATTGAAATTACTAATTGTACTCTTTGGAAATTGTATATTATGATTTTTCTACCTAGAAGTTTCATTACTAATTTTAGATTGAAAAAATGAAGTTTAGAAAAAGGGTAGAATTTGATGATGGTAAAATTTATTTATAAAACAATTTGTAAAGCATATTGTGCCCAACCATTAAGTGTTTTTTCATACACTAGAGCACCACTAGAGATACTTAAACACTGGACTTTGAAACCTATAGTTGCCAATGGATAAAGCATATTTAGCTGATTTTTGCTTAGAGCTGTCAGAGTAGTGTTGTTTACAGTCCTATTATCAACATATTGCTTTGTAACTAGACTTCTTGAAGTGAAGTTTGCTTCATAGTCGCCCTCATTTTCAAGACCTTTCTGAGTGTAGTTATCTACAATTCTTGATTTTACTTTGGAGAAAAATATTCCTTTATGTAAAACCTCATTGTATGTTTCTGTGCCAATTCCAACCAAATCCTTATTATTAAAAACAGTTTCATCAGAGCCATCAATCATATAAAACCCTCGATTGTAATTTGAATTGTATGATTCATTTACAGTTGCATAATGTTTGAAGTTGCTTTGAGAACTTTCTATGACTACAGAACCATAGAGTATTGGATCTGTACCTAATGTTTGCTGCCATGAAGGTGTTCCTGGTATCTCGATGTAAGTATAGATTAGGGTTAAGTTTTGAGCTTCAAGAGTTGGTATTATTCCTTTACCTATGTCAGTTAATTCATAAATAAATTTAATTTCCATTATTGGATATTGGGGATAGGTGTTTTCCATAATTTTTCCATTTTTTGATTATAATTTTTATACTTTGTTCCTTTTTTCTCTCTCTATCTTCTTTACTGCTAAACATGACAGAATTCTGCTGATCGTTAAAAATGTCTTTTGTAAATACATTTTTGATTCTTATTTCATTATGATTTGCATTATATCCAAAATCTACATCTTGATTAGATTCTAATGTTTCATCAAAGAGGATCATTTTCTTATTGATGAGACGTAAGTTTTTTATTTTAAATATTCCAGATAAGAATATTGGTTTGTCAAGTAACCTATTGTTCAAATTGATTACGTAGCTTAAGATGTCGAAAGGGCCAATCGGTTTTTCTAATATTGTTTTATTAAGAATTATGGTATCATCGTCACTAAACAATGCTTCTGTATATTCTGATTTATAAAACATTTGCAATAACTTATTTCTCGCTGTAGACGCATTTACTACTTTTGAATCTATATATGTGATGTTCTCTTGATTTATTTGATCTTCTTTTTTATTCATCCAACAAACCACAATATGATATCCTAATTTGGTATATAGGGATATGTTTTTTTCAAAATAACTTTTACGGATTAGGTTTCCATTAAAAAAAGAACAGATATAGACTACTTTGCTATTAGCTATATCTTCCTTCATACAAGACGATATTTACCTTACTATCAGTATCCAATATTGTTTTTTCAGAATCGGGTAATGTCGCTATATAGCTATTAATAGCATTGAGCATATCATCTTGAACTCCAAAATCATATAAATCAAATAGATTTATGTATAAGTTTCTAGCAAAATTATTTTGTCCATCTCCGGATCCATTTCCAGAGTTATTTCCTAATGCATTATCAATACCCTGAAGATGGCCTTTTAAATCATCACTTGTTGGAGTATAATTAGTAGTATTACGTTTTACATTTATATTTTCTTTACTATGTTTAATTAGTTTTGTCATTTTGTTTTGCTTTTAATTTGATTATTTTAAATGATAAAAAGCTGTTAGTTTTAGCGTATTACCTTTAACTTTTCGTTTATGGATATTATAGTTTTTAATAAGGGCAAACGTAAACGCTTGCCCTGTTAAAAATTATTTTAATTGTAAACTCTTAGTAGTTTTTTCTATAAACTTTTAGGAGCAAATATTTAAGAATAAGACAAGGTTTTAAGTTCTACTTGCTAATTTGAGCTACTAAATAATCGATCTGAGTTTGCTGTTCTTTTATGGCTTCAACTAATAGAGGTACTAGTTTCGCGTAGTTAACAGTTAAATAGTTTTCACCAGATTTAGAAATTTCCTCTCCTTCTTCTGTAACTTTTCGGTCAAAAGGAGCAGTAGTAACAACTTCAGGTAAAATAGCTTTTACTTCTTGTGCAGAAAGTCCAATTTGCAAATCGGTAGATTTATACCCGAAGCTTTTTGCTAAACGATTGTTCTTATAGTAAAAACCGTTTAAGGTTTTAACTTTATCAACAGCATTGTTGATATTGCCTTTTCTTGTTTTTAATCTTTCATCAGAATAATAAGCTGTTATATCTCCAGTTGCAACAATACTATTGTTTACCAAAAGTTGTTTATTGCCATAAATTTCTACGTTAGTAGAGTTTTGCATCCAAATTCCTCCTCCATAAGTAGAACTGTACCAGCCTGATGGACCTCCAGATCTAAACCATCCATCGCATGAAAATGAGTTTGCAACTCCAGCATCATATCCAGCAGCAAATCTCGATCCGGTAACAGCTCCAGAAGTCCAAATTCCAGTACCGATAGCTGTTTTGGTAGTTCCAGCTTCCATAACCAATAATTGATGACTAAGTCCAGCAATTGATTGACCGCCGACATTAGAATGTGTCCAAGCTAGCCCGTAACAATTACCAGATGTTGTACCATCTGATGCTAATTTGTAGGCATCTCCCATCGAAAAAACACCTTGGTATCGAACATCAGAATAGCGTCCAACTATTCCACATCCATAATCATCATCAATGTAGAAATTGCCATTTGCTCGGGATGCTCTGTCAGAAACTCTAGAAGAATCTACTCGTAGTCCATAAGTATTACTTCCGTTCCACCCCATGAGTGCTGGAAAAGTAGGTGTCCAAGGAATTTGAGCATTAGCATTGTTTACAGATGTGCCTGAAGGCGATACTGATGCTGAGGCGTCAAAAATAGTATGACCAGCACCATAATTATTCCAATTCATCTGGTTTGCTATTGTTGCAGTACTGGCATTTCCAGATAATGGGCCAACGAAGTTCGATCCAGTAAAGACCCCATTTGCGCTAATACTAGCAACGTTTGTATTCGCCAAACGAAATACCCATCCTCGATTTGCAGCACCCTCCATGGTAAAATAGGTTGCCCAATCTCCGCTTACAGATCCATGGCCACCATAATTTGAAGTTGTAGCAAACATTAAACCATATGAAGGTCTTCCATTTGAAGCACCAGCATATAAGGAAAGACCTTGTCCATCTCCTGTGGTTTGTGCTACACCTAAAGCTGTACTTGTACTTGATCCTGATGTAATGAAATTTCCATTATCAGCGAAAATAAATTTTGAACCAGCATTTGTGGCATTGCCAAAATGAATTCCAATTGAATCTGTACCATATTGACCAGCAGCTCCTTGAAAATAGCTTAAGCCAAATCCATCAGCATCACCAAAAGACCAAATTCTGTTTCTGGTATTAGCGGCATAACTTGCAGTTTGAAAGCCAAGACCAGAAGAAACCACACCAGTAAATTTTGAATATGTTTCATAATTAGCGTCAGTTATAAATCGTCCCCAAGTACCCCAAGTGTTGTTATCTCCATTATGTGTTCTAAATCTGACATCAGCTACACCTAAACCATCTATTCCAGTACCATAGTTAGAATTGAGTTGTAAACTATATCCTCCAGAACCAAAATGTATTAGCTGGCCGCTTAAAGGACAGTTGTTTGCATATGAAAATCCAGATTTGTTCTCTCCAATAGTATTAGCATCATATCCAGGAGCATTAACCCAACCATCATACCATCTATTTGTTGCAGTAGTAGCTAATCCTAAAGTATTTATAAAATTTTCAGGAGTATAATATCTTAAATATTGATCATTAGATGCAAAAATTCTATTGATTGGAGTAGCTCCGCTATCACCAGAAATGGTATTGATCCATCCCGCTTGTATATAGCCATTTTCATCTGTTCTGACAATCTTATTTGCCTCATTATTTCTTGACGAATGAACGGCTAATCCACCCGCGGTATTTGCATTTCCAGTTACATTGATACTCCATGTGCCCGAAGCTCCTGAACCCGTAGTAGACGCTTTCGAATTTAATTGTGTCTGAATCGAACTTGTAGCATCATTAAACGCTTGTTGGGTTGCGGTTTGAAATTTTCGTGAAGCTGTTTCGGTAATTTGATCAGCATTGTAATCTCCAGCTTGAGCAGTAACAGCACCATTTCTACCAAAAACTTTTGTTACTTCACTGGTAGGCGTTAGCAATTCTTGCCAATCACTTAAAATGTTTGAATTGGAGCCTTTTAAAATAAAAGATTTACTCAAATCGGTTCGTACAGCAATATCGCCAGTTTCTGCAGTTAGTGCTAACATTGCGGCTTCTGAAGCGACAACAAAAGTATCATTTACAGTAATAGCAGGAAGTTGAGAAGAGATTAATTTTCCATCTGCCCCTAAACCAGCATAACCATTGGCAATATTTTTATTCGAAGCATTTTCAGGAGAAAATCCTAAAGAACCTTGTTTCGCGTTCCAATTTGCTTTTTCAGTATCCGAAACAAATCGATTTTCTGAATCTTGTGCTATAATAGTTGGAGCGTGAGTAGTTGGATGCACATAATTTGATAGTGTAGTCAGACGAGTAATCTCACTATCGGAAATTAAGCTTTTTCCAGAGACTTTATCGACTTTATTGGTTTGTAAAGTTTTCCCCATTTCAGCTGATAAAGCTTTTGTATTGCCTCCAGTACTTAAATCATTTACGACTATTGTACTTAAAGAATTACGGACGACTTCAATCGCATCTCCTAATTTTTGGAGCGTATTTAAATCGACATTGTCCGAAGCAAGCAATTCGTTTGCATCATCAATTAAATCTTTTAAGACCTTTCCTTGTCTTGCATCCAAAGCTTTACCTGGAACAATATAATCAAGGGAGTTGTAACTGATATCGTTTATGTCACTAAATTCTAATTCACCATTGGTATTGGTCTTTAAAATTTTGTTTTGTTCATTTTTTTCTAAGTCAGCGACTTTTATTCTGTTATGATTAGTATCCATTTTTTATTTATTGATAATTGCTATATGTTAAAAGCTTTTCTTTGAGAATGATATACACGTAAATCCAAATTCTACCTTCTTTTTTTTGACTAAAGATTATTTGAAGGTCAATTTCAAAAGAATTTTCTGTAGAATTTGGATTAAATACGTGTAGCGTTTTAAAAGAAGAAACTATTTTTATTATTTAAATTGACATTCGATTTTAATTATCATTATGATTTGCCTCTTTATAGTTGTGAGTTAAAATCCCATTTGCAAAATATGTGTGAAATGGATTTAAGGTCATTGGATAGATGTTTCGTTTTTCTAAATTCACAGTTACAGAAGTAACAGGAATAATTTCGCTGTCTATTCTATATAAATTATCTCCAACTGCTATATCTCCTAAAGGTATAAATCTCCAATAGCCACTACGCTGAATTAATTGCAAATGGGTAGGAGTAGCTTCCAATAATCCATTATTAACGATAATTGTTTTATTGGCAACTTGTTTTGTAATTTTTGTAATAGGTGATATAATTCTATTTTCAGTTAAATACTCACATGACCATTTGTATAATTCACTAGGAATATTGGTGTCATTAAGCGTTTCAATTTCCGCAGAAAGTAATAATTGGTCAAGAGTAAGTTCTTCAATTGCTTTTCTTGTTCCGTCAGGTAATGTGATGAGTGTGCCTTCAATAAAACATCCTCCAGGGCCGCCACCGCCACCGGTAGGAGGCGTATAGGTGATTTCACAAGTTCCTGCATTATTTGCAAAAGTTTGCACATTGGCTGCTAGCCATGCATCTGCCTGAGCGTTAGCATCTGCCTGACTTACAGTAGAGAAAAATTGATTTGGAAAAGAAGTAAGTGTAACAGTACTCCCGCTATATCCAGTACCACAGTTATTTTTTTTTGCACTTAGTTTTTTTTCGACACTATAGTATCTGATGCTTGGCGCACATGTAATTGTATCTAAAACGGGGGCAATGTAATCTGTATCTGTAACAACATTTGGTTTTATTTGCCCTGCAGAACTGCCGTCATCTATGTAATATAATTCGAGATCCGCAAAAGATTTATATCCTGTATTTCCCATACTTTTGTTTTTTTAATATTTAATTACGATTTGTCCTGTAGAAGAATCTTTGATGTAGGTAATGAATCCAAGATTTGTAACGGCTTCAATGTTTTTAGCCAAATTGGTTCCTTGGATTGGTACTTTTTTAGAAAAGTTCTTTTGATCGACTAGAGTTCCGCCAACGTTGATTATGTCAAATCCTGATTTCTGCATTGTGCCTCCTAGATAGGTAACAATTTCTACATCTATATTTCCTGTTCCTACAGCAGTAAACCATGAGCCAGCCATTCTTACCTGTACTGTGTTAAGGCTAGGATAATCAGAAGTAATTTTACTGAAATTGACGAGACAGGCTTCAACGCCATTGGTTTGTCTGTTATCGCCCGCCCACATAACGTAAGCATTGGCAGCTGCAGCATTTTCTGGAATTTCGTTATTAAATCCGTGACCCCATCCCATCCATTTATTATCTAAGGAGGTTCCTGAATTAATAATTCCAGTATAAGTGTCAAAATCTTGTCCTGCTCCTAATGCCCATTTATATCTAATAACCATGTAGTTAAAAGGAGATAAGTTTACACTAGGTTCAACAACACAAGACGGATTTACTCCTCTCCAGGCTGTAATTCTGCACGAACCTACATTATTGGCATAGGCCTGAACATTTGCTGCCAACCATGCATCTGCTTTTGCATTGGCATCTTCAACACTTATTGTCGATACAAATTGGTTTGCATTTGCAGTAAGTGTAACGGAAGTTCCCATGACTCCAGCAGCGCAATCATTTTTTGCCGCAGTCAATGACTTGGCTATATTGTAATATTCCATACTTTGTTTATAATTGATTATGATTTGTCTCAACTTAGTGAAGAATTGCTTTAAGCAACAACTAAGTTTGATGAGGTGAGAAAGCTATTTTTAAATGCTTTTTGATTTCACCTTTTTGAAGTGCTATTTATTTTATTGCTGAAAAATTGAATTTTATAAAAAGCAATAATTAAATGAAGCAGATTGTCTTGAAGTAAATAGACGAAGAATAGGATGGAAGTTTGTACTTAATTTGTATATATAAATTGGCTGTAAAGGCCTAATAAAAGTTAATAGGAACCACGCCAGAGACTGGTAAATTTGTGGTTCCTAAATAACTATTTAAAAATTATGATCAAGAATTATTCTTGTTCTTGCTTTACGATTTCGCCTGTTTCGATGTTCACACGAATATCTCCGTATTCTTCTTTAATTGCTTTTTCCAATTCATTGAAGTTTTGCTGCTGAACGGCAATCTGACTTAAAATATCTGCTTTTTGAAACTCGTATTGAATAGACAATTCTCCCAACGATAATCTCGCTTTATCCATAAAAACATTAAAATCTTGTAATTTCTTTAATTGTTCTGCGTTGATTGTTTTTGCTTCTTCTTTGTTGATTTTTGTATTTTCCATTTTTTATTTTTAATGAATTAAATGATAATTATGATATTTGAAATGTTAGGTAAGGGGAACTGCTTTGTAGGTAAATATGGCAGTTCCAAAATAAGTATTTAATACCTCATTTATTCTTGGTTTAAATGTTACCACTGCTTTTGTAAAAGTATCTCTTTGAATGTTACCAGTTAAAAAGAATCCATCTTGAGATATTAAATTAGCTATGCCAATATTTAAATGTTGTACAGTATTTGTTGCGGTAAAGGGAAAATCGATATTTACTGCTGATGTAATATTTCCTTCAGTAAATTTAAAACTAAGGTGAGCGGTGACTGTGACAATATCTCCAATTCTTGTCCAAGATGATGCAATAGTATTTGTTGGAACAACAGTATTGACACGCGGGGTAACATTAGCTATAAATGTATCTGAAAGTACTTTTGCACGTAAATTTTGTAAAACAAATGATGTCGTAGCAATTTGATTATCCTCAGAATTAATTGTTGCTGTCGGTGCTGTCGGAATACCCGAAAATGAAGGCGAATCTAATTTTACATAGCTAGATAAATCTACATCAGTCGTTTTCAAATATTGTACGTCTTCCAAATATGTAGTTTTTACAATTAAGCCATTTTCATTTGTTTTTAGTACCTTAGTAACAGGTGTAACTATTTTTTCTAATATGTAGCCACTATTATCTTTTTTATTTCCTGTTATATATAAAGTCTCATTATTATCAATAAAACCATTTTGTGGAATTATTATGTTTAATGGTATCGTATTAATAGTTAGTGTTTTACTTGCTAAAGATAATTGATCAATTGATGAGTAAGATCCTCCATTGTTAATTATCCACAAAGAATTATTATTTTTCCTGATAAGGAATAAGATTTTTTTTGAGTGTGTATAAAATAAAACTGGAGAATTAGCTCCATTAGCTATTTTATATATATCTTGATAATTAACACTACTAACATAGAAATTACCTTCTACATCTTGACATAAAGATGATGCGGCAGAAATTGAAGTGTTAGAAACTATTGTAGCTGTTCCAGTTAAAGTAATTTTGGTTAAATGTCCCCATGTGCTTATAGCGTATAATGCATCGTCGATGCCATAAATAATATCACTGGTGTAATTAGTAATTGTTGCCAATAATGTTACAACATTAGAATTATCTATTTTAAATATTTGTGCATTAGAACCGACATACAAATTATCATTTCGATCTATACAAATAGGATTACCATAAGTAGCATTAGGTATAGATAGTCCTGTTAATGGTAATATTGAACTTACCCCAGTACTTATATTAATTTTACGAATCGACCCATTGTTTTCAATTTGATAGGCAAAAGTATTACTATTATCTAATTTTATTGATTTAGAGTAATTTAATCCAGTAGCAACAGGAATTTCGCTACTTGTTATTGGGGTAGTCAATTTACTCAGAGTTAAACCACTATTGTCATTAGTGCCACTATCAATTGTAGTTGGTTTACTAACGGTAACCAAGCTGCCATTATCGGTAATATTTGAGTCCGTTAAATTATTGCCTGTGCTATTAAACTTGGTTAGTTTATTTGCAGTTCCAGTAATTGTAGCGCCTCCACTTGCACCAATCTTCTTCTCAACCCCATCACTACCCATTACATACATATCGGTATTAGTACCGTCTTTTTTGGCATATAATTTAGCATGATCTGCCATTGCAGTTGGAGTAGTAGAACCTGCTAAAGTCAAGAATCCATCCGTAATATCAGCTTTTTCGTTTAAGGTTGTGAATGAAGTCCCTGTTACGTTTCCGTCGTGTGTGATAAATGCTTTTTCTACCTGTATTTTTTGAACACTGATCGCTTTTCTGTTGACATAATCGTTATTAGTGTCAAAAGTTGAAGTTGTAGCGTTAGAACTAGAGTTTTGAACTAATTTTAAACAGTTCGCACTATTGTTTTTGGTGATGGTTAAAACATCTTCTACATAATCTTTGTGTGTTAAAGTTAAAGCTCCATCTCGAAATTCATTTCCCTCAATATGAATTACTTTATTATCGTCTGCGTATGTTGTAGGATCAAGAAAACCATCTCCTTTTACAAACTGCGTACGTAGACCGCCAGCAGTTACAAATTCTTTAGCTGTTACAGTTCCTTCTGAATCAATTTTAGCTTTTACAACATTATCTTTCGACACTTGCAAAGGATCTCCTGTTGCTGCTGAAGAAGAGTTCACTTGTAAACCTGCTCCAGCTCCTGTATTTGATACTTTAATACCAGTTCCCGTTGCTGTATTTTGAACCGCAATACCGCTTCCAGCTCCGCTAACTGTTACATCCAATACTTTTGCGCCAGCATCGGCACCGCTGTTTGTTAATACAATTCCGCTTGTTGAGGTAGGAGTGGTGTTGTTGAAAGTCAGGATTCCGTTTTTGGTTTCATTTCCTGAAGTATGTAAAAAACTTGTAAAGTCAATTTGTTCACCAGAACCGCCTCCAGGATTTGAATTTGGAGCTAAATTTTTATACCAATAATTGACTTCAATGTTTCTATTGTTAATATTTCCCGAAAAAGTGATTTTGGCCATTTCATAATTGATGATGTAATCGCCATCATTTCCTTGGCCTTCTTTCTCTAGCAATAATTGTCCGTTTTTAAATACTTTTACACTGTAATTAACTGGTGCATATTGCAAAGTAATGGTATCGCCAACAAAAGAGTCAAAATGCTCTTTGAGAGGCATGTAGCTATTTCCTGTAATGATACCGATATTTTGTAAACCTGCGCGTAAAAGAGCAGGAGTTACATAATGCTGGTTATCAGTTCCTGTTTCGACCATTTGAAAATCGGCTTTGTCTTCGTCAATATGAACGAAACTTTTAAACACCTCTTGGAAATCTGCCCCTGTCGGAATATCGCCGTTTTCGAATTTGTAGCCAATGTTAGTTCTGTCTGTTGCCATGTTGTTTGAAATTTATTTTCTTTCTGTAAATATTATTTTTGATTAGCTTGATTTTGAATCCCAACAAATAATTTCGTTGGGATTCGTTTAAAATTTATAGGGTTAGAATTTTTTCTTCACTACTAAACATGCCTGAAGAGTTTTCAGCAAGCACTTTGAAATGATGGTAGATTCTTTCATCATCAGCATTTTTAATAGTTAATTCGTCTGTTTCTAATTTGGTATCAAGTAAAGCCAACGACACGATGTTTTCATTAGAAATTTTCTCTTGAATTTTATCCCAGTTTCCTTGATTATTCATTTTGTACAAATGATATTTACCATTATGAACCGTTTTCTCCCAACTGAATACAATTGGTTTTAATACAGATTCATTTTCTCCAGTTGGAACGCCAGTAGCTGTTAATTCTGGAGATTGTGGAGCAGTATTATCAGCAATTATTGTAGCAGTAATTTTTGATGGCTGAGATGGCGTATAATCAATATTGATAATCTTATTGTCATCTGTTGAACTCGGATCAGCGTATTCAATTTCTCTTGAAACCGTAACTCTATAGAAAAGACCATCACCAAAAGGAACATTTTCTAAATCTTCAAATTCATCATAAACCGTCCAAACACTATTAAAATCAGTAGATAAAGTATCCTCATTAATCAGAATTTCTTTGACAGCAGTCATCGTTCTAATCGATTGTGCATCAAGCATATTTTTTGCACGATAGATATTAATTTTTCTAATGTTGTACTCTGGTTTGTAAGTATTTAATTCGATTTGAATAGAAGGCTTGATTCCTAGAACCTGATTTTCTAAAACAGGCATAATTCGCTTAATCTCTGGTGTTTGTGGTGGGCTAGAAGGAACTAGTTTCACAGGTCCCAAGAAAGTGCTAAACTCACTGAAATTCATTTTAATATCCATTTCACGTACACCATAGAAATAGATGTTTTGTGAATTACCGTCTAGATTAAAATCTGTAAACTGAGTTCTAAACTGGGCTGCATTTGTGATTTTCATCATTGGTGCAATGTCCAAATCAGGGTTCGGATATTTTAGAATATTTCCGTTCTTGTCTTTAATGGTCTGCTTTTTATTAACCGGTACATAATCGTTATCATTAATATATTCGTAAATAACAGGAACCTCTGTTAACGGTACAAAAACGGCATGAATGGCTTGTTCTATAAAATGTATTGCTAATAAGTCTTCTTCGATTCCCGCTGTCTTAGGAATAATAATTTGATTAAGAGCAGTTAAAGAAGCTATCTCAGGGACAGTTTGTTTTTGTGTCGTATTATGCCATTTGATAAACTCATTAATCTCATCTCTTAATAGCTCGCTGTTAGGAACTGGAAAATGATAATTTTCTTCAGAAACAGTTTCTGGAGGGTAAGTTTCATAATTAGCTTTATTCTGTAATCCGTTAAAGTCTAAGAAATTTTGCCATCTATTAGCGAAAAACTTTTCATTATTTCCCCCAAGCTTACTCAATTCTTCACGAATTGTAGCAATTGTTGCTGTTTCATATAAAGCATTTAATAAAGCTTGATCATTTGCCCTGTAATGCAGCATTCCGTAAGGTTTGTGCGTGTATCTGGTTGTGAACGTGTATGTTGATCTGTTAAAAAAATCAGGTCTTGTGGCATATAAAGCTCCTTTTACATCCTCAGGTTTTAGAGGTTTTTCAATTCTAACGGCATACATTGGAGTTGGAACGCTAATTTTAGAATCATAATCGTAACCATTTGAATGGCTGCTAATTCCGAAAATTGAATAATGCGTATTTTCTCCTTCTCTTGGCTGAATATTCGCTGCTGTAATTCCGTTTGAAGGATCTGCAGAAAGATATACTTTGTAACTTGGATAATAATTTACTTTTTGCTCTTTTGGGTTGTGTTGCTCATTCTCTTCCAGAATAATATGATCATAAGTCGGATCCATTTCTTGAGTTCCGTCTTTTTTAATTTTAAAATTAGGATCATTGACGATTAATACTAAATCTTGGTCTGTTCCGACATTGTCTGCACGTACAACTTTAAATTCTTTTCTAGATTTTACCGGAATTGGGTTAGAGCCTTCAAAACAGCTTTTAGTAAATAAACGTACAGTACCATTCGTCCATTCAACTGAATGTTGATTGCCATTATTGAATTGTGGATGCTGTGCCAGTTTTAAACCTTTAAAAGTAAGCTCGTATAAACCAAAATGTTTTTTCTGTTCTTTTGGAAGCGGGATTGGATTATCATTATCCAATATATATTCTCCATTGGCATCTACTTGATAAGCTTGCTCTAGAACTTTTCTAATTTCTACTTTATCATTCCAAATTCCTCGAGTTTTTTCTACCTGTAAAGTATCATTTCCTTGACTGTCTTTTTGTGAAACAATTTCTCTATTTACAGTTTTTAAAGCTTGTGGCACTTGAACCTGAAAACCAATCGGACTAGGCTGACGCCAGTTTGCAGGCGTTAGCATATTTTCAACTAATGAACATAATTCGTTGACTGGTTTTTTGATTTGCTTAATCTGTTCAGAATCAATTGTAGCATTACCATCAGAAAGACTTTGACCTACTTCTTTTTTAAGTACTTCAACATCTGCATATTCAAATTTTCCTGCTGTAGTAACAATATTAATATTCTGAATGATATAGTTTTCTTCGCCAACCGTTAAAATACCTCCGATAAATCTATCTTTATTGTGATCGGTTAAATTAATTTTAATGTCTTCGCCGCTACTTAGAATTTTGTATTCGTTAATTCTAATAATTGAGGTAAGTTCATTTGAAGAACTATCAGTAATGTCTGCAATTTTAGCATGTTCAATCTGAGGAAGACTATCTCTAAAATAAAGTTTAAAATAATCGGCGAACAGTTCTTCATTATCAGGATAAATTTTATCAGCAAGTAAAGCTTCTTCTTTAGTCATTCCATCTGGAATGCTGTAGCTTAATAATTCCTGAGTCGAATAATATTCAAAAAGAAGTCGAATGTAAGTTTTATCAGTTATTGTATTATTGTCTAAAAGAGTTTTCAGTTTAACCTGCTCATTCATCGAAGTAAACATCAGCGGATTTTCTTCTGTAATCAATAAAGAATTAATTCCAGTTGGAGGCATTAGTGTATTATTCGGTTTGATATGAGAAGTAATCTCTAACTGTCTTCCAGATGTTGCTCTCGAGAAAATATTAATACCATAACCTTGATATACATAGGTTTGCAAACCTGTTTTTTCTTGGCGAACATTTAAAAATGACTTTCCAGACTCAGGAATAATAATTGGCGAAGGTTCAAAAGAAGCATCGGATAAATCTTTAGTAACGTTGGAATAAGCTGTGTCACAAGCTAATTCTGGTTTTTGCCAATTTAACTCACCTTTAAATTTATAATCAACTCCGGCATAGATTGGGAATGTGAAAGAGCTTCCATCAAATTCGTCTGTAGAATCGAAGAAAGCAGTATTTACACTGTAATCTGCGATGTCATTCATAAACAAACTCACATATCTTTTCTTTCCATCAAAACTATACCCATTAAGATCTGTAATTTTTGCTGATTGATTGTCTTCATCAGAACCGGCATTAAGACCGGGTAAAAATTTACTCAATTGTACAGGAAGAGGCAAACGTTCTGTGTTTACAGAAGTTGGAATACTCATAGAAAGGTGCTGTACTTCTTTTGGAGTTGTGCCTCCCTCTAAATTCTTAAATGTAACGTACTCAGTCAGATAGATATATTCACCAGAAAGAACTGTTTCATCAATATCAATGCATCCTAAACCTAACATTCTGGCAATATGATAATCATTTGCAGCAATATTCAGTAAATCCAGATTAGAGATTTCAGTTGTATTTTCTTCAAACTTTGCTTCTTCTCCTGGTGCAGGTTCGTTAGCAGGAATATTTTCTTGAAATTTAATAGTCTCTACTGCAGTCGGATTTGCGCCGTCACGACTTAGTTCGATGTAACTTTCAATAACTTCTTTGATGTTTTTATCATCTTCATCTGTTGGACGTTTCCATTTATCTTTATAGTTGTTTATGTTTACGTATTCTCCATCATTAAATTTTAACCATTTTCCGTGAACAGCATTTAACTTCGGTTCTAATTGTTCAAATGCTTTACTGTCAGTAGTAGTTAAAGCGTATTTTCCTTTTAAATCCCAATTGCCACTCGTATTTGCATTTTGGATAAAATCGCCATAAAATTCGAAATTGATTTCGCTTAACAAACATTTATTTGCTTTAAAACGAATGCTTCTTCCATTTTCAGCTACAACATGAATTGCATTGACTTGTGCCGAAGAATAGTTTTTACGATTTGTGACTCTTTTTGATGCAGCGATACTGTTTTCAGCTACAGATAATGTTTCTAATTTAACAGTACTAGAGCTTTCTGCAGAACCAAATTTAATTTCGGCGGCAAAAAACAATTCGGTTTTGTTTTCAATCTCAATGATTTCGTTTCCATAAGCTTGAATAAAACCAGATGGATCGGTCATCGGATTAATGCTAGCTCTTGTTAAAAGATACTTTGCTTTATTTTTGAAATAAACGTAGATTGATCTTTGCAGAGCAGGAGTTTTATAAACCCATAATGCTTTATTGTTATCTACAGACTGAGGTTTTTTCGTTAAATCTAATTTAAAGGCGACTTTATTATAAGGCGCTCTGTACAGTTTTACGAAATCATCTGGTTTGTTAAAATTAAGATTACCGCCTGTATATAAATCTCCTTTCGGAAGGTGGTTTGCTCCCAATTCTCCAGCCAAAAGCCAACGAAGATGAATTCCTTTTGTACTATCAATACCTTTAGAACCCGCTGCAGCGATCTGTAAACTTGTAGATTGCAAAGCAGTCTTACTAGAATTAAGATCAACGATATAAACCTCTTTGGTTACAGTAAAACTGATTTTAAAATTGCTTGGATTTAAAACACCTGGTAAAACAATTAAGGCATTGTGGCTTTCCATTGCAGAAGGTGTTCCGTCAATTCGAATTTTTGCTTCTACGCTCGCCAAACCGGGTATAACAACATTTTCTTCAAGTCTGAAAATCAATCCGCCAAGATTACTTGCATTGTGGATTCGTATTCCTGCAGGCAAAGTAAGAGGAACACGGCTTTTATTTCTTAGAACCAAAGTTCCAGCGCTTTCATGTACCGCAAGACCTTTCTTTAAAACAGGATAAACCAATTTATTCTGAATGATGCTCACATTAGGCAGACATCCAATTTGTGCACCTGATAGATCACTGCTTAACTGATTTAATTCTGCTCCTAGAGTCCTAAAATCAGGAACTCTGAGATAGTCCGTATTTAACATAGAAAGACCACTATTTTTTAGTGCAGGTGTTTTTCCTAAAAAGTTAGTAATAGGATTAACCAATTCGGTAGCATTGTCTACGGTGCTTGTAACACCGTAAACAAAAATATGTGACTTATCATCCAGATTTTGATATAAATTTTTCAGCAAATTGGTATCATTGACCTGCAAACCATCTGTGACCACTACGACAACGTCTGGAATTACTGTCAAGTTGTTTACAACTTCTAAACCGGAAGCCCAGTGATCAGATTGAGGATCGGCTGATCTTGAACCAAAACCATTAATCCAACTTAAAAAACTCGAAGTATTTTCCGAAATTCTTTTTTGAATAACATGTTCTGATCTTGAGTTGCTGTCGCTATTAGACATTCCGATTAATGAAAGTGTAATTTTGCTTTGAGCTTGAGAATTGATAAATGAAGTCAGCCCATCTCGTATTTGCTGCGCTTCATTGCCATTTATCGAACCCGATTCATCGACAACGATAGCGATGTACGTTTCGCAACCTGAGGATTGGCTTTCTTGAAGATTTATAGAACTCATTTTTTATTGTTTTTTAAAGATTTATATTTTCAATAGTTAAAGTTACCGGCTCAGCAGCACGAACAGTTAATGGTGTTGAATGAGCTTCAACAGATCCGTTATTATTCCACATTCTGTATTCGAACTTGATATTTAAATTTTGATCAGTAATTTTTTTGCTGTCATTCATAATTAATACCTGAGCATAGTCTTTAGAATACAGTACTTTATAGTCTGCTTTCGCTACTCCGGCATCGTCAACTACTGAAATTGTATTTTTAATTTCTTCTAATGGAATTTTAGGAATATTAAATGGCTCTGGATTTCGAACTAAAAGCGCTACGACTTCACCAGTATTGGTATTGATAATTCGGTTAACTTCTGTAGACTGAGCTGGATCAAGAGGAGACATTTTTAAAATTCCTTCGATAGCGCGATCAAATAAGTGCTGATATTTTAATGCTAATGAATTACTTAGAGTATCATCAAGTCCCAAAATAACATTGTTTACCGATGTAATCTGATCTTCGGTTAATCGTAGTGGAACATCAAATAAAGCTTTTCTTGATTCGGTTTGGTCGAGCTCATAACTGTTTACTTGTTCTGCAAAGTCTCTATATCGAGAGGTTTGAAAACCAAATTGGTGAACCAATACATTTTCAGAATCTTCGATTTGATTATTTTGATTTTTATCGAAATAGTTTTTCGCTAAAACAGTATATAATTTCGAAGGTTTTAAATCTGTTAACTTAACTTCATATCCATACGATTTTGGTTTTAAAACATCTCCAATTGTAATTTTACATTTCAAATCAGGACTTCCTTTAATCATGTTTTGTAACATTTGAATATTCAAAGGAATTCTAGGATCGTTATCATCAACCCATTTTGTGTTTTCTTCTTCTGCACGCGGATACGTAGTAGGGTTTTCTATTGTTTGTACTGGCAACGGATATTGAATAAGAACATCATTCAAAGGATCTTTAATAATAAGATTTAAAGCACCATCAATTTTTGCCCTGCTGTCATAAGCATCCCATTTTTTAAGCATATGATACACATAAGGATTTTTAAAGAACAACGATACTTTACATTGCTCATTTCCATAGAATGAAGGTTTAGATAATAATAAACTTCCATCGGCATTTGGATAAGAACGGTTGTAATCTAAATACTGTCTCAATGAAGTCAATGGCGATTTTGATAAATCGGTTAATTCATTTTTGGCAGGAGCTTCTTGTCCAGCAGGAACTACAGGATCTGGAACAGGGTAGTGCCCAACAGGTCCTAATGTTTTGAAACCATAATAGTAATCGAATGTGGTTGTGTTTTTATCATCCACTCTATCAGCAAGAGTAAATTTTAAGCAATAAGTAGAATTTGGCCTCCAAATTGGTTGAACTGTATTTTGAATCGCAGCTTCCATTGCTTTATTATCTGCGCTCACAGCGTCAGAATCTGGAATAGTTAAATTGTGCACGGCGCTTTCTCTAGTTAACCATCCAATTTCTTGAATAGAAGTAGAATAATTTACTTCATTATCATCATCAGAATCTCCTCCAGCCGAACATACAATAGCATTGATTGTCAATAAATTTGAAGATTTTGTTCCTCTTGTATATTCGAATTTAGCTGTGCTGCCTAAGTCTGAGTAATTCGCATTTGAATCTGTTAGAGCAGATGCAGACGAAACAACTGAAACAGTTTCTTTTGGATTTAAAGAACAGTTGTCAAATTGATCATTAAATAGAGAGAAATAAATTCCTTTCTCATTTTGTTTCGAAGAAAGCATTAGAATCTCGTTCTCCGAAGGTTCATTTTGGATGTTAATAATAGACGCTTTATCATTTGCACTTCCTCTTTCGATTAATCTTGTAAGGTTTAATGAAGTATTAAACACAAACAGGTATTTTTCATTATAAGCAATAACAGAATTGTCAGCCAAAGTGTTATTCGATAAATATACCGCAGAATCAAAAATCGCATCGTTTTGGACAACTGTAACAGCAGTTCCGTTAATTTGAGCCAATCCGAATTTTCCGTTTGTCAATTTAACCGTAAGCAAGACTTTGTCGTTTGCAATTACTGCATCTGTAATTTCAACAATTGATGATTCAGAAACCAATCTTGTATCTGTTACTGTAATTGCTTTAGTGCTTGCATTGATGCTGAAACGAATGACTTTTTTATTTTTAATAATCAAACTGAAATCAGTGCTGTTATGCTGAAGAACTTTGATTGCCACTTCGTCTACTTTTACACGACGAACTAGAGAACGATCGGTGCCGTTAACCCAGTTAATTTGAGTGTCATCTTCTAAAGTATTAATCCAAAGCAATTCATTATTTGGCAATGAAATCAGTTTGTTGAAACCTTCAGAATACGTATTCATATACTGCATTCCTGAATTTCTGTTTAATTCAGAATCAAGTTCAACAATGGCGGTTGTTGCGGCCGGAGCTACACAACCCACTATAAACGTATCATCAACAACTGCCTGTCCAATTCCTTTGCACTGAGTTGCATCTAAAGCTTGAGTAATTAATAAATTATTGTTTACAACTTGCATCGATGTTACTAAACCGTTCAATAAACGCTCTCTTAACAGGTTTCCTTTTAAATCAATTTGCGCGATAACAGTAGTTTTCGGCGTTGGATGAAATGAAATTAAATACGTGTCATTGTATTTGAAAACTTTATCAAAGGCAAAAAGATTTCTTCCGCTATATCCATAAAAACGAGTAAATGTCAATGGCTGAGCAGTTCCAGTCGGATTATCGTTACCTGCTTGAGCTTTTAATTCTGCCAATAACGCCATTAAACGATTGTACTCGGTTATATCGCTTGGTTCAGACACAACAAACTCTCCATCAGCTGAAGCGTAAGTATCATTGAATAACGCAGCAATTTTATTTCGAACATCTAAAATAGCGTCAGCATTTGCAGCCACAGGACTGATGACAATTTTATCAATTTTCTTTTTCGATAAAACATCGCCGTTTTCATCAAATAACGTTATTGGCGATTTCAGTTCTGCTTTAGTGTAAGCGATCTCATATAAAGCTGGTAAATTTTTGGCTTTGCATAATTTAACTTTTTCATATCGAGATAGTTTAGCGCCTTCATCAAAAACGGAAGTATAAGCAGTAATGTTTACTGTTTTCGCTTGAGTTGTAATTTTTAAAGTCGGTTCAATAGCTGACTCAGGAAAAATAATTTCCAGTTTATCATAATTTTTGAATGAAAGCGATCTTCTAAAACCAAAAGGATTGCTTTCTGCAGAAATGCTCATGAAATCACCTTCAGTAAGTTTGCCATCCACGATTTCAGGGGTTTCACCAACGAGTTTAAAGAACAGACCATTGATTCTATCTGCTTCATATTGAGTAGGTACATAATAACGTTTTCCTATTTTTTTATTTTTAAAGTTGACATATTCTGCTTCAATTTTATCAGAGACACAGAATAATTTAGAAGGTGTGATTCCGAATTGTTCCGGAACATGCCAGCCAGGTTCTCCCGCGCTTAAGTATGAAAACGGATTAGTTGCCAATACACGAATACTATCGTACTGATCGATTACTTTTTGCCATTGCGCCCAAGGCAAATCTTTTACAAGATCTCTGGATGTTGAATCCACAACCGCTTTAAAAGGATGATAAGATTCCCAAGAGTTTCCATTTGCAGAACTTAGTTCAATCGATTCAATAGAATATTGGTGTTTTACCTGACGAAGTTTTCTTCCCGCTTTTGATGTTGCTTCAGGCGGCATTAAGTCAGTATAATTTTTAGCATCAGCCGTGTATCCACCAATTATTTTAGAAAGACTATTGTTTGGCAATACTCCTTTAGTCATTTTAATATCGATAAAAGTGTCTAGCGGAATCACTTTAGAAATGGCACTAGGACTAGGCATCTGATTAAAATAATCAAGCAAGAAAGCTTCGTTGGTAAGCATGTGGACTCCTTTTACAGAATCAGCAGTTCTGTTGTCATTAGCATCTCCATGTGTACCTTTAGGAAGCGGACTGTATGGTGTACGATCGACAATTCTATTGATATCCCATTGAAGCTCAATTAAGAAGTTTTTACGCACTCGAATGAAACCCAGTTTAACACGTACACTTAATTCTAACTTTGCATAAATCAAGAACGGTTTAAATGATTCTACAGAGAAAATGGTGTCTAAGACAATTTCAACATTAATGATCCAGATTTTAATCTGAATTCCTCCTCCAGCGGCAATGTAACCACCCATTTGAGGACGTTTGAATGAGATTTTTCCACCCATTTCCAAATAAGCCCATAATTTGACTTTTGCTGGCCCAAAGCTTTTTTCCAGTTTAAAGTCTAATCTCGCACCAGCTTCAATTCCTTGAGCCGATAGCATAAGAAAAGCTTTAGCTGTAAATAAGGTTAAGATTCTAGCTGTAATTGGATCTTTTTTAGAACCAAGATTGATGTACCAAGGCTTCTGATTTTTGAAGAAAAATCCAGCTTCTAATAAAGCATGCAACTGAATAATTTGCCCGCCATCTTTTGGCATTTGGAAATCTGCTCCAGCAGCCAGTTCAAGGGAGTTATCTCCAAAAGCAACCATGGCAAAGAATGGGGGAGTACTTTGATCTTTCTCAATAGGACCTAATCTATCGCCTAGAACATTTAATCCTGCCTCAATATAAAATAGAGTGGGCAGAGAGAGCAATAACATGGCTCTCATATTTAAAATAGTTCCGCCTGTTGATTCAAATGTTGCACCAGCTCCAATAGAAAACGGCGAGTCATATTGCATAGAATCTGGTGGTCCGCTAAATTTTCTAATATTGATTCCGGCTTTTGGATGTTTATAGAATTCGTACCAAGAATTTTCGGTTGTTAAGCCAGCTGCTTTTTTGGTAGCCACATACCTAAATCCTAATAAACCTCTGAAACCTGTAATCGAAAGAAATCCAAGCGGAATACCTGTAGGCAATTCAATTCCTGCATCAACTAAGAACGCAGGATATTTAGGAGCAAAACGCATTCCTACGCTTCCTGTAATTTTAGCTTTAGGCAATTTTAATGAAACCTCTCCCATGAATTCTTGTGATTCTCCTGGCTGAGGTAATGAAATCATACCATGAATAATAGCCATCGCAGATTCTTCTGAAGCGGTTCCTGGAATCATCAAATCGACTTCGATAGTTTGAATTCTGATGAAAGAGTCTGGCCTTTTAGATGGGTCATTATCTACATTATCTGTAGAATAATAATATTTAATACCTTCACCACGAGCATCTAATCCTAATGGATTGACACTAATGGCACCATCAAATCCCCAGAAATTATATTTACGGTTATTAATTTGTGTTGAACCAAAGTTGATGTTGCTTACCGCCATCTGAACTGGTCCCAGATTCACAGATAAATTAATCGGAATCGGAATAGAACCTCCTTCAACTTCAATGTTTCCATCGCTATAAATACGAAGTTTTTCAACATCAAAACCTTGGCCTTTAGCCAATTTATTCATTAATGTATCTTTAGGGAAAGACACGTAACACGAAGTTCCTACGTAATAATCGTCATCTTGTTTTCCTAGCTCAAAACTGTGAAAATCGAAATCTACTAAACCAAATAAATTGGCTTTTGGTTCGCTTGCTTTATCAAAAGAAGCAGTTAGATTAAAGTCGCCATCGTCGTATAAGTGGCCTTCAATATCAACAATAAATGGAGTATTACCTTTCTTAAATTTCGGAATTTCTATCATTCCTTTTATATCAGAAGAAATTACCTTGCTTTGTTTGAATGCGATGTCAAATTTATTAAAGCCAACTTTAAAACTATTGCCTAACTTGAACCACATGTAATCTGTCTCTTCTGCAGGATTTCCAGAAACGATTGCCTCTAATCCAATGATTCCAGATATACCGCCTTCAGTACCAACTAATAATTGCTTTCCTGAAATTTGTAATGTAGCATCATTTTCTTTTTTGAACCATTTTTCAGGTAATCTAATTTTAGCTTTTTCAGCATAAATACCTTTAAAATCATTTGATCTGCCATCTGCACTTGCTTGAGGGATGTTGCTGTCATTTTTAAAGTCAAATGCTAAATCTTCAAGTTCTATAATAAGACCAGTGTTTCCAATTTGGCATGGTGAAAGTTCAAAATTATCAGGATTATTAAACTCAAAACCTGTTTCAGAACTGTATTTCATGTTGCCTACATTATAGGTCAGCATAGCTTTTGAGTTTTCATCTTCAATCACTTGATAGGTAACTGGATCGACAGGTTTTAGCCATGTTCTTGGAAATGCTAGTGCAATTTCCAAAACATCAATTGATGCTGAAACTTTAGGAACGAATAAATCCATTACTGTTTTAATAGAAATTTCTCCTAACCATTTTTTAAACAATGAGCTTAAATTCTCGAATCCCGCAGTTAAATTTGATAGATCGAAATAGTTTTCTAATAAGTAATTTTTAATACTTAAATTATTACTATCAAATTGTTCAAGAAGATCTTGAATTATTGTAAAGTCATCTTCATAATTTTCGGAAAGTTCTAATAAAGTTAGAGGAGTATACGAAGAATAGTCTGGATTAGAATTAAAATCATCGATGAACTGTTGTAGAGGATCATAGTTATCTCCTAAAAAAGCGTTAATGGATTCAAATAAAATATCATTGTCATTGATATTAAACATTTCCAAGATTAAATGAAAATAATCGCTAACCGAACTTAAATCTTCTAGTTTTTTATTTTTTACATATTTTAATATTGGTATGTTGTAATAAAGTGAAATAGGTAATTCGGTAGTATTACTTGCGCTTCCTGGATTGAAAATGATTTCAAATCCATTATCCCCTCCAAAAAGGTTAAAGCCTACCTTGTCAAAAATTAATACTAGATGATGATAAGCTGTATCTCCGTCTAGATTTTTCTCTACATAATAAGATTTGTAGAATAATTTGCTAAAAAGATTATCTACGCCAGATTTTATCGGCTCTGGCAGATTCTCTGGACTTATAAGCTTATTTATTGCTGGATAAAATTCTGGCTTCGGCATTATTAATTATTTTATTAATTATTTTTATTATTTATTTCCTAATGATAATGCTCAATTAATAGGTAAAAATCCATTAGGTGATTTTATTTATCTTCTTTGCCTGTAGCAAATTTGACCTATTATTAATGTTTTTAAAAAAAAGTGTTTGTTTACTGTACAACGTTGTAAAGTGTAGACATAGAAGTGTATAGTCTTCGGAAAAAAAAGGATTGTGAAAAATCTTTGTTTTAAAAAACTATTAAGGTCTTTAAAGGTTATTGAGATTCAAAGAGAAACAGAGTTATCAATGTCAAGCGCTTTTTTGACAACTAGTATCAGTAAAAATTTAATAATGAATGGGTAGTGTATTAATTTAAAATACCTCAAAAAAGACTATATAAATGATTAAAAAATCATTGTTTTTATATGTTTGAATAATGTATTCGAAACATATCTAAAAAAAGATGGAATGTCACTTAATAATGACATGAAAATTTTAAGAATAGGAATGATTTTGGCAGAATTAAGCCAAAGGAATTATGTTGTTTGCTAATAATTATAGAACAAGCTGTATCAAACAAAACTAAGTTTTATTAAAGTCTTAAACTACCATATTTTGTTTTTATGGATACTATTGTCAATTAGTCAATAAGAAGCTTTATACCTTTAAAAACTAAAGCAAAAATGTTGCAGAAGTGAAAGGCATAAAGTTATTTAGGATTATTTTTGATTATTTATACTAGAATATAAGCTGTTCTTTTTATTTAAAAATCTTTTAATTTTTTTATAAGGAATTGTAATCTCTGATGTATACCTCTCAATTTCATCTTGTTCAGAATTAGACGGAAAATTTCCATCTGCTATAGATATATTAAAAACTAAACCAATTGAATTAAAATGTGAAAAATCATTTGAATCAATTTTAAATTTTAACTTATTATAATCATACTTAGGTTCTTCAAAAACATCTTGATAGTTTGATAATAATTGATCAGCTCTTTGAGCTATTTTTCCCTCGTAGTTATTTACTATTTCTTTTTTATGATTTGTTGCATAAAGTAAAATTGTTTTATTGAAATTCTCCTGCATATCACTGCTTATTAGGGAATTGAAATCAACAAGTTTCATCTCATTTAAGTCAATATTTATATATTCAAAGTAAGGTGAACCTTTATCTCGCCTTAAATCTAAAGTTGTTTTATAGACAATTATTTTCTCAATGCAAAATACTTCTGTTGCTATAGATTCATCAATTTCATTTAATTCTTCAGCAGTTAAATTTTGAAAATATTCTGAGTTTGTGGAAAAGTACTTTGAAAATCTCATATTGCTAATAAAGCTTTCTAATTCTTTTTTGTTCGAATAATTGTCTCTAGTTAAAATATATAAACTATTTTTTAGGATTAATTTATTTAATGATTCGGCATGGGGATTATCTGTAAATGAAAACATTTTAATTGATCCATTTTTAAATGTATTCTTATCATTATAATAATATTCATCAAATTTAAAGTCAGAACAATTTAGTCCTGTTTTTGTGGATGAAGTATCATTATTTTTTTTACCAGTTTCTTGTTTTTTTATTGCTCGAACAACTGAATCTTTTTTACTTTTTGAATTGCACGAAAAAAACAATATTGCTAGTACTATTATACTTATTTTAGTCTTCAATCCCATGATATAGTTTTGATTTTACGTTTGCAGAAATAAAATTGTTTAATGCATCTTTTCTGTCTTGCGACATTTTTGCTAATGTAGCTTTTAATTTAGGTATGCTATGTTCATTAATTGCATCAATAAGTGCGTTAAGTTTCGCTCGATATGCCGCAGGGTAGTTATAGTTTAATAAAACAATTGCAAAAAGCTCTGCTTGATTTGGTTTAGTTTTTAAATTTGGATGATCTAATAGATATGCTACAGTATCTTTTCCTGAGGTTCCATTAAAAGCTAACGATCCGTTGGCTAATGTTCTTTGTTTATCATAGAATCTAGGCACAAAAAATTTATGGTATGTTGCTCTTAAATTCATGGTATAGCTTTTAAGCTCAAGTTTTTTAAATAACGATTTATTTTCGTGCCAGATATGATAGCTTGCTTTGGACCTACATCCAAATACTTTTTTTAACAAACCTAATAATTTAGTTTTCTCTGTATTAGAAAGACTGAGTTGATCTAACCAATATTGATCAGTTGTAGGATTATTAGAAAAAGAAAAGTTAAGAAGTTTATTAAAATAAAACCAGCCATCATTAACAACAGAAGAATTTTCTTCCCATCTGTTTTCTTCTTGTGATTCGGTCATTGTTATAGATAGTCCAGATGATATGTCATATGCATAAATTTTGTGATTATAAGCTTGATTATTACTGCCATACTGTCTAACTATAGAAATTTTATTTGGTACACCTATAGTTTTATTTTCACTATCTCTTACAGTAACTTTGTCACTTTGGGTATCAGTAAGACTAACAATAGTAGCTTTTAGAGACGAACATGTCAAACCTGTAGTATTGATGAGGCTACTTCTTCGGTCTCCTGAGTATAATCTAAAAGATCCTGAGCCACTAAAAGTAATATTAAATTTGATAGTGTAAAATCCATTAAATGTTGCTCCCATATCAACACCCATACCTATTGTTAAACCTGAATTATTTGACAAACTAGGATTACTGTATTTATCCTCCCAAATTGCAATTAATCCATTATCATTTTTTTCGACTTTATTTGCAGAATTAACATTAAGGCCCTCATAGGTGAAAGTGTCATTACTTATAGCTTCAATATATATTTTTGCTTTTGGAGAAGGGGCAGGTTGTGCTACAAAAAAATAAGTTCCATTAGCATCATTATTTAATGAATAAGTTGCATTTGGTATAGCAATACTTGGAGAAGAAGATGTTCTTTTTACAAAATGGCGTCTATATTTTTTAGTTCCTATTGTTGCGGGCCAATGAGGTATTCTCGAGATTGTTAGACTATCTTTATTTGATTTTAACCAATAAGCATTACCATATGGGTTTTCAACTTTAGCTAGGAGATAAAAATATAGAGGTATTTTCGTAATTTCAAGAGAAGGATTAGTTCCATTCGGTTGATCTGTATTTTGGCCAAATAACATGGCTCGTTCAGTTGAAGCTTGATAACATCCAGGAGGGATAGTATAGGTTCCGTTAAAAGGATTTTGTCCTAAATATGAATATGCCTTTTCGCTATACCAGCCTTCAATAACATTTCCATTATCATCTATTGCTTTACCGTTACTATCGACTTGCTCTCCAGCAGAATTAATTTTTTTTATTCCGCTTCCACTTAAACTTCTAATGTAGTTTGCATATTTTCCCCATGATGTTGGATTTGATGTTAAAGAACTTGAGGTAAGACCATCTCCTATGTCTTCATAGGTCAAACCCTTTTTAGTATATGGTAGTCTGAAAATTATATAAAAAGTTAATTTGTCTAGAGATACTTTTGTTGAATTGAAAATAACGACATTAGGAGTAACAGTTGTATTTACAGAAAAACCTGCAAAAGACGCAATCTTTGATTTGATATTGGCATCGATATTAAGATTTTCTATTATACTTAACAACATTGTTTTAACCGCTGTAGTTATGGAGGAATTGATTATTGCACTGCCCGTTAAATGCTCATTTATTTTATCAGCAGTTAAATCAACATTTGAAACAGGAGGGGAGTCAAACTCCAATTCTGCAAAAGCTGCAGTATTATTAATAGCTATCATAATTAATTATTATTTTTAATTTTATTGGCATTAATATTAAATTAATGCTTAATAAATTTGGTTTTTTTAAAATATTTAGGATCTATATAAAGATTATTTGTAGAATATTCTTTCTTTTCTAAAGTTTTTGTTGCTTCAAGAACTTCTTGTATGTTAACAATATAATTTCCTTTTTTAAAATTTATTTCTGTAGTTGAATATGATTGAAATATATTGTCGAAAAGAATGGTCATTGTATCTATTTTCGTTGTCTCTTTTTTTAAAATTTCGACAATTACTTTGCCACTCCATCCTATTTTTAGGTAAAAACAATCAATTCCTTTCTTACTATATAATTCTAAATTTGTGTTAGAATGACTATTATCTGAGTTTAATCCTTTTATTTTTATAGAATATAAATTGGAAGAATCATACACCTCTAGTTCATTATTATATGAATACTTTATTGGATTAAATTTTATATCCTTGTCGTTATCTTTTAAATTAAAAGTCAATTTACCATCGGGATTTTGTATATTTTGTGAATAGAAAAAATTGACCATCAAAAGATGACAAAGAAGTAAGCTAACTTTGAGAAACGAATATTTATATACCATCTAGTGCTCTTTTTAAACTGTTTTCAACCCACTCTAATACTGTTGCTAGTGTCCATACAGTTGGATTTGTTTTAGCATTTGCTAAATGATAATGCCCTGTTTTTACTGTGCTGGAAGAATCATCTCTTTTTCTAGCTATTCTATAAAAAATTTCATTTGATAAATAATCTCCACCAGAACCTTCAATAGAATTGGTAATAATTTCAGAAAAAGGAAAACTATTAGTATTCGTATTAGGTTGTGTAGAATCTTTTGTTGGATGGTCCCTTAATTTTCCATTTTCAGCAACATAAGATTGATCATAAAATAATTTTTGCCCAGCGGTAATAAAATTATTTGCTGCTGCTAAAGTTACAATTTTATCTACTGGTAAAGTAGTTTCATAAAACTCATTTCCTGATGGTAATTGTTTAAATGATGGGACTCCAGTTTGAATGTTTAGATTATCTTGGAAACCACCTCTTGTTTTACCAGCAAAACGTTCCAGATCAAAATATCCTGCCCCACCGTTAAGACTTAATGACATAATCATATTTACAGAGTTGTTGTCTAAAAAAGAGGAAACGACATTTTCTACTACATTTTTGTCAAAATCTAAATATCGTACAGGAAAGATAACAGTTTGGATGTATCCTTTGTTACCCAGTGAGTCCGTAATTGTTTTATTATGTAAATTTAATGCCGAGATGCCTGATGGGTTTTGCGTTTCAGGACCAGCTCCATACGGAGTGTAATTTGGATGAAGTTGAAAAGGATCAAATCCGGTAATTATAATTTTCTTCGTATCTGCAGGTAGTGAACTAGGAAAATTAATTCCTTTGTAATTTCTGCTATTCTCTTCGAAAAGAGTCATTACATCATCTAATTGTGATCCTGGAATGACATTTGAGTTTATATCTAAATCACCTAAAAAATAAGGATGTTTTTTTATCATTACACCCATTTTTAATCGAGCCCAATATAAAGGTCTATCATCCGGTTGAGATGGATGAGCTTGTACATAGGTGTATGCAGTTTTCCAAAGTGTAGAAGATTGCTTTTTTACTAATGCTCTGATCTCTTTAAAAATATTTTTACTATTTAAATCAATTAGATTCAGTTTTTTTTCAAAATCATCAACAACCGTTTTAATATTTGATTGAAGACTTATGAAATAATCTTCATATCTTAAAACACCTGATTGAAAATTATTATAACCAATTTTTTCTTCATAATTTCTTTCGTACGGTTTTCCATTAAGTTTTGTATCTGTATAAGAAACAATTGCTGAAGATGGGCTTACCGAAGTAGTGATAATACTTCCATTATCTGTTTTTAAGCCTTTTAAGCAATATTCAAACTTGGTATATGGAGTTCCGACATCATCAATCAGGCTTACTACATTTTCAATTCCTAAATAAACTTTATAATCATTTGAAAAGGAATTTTGTTTAAGATCTAATAAATTTGAATATTCGCTATTAGATAAAGATAGAATTATGATATCATCAAAAGTAAAATTATCAATTGCAGTGTCTTTGATGATTTCAAAATCAGTATCTGGAAAGCTTTGATTGCTTTCAGGCACAAACTTTAGAAATTCTATATCCGCACCATTAATCACAAATTTGCTTTTTGCCAATTTAATTTTTGAGATATTAGTATCTAAATTATTTAGGAATAAACTTTCTTCAGTGCCCTCCATACCACTAATTGGAATTTTGTCGTCTATATTTTGTTTAATATTCAAGTTATACTTGTGGGGGAATGCTATAAAAGTTGTGAAATTGCTATCTTTTGCAATACCCGTATTTACTGTGAAATTTGAGCTGTTAATATAATTTTTATCAATGAAATTTGAGTCGTAATATATTTTTAACGCACTTTTCCCTGCAGTTAAATCGAACGGAACTTCCATATCAAAAATAGGAAATAAATTATCTAGATAAGTTTCTTTATCAACAATTAAATTAGATGAAGTGGTATTTGAAGCAGAATTCGAATCTAATGCATTTTGTAATATTTTCATCTGAAAATAATTTGAAATTGCTCGATCATTTGTTTTTGGAACTTTTAGATCTTCTACCAAAAATTGTCCCTCATTTTTAATTGGATTAAAAAATATTTTGTCATTTGGAACATCAAAAGCCAAATCCTTTTTGAAAACTTTTTTGTAATAGATGAGCATGCTTTCTTTTGGAGATGCAAAAGAAAGTTTAATCACTTTGTCGACATTATCCGTACCGAATTCTGGTGATGTTTCATCATCGTTTATCACGAGAATTGGCCATTCATGATTCCTGTAATAGTTGATGTCTATTAAAGAGTCTGTATTATCTAAATTCCATTTTATATTGTTGTCGTAATTCTCATAATAATTAAAAGAATCATTAAAGTCATTTCTAAGATCAATGTAGATTTTGTTTTTATTGAAATGTTTAAAAATTACATCTGAAAATAGGATATCGCCAGATTTTTTTTCAAATTGAGAACCGTTGTGTACAAGTAACTCCGTCAAAGAAAAAGAACCAAAAAAAGCGGCTGAATCCATATAAGCAAGAGCTTGTTCTTTTCGGTTTTTTCTATTAAATAAATCGATATTTGTAGGTGTCACTCCAAGGTTGGATAATTCAATTTTAGAATCCAACTCTCTACCTAGTTTAAAAGTAGGGATAAAGCCAATTTTTTCGAAAATAATAACTATTCCTATCTCATCAGAATTATCAAAATCACCAATATGATTTCCTGCAAATACAAAAGGAAGAGATATTCCATTGGTTGCATAAAAGGCTTCATTTAAAGAAGCGGAGTCTAGTTTTAAATGATCAGGGTCAGTAGAATCAGCGCTATAAACTAAACCTAACGATCTATTGGCATCTGGTTCAGTTTGTGGGACACTTTCAGCTGGTTTTTTTGCTGCGTACCATGCATTAGCATTTTCGTGTATTATTCTAGTTAAATCATTTTTATCTGATGTAGCTACCAACGAATTTGAAATAAGACTATCCTTTTTTATTCCTTTGTATATTATATAATCGATTTTAGGTAAGCCTAAATCAGGTTGATTAGCAGGTTTTAAAATTATGTTGTATTTATCAGTAGAGTTAATTTTCTGAACCAATATTTGACCATCAGTAACAGCGAAAGCTTTTGGTGTTTGTCCTGCATTTGCTGAGAACATATTTCCTAATCTATATTGATTTATGTCTATTGCTCCAAATGCTTGATCTGCATTTTGAGTTGCTAGTTTTGTTGGTTCGGTAAAAAAATGAAAAGCCATTTATTTTGTAATTAAGTTATTGTTTGTTTTTTAAAAAATTCAAGAGTTTTATTTTCATGGGAGATTAATAATATTACTGAATTAAAATAAGTGATAAAATCTTCTAACAAATCTTACGAAGTAATAAACCAGCACCAACAGAAAAATCCTCCCCAACCAAATCTGCACCTTTTGCCAGAAAGTCAAATAATTTACAAATTTTGTGGTGTTGATGGTTTTTACTTCGGTTTCTTTTACCTGTTGCGATTTCCAGCGGGCGTAGAGTTCCTGCTCTTTGAGTTCGCAGTCTACATTAAGTTTGTTGTTCTCAAGACGAACCTTTGGGCTTTTTAATGTACGCCCTGGTTCGGCTTGAGTAACATTCTTAACAACTACTTTTCCGTTTTGGCATTCGAGTAATGCTTTGAAAGAACTGCTGTCTTTCTGAATTTTAAAAACAGTATCATGCACTGTTTCTTTGATTGTGATCGTTTTGGTTTTTTCTTCGCTTAGAACTGGCTTCGGACTTTTGCACGAAACCAGAACTAAGGCTAAAAAAAACAAAAAAACAAGACGTTTTAAATTATTCATCATAAATTATAATTTGTTTATTAAGTGTGTTTTAGATCCTCAAAAAGCCTTTAATGCTTTTAATTTCTCGTTTTCTTCGGGCAACTTTATAGCCTTCTCGTCCTCCCATGTCGTTTGTATTTCCTTCAATGGTATAGATAAGGCTTCCTGCGACTTTATCAACAATTCCGGCATGGCCTGTCCCGTTTTTAAAATCAATGATAAAAACATCTCCTGGCTGAGGGTCTTTTTTTGCTAGAGGTTTACTAGAATTGTATTGGTCTAATACGCCTCCGGTTTTCTTTAAAGGATTTTTGACACCCAATTGCAATGCGGCTTTTTGAGTACACCAATAAACAAAAGCCATGCACCAAGGATATCCTTTTGGCAATCCGACGCTTCTTAAATAAATTTCGACTTCAGGACCAGCGTTGCTGTTTCGTGGCATTTCTTCAACACCAACTTGAGCATACGCAACTTCTAAGGTTTTTTCGGCTAATGTCATTGTTGTTTTCCGTTTAGTTGTTTAAATTTTTGCAGCTCATCTACCAATTGCTGGTTTATGAGCATTAGCTCTTTGTGTTGTATTTCCATCTTTTTTATGGTTTCGGTTGCGGAGGTCAATCGAGCGGTAAGATCATCAAGTAAGTCACGATAATATTTTACGGCGCTCACGGCATTGTCAAGTTCAGCAGCTCGGTCTTGAGCTAATGATTTTCTCATCGAGAAAAACCAAGTAATAAATGCAGCAAAAAATGCTGTAAGAGTGGGGTATAGAAACTGTTCCATTAATGTTTTGAAAAAAGGTGTTAGGATTAAAATTTGTTTTTGAGAAACAGCTTGAGGTGTTGTTTTTTTGGAAGAAATCTGGCCTTAATTTTCTGTAGTATTTGCTGTAGCTGTTTCCTTTTGTGTGTACAAAGATTGCCTTAAAAAAGCAGTAAAAAAAACAAATGAAAGGCGCTTAAACACTTGTGTTCTGGTGCTTTACAGAGTTGTTCAGTCAACGGACATCTACTGTTTTTACTGAGAAAAACACCCCATCTTTGCAGAGCGATTCAGATAAAAATAGCAGTAGCTAATTTGGTTTTGATGCTTTATAAATTTCTTGTCTGATCCGAGATCAGTTCTTCTATTTTTTTGAGTTCAGAAGTTATCGGAGTACAGAGAATCTCGTACAAGGTAGTACGCGAAATCGGGTAGACTGGACAGATATATTTACGCCAAACTACAGTAGTCGGAATATCTTCGGTTTTGTGTTTTTGATACAATTCTTTGATAAGCTTATAGCGTAAAAGTTTATTTTTTTGGATGCCTAGACTTCTGTTAGTAGATATTGCCATAATGAAAGAGTAAAATGATTGAAAAAGAATTGTTTTAGAAAGAAATACAGCCATTTAAGGCTTAAATGAATACAATAAATGCATTACAGATAACCAAAACCATTTGATCCTTATATATCAATGGCCACTCTCCTAATGCCGAAAATCGTCTGGAGCTTCGTCCTGAAGTCATTCTTGCATAAGTACTTAATAATTTAAGTCAGCAGAGTCCGCACGACAATTTTGTTCCTGAGTTATAAATTTGGAACATCCTGGGAAAAAGAATGGTTTTGAGTTATTTGATTAGGGCAGAAAGCGCCCGCTTTTCGGTTCCTGATTTTCTTAAAATAAGTTAAGAAAACAGGAACCTTTTTATTTACTGCAGTTTTAAAAACTGTCGGGTTCTGAGTGGAAAAAAAATCATATCAAACTATTTCTGTTTGATATGAATTTCAATAAGTAATAGAGATGTGAAATTCAATTTACAATCTGTGATTGTTCTTTTTTTTAAGCTCATTTTTGTATTGCTTAAAAGTCGAGTTTATTTTGAAATTGATCCATTCGCGAAATTCCAATATCGGTTTTAAATTTGTTGCAATTAAAAGCGCTCCTAAAAGTAGAGAGGCATAAATTTCATGGTTTGGTAACATCGATTGATAGTATTTTTGGGTTGTTTTGGGAAGTTTTAATTGGTCTTTTTCTTTAATTATGATTTCTCTTCGTCCATAAAAGGATCTTCATAGTAAGGTGTAAAATCAAATTTCATTACAAGCTTTGTAACATTTTCTACTTTCTTTTCAAGATCTAATGATATAGGACGAGGTTCAGCCTCTGGATTTTCCAGAATGTGCATTAATTGAAAACGCTCTTGATTAATGCAGATTCGTTCTCCAGCAGTAAAAGTTTTGATTTTTTCTGAGCAAAACTGAAGTGCAACATAAAGTGCAGCAATACGTTCCTTAATTTGGGTTTTATTCATGTTTTCGAAGTTGTAAAATAGTTCGTAATTTTTTCAGATCGTATTCAATTAGGCTTCTTTCGGCACTGTTAGGATTTTTAATCAGCCAAGATTCTAGTTCCTGTATTTTTTCTATAATTTGAGAAATAGTCATTTTGATTTAGGATTTAAAATTGGGAGACTTTTTTGCATAAATAAGTTTATGGATTTAGGATATTTTGAATGTTATTTTTTGTAAATGAATTGTTTTAATTTTTACAAATGGAGAAGATTTTTTTAAAAAGGGAAATCAGGAAAAATGAGAATTTTTGATTCACTTGAGAAGATGTTAATTAGAAGCTTTTTTTTTTAAGCTAAAAGGAAGCAGTATGTTTATAAAAACGTTTTAAGATCAAAATTGAGTTTTGATTAGAAGAAAAAGCCTGTAAAAATAAATTGTTACAGGCTTTTTCTTTGATTAAATGTCAAAAGAACGTATTTCAATATTATGATTTTAAATCAATTTAGATGATTTTGGATTCAGATTTTTAAAAACTGAATCTAGTTGAGAGAGCAAAGATGCGAGCTTTAAATGCTTAAAAAAAGTCAGTGCAAGGTGGTTGAACATCAATGTTCGAAGTTTTTACAGACTTGTACAGAAAGCAATTTTAATAGCCAATTATGAGATGTAATTAAGAAGCCATTTTTTGGCTCAATTCTTCGATTTTTTTCAATTCTATTGTGATAGGAGTGCACAGAACTTCGTACAATGTAGTTCTTGAGATAGGATAAACGGGATAGATATATTTACGCCAAACGACTGTAGTTGGGATATCTTCTGTTTTATGTTTCTGATATAAATCTTTTATAAGTTTATATCTAAGTAATTTGTTTTTTTGAATTCCGAGACTTCTTTGACTTGATACTGACATGGTAAAATGATTAAAATGATGAAATAATTAAGTGTAGTAATTTGTGGTATCTGGTTGAAATTAATTGCCTAAAAAAGAATTTTGTGATCTGTTTTTAATTTTGTTCTTGATTTCGTTTCTATATTGTTTGTAGGTAGTACTTATTTTAAAATTTAACCATTCATGAAACATAAGTATAGGTTTCATATTGGTTGCAATTAATAAAATTGCTAAAAGTGCTGATGCGTAGATGTCGTTATTAGGCTGCATTTATGTGTTCGTTTTGCTGGTTAAAAAAATTGAAAACATATCCGTGAATAAAATCAACTGAAGACATAGATAGCGGAATATTTGTTCTTGTTCCGTTTTCGTTTATTGTGCTTGCTTCAATAAACCAACTTGAACGAATGGGCTTAAATGCTGAAGCAATAATTTCGACACCATCTGTAAATTCTTCATCATTAAATTCTTTCGTAAGTTTTTGTAATTCAAGAACTCTTGAACCTTTTAAGTTTCCTTTAGCATCTTTTTTTAAAAGATTGAAAACAATTTTCACCAGCGATGCAGTTTCTTTACTTGTAGAAAGTGATGCAATATAATTTTGTACTTTTTCAATTCCGATCGTTACAGTGTCGTCCCAGCCTTCATTAATTCGGTATCCTATTGTAATTTCTTCTTTTTCATTGGAAAATGTGTGAGACATTTGTTTTTCTTTAAAACCATAAACTTGGTTTTTTAAATCTAAAATAGTTTCGAATAGCTGAAATGTTTCTGTCTTTACATTCTGAATCATTTCTGAGGTCTTTTTTAGTTTTAAAAGCGCTTTAGGAATCGTTTCTGCGACTAACTTTTTATAAGTATCTCTTTCTTGATTTTTTTTGCTTTCTACTCTAATTAAAGCTTCTTTTAGCTGTTTAGCTGAAAATTGAGATAAGTCGATTGTTTGGTTGTTGATAATTGAAGTGTTCATAGTTAATTGGTTTTTAGATTTTTAGAATGTGGTAGTAATCTCTTCTTTAAGCGGATCTTCATGATATGGCTTAAAATTGTATTTCAGAGCCAGTTTCGAAACTTCTGTAATTTTGTTTTCGATACCCGATGAAACAGGTCTTGGAATCGCGTTTTCATTTTCTAAAATGTGCATCCATTGAAAACGTTCTTGGTTAATGCAGATTCTTTCTCCAGCTGTAAATGTTTTAATTTTTTCAGAACAAAACTGTAGGGCTAAATAAAGTAGTGCAATGCGTTGTTGAATTTGTGTGTTACTCATGATTTTCTTCTAATTGATTTTTTAATTTTTTAATGTCAGATTCGATTAAATTTCTTTCTGGGCTATTTGGATTTTCAATCAGCCAATTTTCCAGTTCCTGAATTTTCTCTTTGATTTGAATTGTTCTCATTTTTAATTCGGATTAAAGTTTTGATACTATTTGCTGTTTTTAGAATTTTTTATAAATGATTATTTTTAAAACTCGTAGTATTTTCCATTCTTTTTATTGTTTAGGGTAGTATTTTTCTATTTTAGGCATGAGTTGTTTTTGTTACTGTAAATCAGTTATTTGTGATGTATTTTAAATTGTTATAATTTATGTTTGACCAATAAAATGTGGCTTAACCTATTGTTTTTCAATTTTATTTTTCTTTACTTTGCAAATATAATGTAAAATAATACATGAAAACAAATTTTTAACGTAAAATAATACATCTTTTTATGGGGTCAACGGAAAGAGTGCGGGAATATCTTGATTATAAAGGGATTAGTAAGTATAAATTTTGTAATGATTTAGGGTTTTCTAATAAGTTTTTAGATAATAGTAGTAATATGGGAACAGATAAGGCGTGTAAAATATTACACTATTATCCAGACCTCAATTCAGAGTGGCTGTTGACAGGAAATGGGCCTATGATTAAAGAAGAAAATACTAGTGTGGTGGTTATGAATAGTGATAGAAAAACAGTAGATACGCTTCATGCAAATCAAGAAATACCGTTGTATGATTTAGAGGCCGTTGCAGGTCTAAGAGAACTCTTTAGCAGCGGAGAACCGCAAAGAATTCTGGATACCATAAAAATTCCGAATCTGCCAAAATGTGACGGAGCCATTTCTGTAACAGGAGACAGTATGTATCCATTATTGAAATCCGGAGATATTATTTTGTATAAGGAAACAGAATTTGAAAATATCTTTTTTGGCGAAATGTATCTACTAAGTGTAAAACTAAATGATTGGGAAGAATACATTACCGTAAAATACGTTCAAAAGTCTGAGCAAGGGCAGGAGTATGTAAAATTAGTAAGTCAGAATTCGCATCATCAGCCAAAAGACATTCATATTTCAAAAATATCAGCTTTGGCATTAATAAAAGCAAGTATACGTATTAATACGATGATGTAAATCGCATGTAAAAGTTTTTCAAAGATTTTAAGAGATTATCGAATAAAATAAGGCTTTAGCCCAAACTTAAAAGTTCCGCTAAAGCCTTTACGTTTTTTAAATCGGTCAGCTTAATCAAATAGAAAGTTTCAAATCATACCGCTCCTCATAAAACGTCTTCCCCCATTCCTGAACTTCTTCCGATTTCGTTTGCTCGAATCCTATCATTTTATACATTTGAAGCGCTTTGTCTTGCAGATTTGTGGTAAGCAGAAAAACATTTTTAAATTTTTTCTCTTTGCAAAAATCTATAGCATCAGTCAATAATCTTTTACCAATTCCGAGACCTCTAAAAGCGGGATCTAGAAGGAACCATCTCAATTGCGCTTCTTCGTTAGAATGATGTACAATTGCAACACATCCCACAATTTTATTATTGTATTCTGCCATCCAGATCCGGTCGTTTTCAGGAGAATATTTTTCCAAGAAATCGTAAAAAGTCTTGATGACATACTTTTCAAAATCAGTCGAAAAATTATATTCTTTGCCATAAATCGTGCCATGTAGATGAATAATATAACCAACATCTCCAGGCGTAATTTCGTGGCGATATGTAATATCTTCTCGAGCTATTTTGTTTTCTGTGAGCAGGCTTCTAACCGTATTCATTGAATCAACCAAAATTTCTTTTTCTGAAGAATTCAGATTTTCAATTTTACCTTCAATCTTGTTTTCAGATTTGGTGTTTAAAATACTTAATAATTCGTTACCAGAATCGGTCAGTTTAATATTGAAAGCGCGTTTGTCTTCTGCTGAAGCGACTTTCACAATTAAATTTTCCTTTAAAAAACGTTTTAAAATTCGGCTTAAATATCCTTTATCCAAATTTAAAATTTCAGTGATTTTTTGAGCTGTTATCGTTTTGCTTTCACTGATTTCATAAAGGATTCGTATTTCAGTCAAAGAATATTCGCTGTCTAAATAATGCTGACTTAAAATATCTAAATGCGCTGTATAAAATCTATTGAAACTTCTAATTTTTGAAGTCGTAGTAGTCATGATTAAAAAAATGTATTGTTGAGGTACAAATATATAAAATTAGTTGCTTTTGTCAACTGTTTCTTATTTTTTTTGATTTTTGAAATGAATTTTCAATAGAATAAAAATCATTTTAAGACATCCCTATTAATTATTTGTTAAGTGCTTTTTCGCTCAATTCTGCTTTTTATAAGAGAAAGACTGTTATCTCAGACAAAGTCTATGACTTTTTGCTCCAAATGCTGTATAGCTTTATTTCGCAGCTAATTTTCGACTTCAAATGTTAATAATATGTTTCGTTTTAGAGCAGTTTTATTAATGTAAACGTAACCTAATCAACCTACCCCTAGGTTTAATTTTGGAGACATATAAGAAGAACCCAATACTTTGTATATGCCAATTTTTAAACAGCAGGATCATTATCAAAACGAAATCAGAAAAAGTGCTTTGGCTTACGCTTTTCATTTGATTAATCATAAAATAATGGATCATGTATAAGAAGTTTACAGACGAAGAACTTGTCGAATTATTAAAATCGGGCAAGGATAAAGCTTTTGATGAACTTTATTTTAGATATCGAGATCTGTTAGTTCGATTCGTATATCTCCGAATGAAATCGATTGCCATTTCAGAAGAAATTGTGCAGGAAGTTTTTACCTCTATTTGGGAAAGACGCAAAACAATTGTGATCCAGAAAAGTTTTGCGGCTTACATCTACACTTCGGTTCGCTACATGACTTTAGATTACATCAAATCGCATGAGGTTACCGATCAATACATTCAGGAAGTTTTAGATAAAAACACCGTTTCGCAAACCAGTTATAATGCTATCGAAGACTCTATTTATTATGACGAGTTAAAAAAAGCGGTTGATGAAGCGGCATCGTTACTACCAAAAAAATCAAAAGAGGTTTTTATTCTTAGCCGTGTAAAGCATTATACCAATAAAGAAATCGCTGAAGAATTGAATGTTTCGATCGAAACCGTAAAATACCATATTACGTATGCGCTGAAATTCATGCGCAATTATTTGGGCGAATTCAATTAAAAGTAAACTTCAGATTAAGAATTCAGCTTTTTTCTTAACAGAAGCGTAACCTTTTGCGCCTACCTAAAATTACAATTCCCAAGACATACTATTAAAGACATAAAGAAATTATAATGCCTGAAAATTCAAATAACGAAATCAAAAATTTTTTAGAAGGAAAGTATTCTCCGAAAGGACAAGAAATGTGGAATAAATGGTACGATCGTACGGATGATTTTTTTGATAATATGGAAATGGTTCAGTCAGACCGTTCCAAACTTAAAAAGGAATTAAGACAAATAAAGAATGCTAATAACGTTATTTCTCTTCCATACAAAAACTGGGCTATTGCGGCTTCTTTGGTTTTTTTGATTGGATTATCGGTGTTTTTTTATCAAACATCAAATGCAGTTGAAAGCAAACAATTTGCAGTAAAACTAGGAGAGCATGCTAAAGTAAAATTAAGTGATGGAACACAAATCTGGTTAAATGCAGGAAGCGTACTTAAATATCCAAAAGAGTTTAAAGGAGATACTAGAGAAGTGTATTTAAGTGGAGAAGCTTTCTTTGAGGTAGCCAAAGACAAAAAACATCCGTTTATCATTCATACCAATAAAATGGATACCAAAGTTCTCGGAACCAGTTTTAATGTTCAAGCGTATCCAGATCAAACTACACAAGAGGTTTCGGTTGCTACAGGAAGAGTAAATGTAAAATCGACTGTTACAGAAGAAAATGTGTATGTAACTCCAGGACAGAAAGTGGTTTTTAAATCTCAAGACAATAAGCTCCAGGCTTTTAAAGATGTTCCGGTAAATGCCATTTCGCTGTGGCGAAAAAATATTATGGTTTTTGAAGAAACGCCTTTGCCAGAAGTTGTGGCCACAATTAATCGCAATTACAATGTTTCAATTGAAGTCAAAAATAAAAACTTAAACGCTTTAAAGATTAGCGCTTATTTTAAAGAACTGCCTGCCGATCAGGTAATTGGATTGGTGTGCAATATCATAAATGCCCAATACAAAATGGACTCAGGGGTTTACAAAATCGAGTAATTCTTTAAACAATAAAAATAAAACTACGTAGCAAACTAATAAACAAAACAATTACACTAAATCTAAAAACTATGAATGAAAAACAAATGCGGTATGCCGCAAAATGTCAGAGCATAAGGAGAATAGGAACAAAATTATTCCTGTTTATGACTTTGTTTTTTGCCGCACTAACAGTAAAAGCCGGGAATGTTGACATTAACAAAAGAGTGACTTTAAAAGTTGACAATGAAAGTATAAAAAATATATTTCAAAAAATTGAAAATCAGGTTGATGTCCATTTTATGTACGAAAGCAGCCAAGTAAACGCCAATAAGAAATTAAGTTTAAAACTAAATAATGTAACGCTAGAACAAGCGTTGGATAAAATTTGCGGTAATGTGCTTCGATATGAGATTGTTAGCAATAATGTGGTAATCAAGAAAAATCAGAAGGTTACTTCGGCAGATCAAAATAAAATTATTGTTTCGGGAACTGTTTTAGCAGGAGACGATAATATGCCTTTGCCTGGTGTTGGAATTAAAGATAAAGGTTCGGATGCCGCAACAGCGACAGATTTTGACGGAACATTCAAATTGGAAGTAAACGCTTCTGAAGCAACGCTTATTTTTTCTTACGTCGGATATGTAACGCAAGAGGTAAAAGTTACTGGCACGCAAACCATTAATGTAAAATTGGCTGCCGATGTAAAACAGCTTCAAGAAGTTGTGGTAATGGGGTATGGAAGCGTGAAAAAAAATGAAGTTTTAGGAGCTGTTGGTTCTGTTTCTATGAAAGAAACTTCAAGCAGAACGTACAACAACGCTGCCGAATTGTTGCAAGGAACAGTTGCCGGAGTTACCGTAATCAATGATGGTGGAGATCCTACTGCTTCGCCAACAATCAATATTCGTGGTATTGGATCTTTGAATGCTGAAACGCCTCTAATTGTTTTGGACGGAATCATTTACAGCGGTTCTTTAAATACTATAAATCCAAATGATATTGCATCGATAAATGTTTTAAAAGATGCAGCTTCTGCAGCAATTTACGGTGCAAGAGCTTCGGGTGGGGTAATTTTAATTACTTCTAAAAAAGGAGTTTCAGATAAAATTAATGTGAATGTAAACTATCAAGGAGGTTTTCAGAATGTAGCCAAAAAATTAGAGGTTTTAAACGCTGCAGAATATGCTGATGCCATGAATTTGGCACGAGATAATGCTGGTTTGCCTAGAATTCCTGCTTTCGACCCTGCATTTGAACCAACTGCAAGAACAACAAAAACAAACTGGATGGATGAAATTTTCCGTACAGGAGAAATTCAAGATCTGTCTCTTTCGGTAAACGGAAAAACAGAAAAATCAAATTTCTTTCTTTCTGGAAGTTATAGAAAAAACGAAGGTATTTTGTTAAATACTTATGGCGAGCGTTATACAGTAAGAGCAAATTCTTCTTTCAAATTGGCTGATAATTTCACAATTGGAGAAAATATTTCTTACTCTTTAACTGATGGTCAGACTGCTAATACATCAAGTTCGTATACAGGAGCAATTCAAGCAGCAATTTTGTACCCGCCAAACGCAACGATTTACAGAGAAGACGGTTCAGGTCAATTTGGTGGTGTTCCAGAAAAATATATTGGTTCTTACGGAGACGTTATCAATCCGGTAGCGTATTTAAAAAGATTAGACAATAAAAATCCAATTTCTACCATTTTGATCAATCCGTATGCAGAATGGGAAATTGTTCCAGGGTTAAAAGTAAAATCTAACTGGGGTTACACCAGAATTCAGGATAATGCAACGGATTTTACGGTAAAAGTTACTGAACCAGGAAAAATCTTCGATTTCAACAGATTGACTCTGAAAAATATAACCACTACAGATTTATTGAGTGAACAGACTATTTCTTATGAGAAATCATTTGGAAAACACAATTTGAAAGCTCTGGCTGGATATACGTATCAAGAGACTAAAAGAGACTTTTATACGGTTGAAGGAACTGGTTTTGATAACGAAGATCCATCACAGCGTTATTTATTGAATGCAAAATTGATTCAGCAAACGGCAGCAGGAAGATCAGATGAAATTATTTCTTCTTATGTGGGAAGAATCAATTACGATTTCAATCAGAAATATTTAATCTCGGGGATTGTTCGCCGCGACGGAACTTCAAAATTATTAGAAAATAACCGCTGGAAAGTTTATCCTTCTGTTTCTGCGGGCTGGTTAATTTCTGAAGAAAATTTCATGAAAGGTATTGAGCCAATCATCAGTAATTTAAAACTACGCGCAAGCTGGGGACAAATTGGAAACTTAGGAAACCTTGGGCCATATCAATTTAGTGTGCCTTTGGTTCAATCTCAAGCTTTAATTGGAGCTGTACCATCAATCAATTACGGTTATGCTGAAAGCGAATTATCAAATCCGAATTTGAAATGGGAAAGCTCTGAGCAGACCAATATTGGTTTAGATTTTACCATGCTAAATAATAGTTTAGTAGGATCTGTTGATGCTTATGTGAAAAAAAATAAAGACATGTTGGTTCGTGACCAATTGCCAGGTGTTTCTGGAACGCCGCAAGGAAGAATAGTTAACTCGGGAGATGTTGAAAACAAAGGAATCGAGGTGAGTTTAACCTATCAAAAGACTCGTGGAGAATTTAAATTTGATGTAACAGCAAATGCTGGATTCTTAAGCAATAGAATTGTTTCTATTAAAGACGATTTGACTTCATTAGAGCCTTTAAATTTAAGTAGAGTTCGTAGTTTGCCATTGGCGAATATTTACCAAGTCGGAAGCCCAGTTGGAGCTTTCTACGGATATGCTACAGATGGATTATTCCAAAGCAATGATGAGGTGAAAGCTTTCGTAAATAAAGATGGCGTAATGTATCAGCCAAATGCAGTTGCCGGGGATATTAAATTTAAAGATGAAAATGGAGATGGTGTAATCAACAATAGCGATAGAGTAGTTTTAGGAAGTCCTTTTCCAAAAACAACGTATAGTTTAAATGCCAATTTCAGATATAAAGGATTCGATATGAATGTCTTTTTCAGCGGAGCTGCAGGAAATAGTGTTTTCAATGCTGTAAAACATACAGGTTTAAATGCTTCTTTCCCAGGTTACAACTTATTGGCAGAATCAAAAGAGGCTTGGTCGCCAACAAATACCAATACCAATGTTCCAGTTCTTTCATCAACAGATAACAATAACAATTTCGGACGTATTTCTGATTTGTACATTGAAGATGCTTCTTTCTTAAGACTGAAAAACGTTTCGATTGGTTATACGATTAAAGAAAGCTGGCTGAATGGAAAAGCAAAATTGAGATTCTTTATTTCTGGACAAAACTTATTTACAATCACGAAATATTCTGGAATGGATCCTGAAGTTGGTCTTAAAAACTTCGGAATGGATTTAGGACGTTATCCGCTTTCTCGTATTTACATGACAGGTGTTAACGCAACTTTTTAAAAAATAAAAAACAATTAAAATGAAAAAAATAAGTCTTTTATTATTGAGTTTCGTGCTTTTGGTAAGCACTTCGGCTTGCGAAAGCGAACTTGATGTTGTGCCACAAGGAGCTCCCTCAAGCGGAAATTTCTGGAAAACGCCTGCAGATGCAAAAGCGGGAGTAAATGCAATTTACGCTTTATATTCTGATGATAATATGTACGGTCGTGGTTTCTTCTGGTTAAATAATGCCAGCGATGATATTGGAACAAAACCTAGACAAAATGCAGAAAGAATTAAAAATTTTATTGTAGACGGATCTGAATCGGATACTAAGGATATTTGGAGAATTCACTACGAAATTATGAAACGTTGTAACGACGTGATTCGTAATGTTCCAAAGATTGCATTAGACGAAAGTACAAGAAATGGAATGCTGGGAGAAGCTTATTTTAACCATGCTGTAATGCATTTAGAATTAGCATATCATTATGGAGACGATCGTGCAGGAATTCCGATTCAAGATAGAGAAGATCCAACAAATGTTTTTGTGCCTCGTGCTAAAAATGTGGCCGAAAATTACGCTTATATTGAAGCAGATTTAATCAAAGCGGCAGATTTGTTGCCTTATTTTGATCAGCTTACACCAGACAATTACGGACGCGCTCATAAAACTGCGGCTTGGGCTTATTTAGTTCGTACGTATTTGTATGCAAAAGATTGGGACAACGCCATCAAATATGCAAACATGATCGTGGCTAGCGGAAAACACAAATTATTAGACAATTTTGAGGATGTATTTAAAATCAGTAACAACTGGTCTTCAGAATATATTTGGTCGGTAACTTCAAGTGCAGAAAACACTTCTTTGGGGTCTATTTTTCCTGGTGTTTGTTTAGAAGATAAAGGTTGGGGAGTTTACAACGGATGGGGAAATTTTTATCCAACAAAAGAATTATTCGATACTTACGCTGCGACCGATAAAAGACGCAGTGCTACGATTTTACAAAAAGGAGACAAATTTGTTTATTTCGGAGAAACAGTAACTTTTAATGAAGGAAATCACGTAGTAAGTTCAAGTAATAGAACCGGTTATCAGTTTAAAAAATATATGGAGCCGTTTAGTTATCCAAAAACAACTTCGGGCGGAGTGGATATTCGTTATGTAAATGCAAATGGAGACAAACCTTCAACAGCTTTAAATGTACCTCTTTTACGTTATGCAGATGTGATTTTGATGTTAGCGGAAGCGAAATTAATGAAAGGGCAAAACGCAGACACAGAAATCAATATGATTCGTCACCGCGCAGGTCTTACAGATCTTTCTGGTGCAACAATGGTCGATTTAAAAAGAGAAAGAAGATGCGAGTTAGCGGGAGAATGGACAGATCGTCATTTTGATTTAGTGCGTTGGGGAGATGCAAAAGAAACATATGCAAAACCATTGCATCATTATGATGGAAGCGTAATTTATCCTGCTCGCAATTTTAATCCAACGATTCATCACGTTTGGCCAATTCCACCAGATGAAATCGCAGTAAGTAAAGGAGCTTTGACTCAAAACCAAGGCTGGTAATAAGTTAATTTCATTGTGTTTTTTAGTTTTTTATACTGCAGTCTTAGTCAGGAGACTGCAGTTGTAAAAAAAGTAAATTTTGCCATTCTCCAAAATGGTAAAACTATATTTTACTATTTGTATTTACACCAATGAAACGCTTTTACGCATACAGAAAAACTAGGTCTCTATGTGTTTTAAAAAATAGCAAAATCCCATTTCTAATAAAGTTACCTACAGCTTTAAAAGCAGATAAATCATTTTCGATGAAAAAAATAATCACACTTTTTTGCCTTCAATTTTGCCTATTCGCGCAAGCGCAAGAATATAGTTCGTCCAACATTCATTCGCATAACGATTACGAAAGTAAGCTGCCATTTTATGGAGCTTATTCTAACGAAACTGGCGTTATAGAAGCCGATGTTTTTTTAGTGAATAACGAATTATTTGTGGCACACACTTCTAAAGAAATCACTCCTCACAATACACTTAAAAGCATGTATTTGGAACCGCTTTCTAACAAATTAAAAACGTTGGAAGGAAAAGCTTATCCGAGCAACAAACCTTTGATTTTAATGATTGATATTAAATCAGATGCCGATTCGACTCTTAAAGCAATTACACAACAGCTAAAGACTTTTCCAGATATCATTTCGAATAAAAATATAAAAGTGGTTATTTCTGGAAACAGACCTTTGCCATCGCTTTGGGCAACGTATCCAGATTTTATTTATTTTGATGGAAGATTAAATGAAAATTATACTTCAGATCAATTGGCGAGAGTTGAAATGATTAGCGAAGATTTGCATGAAATCACAGTTTGGAACGGAAAAGGAGTTCTAACACAGGCAGATGCCAAAAAAATTCAGGAAATTATAAAAAAAGTCCACGATCAAAAGAAAAAAATAAGATTCTGGGCTACGCAAGACAACGTGAACACGTATATGACTTTGATGAATTTAAAAGTTGATTTTATCGGAACGGATAAAGTAGCCGAACTGACTCAATTCATTAATAGTATCCAAACGACATTTTATCAGAATACAGAATTTCATCAAGCTTATATTCCTAAAAATGTTTTCAAGAATAAGCGTCCAAAAAATGTTATTCTTCTAATCGGAGACGGAATGGGATTAACGCAAATCTATTCGGGTTATACAGCAAACAAAGGGCAATTGAGTTTGTTCAATATTCCAACTCAAGGATTTTCGATTACAAAAGCTTCCGATAGTTATATCACAGATTCTGCGGCAGGAGCAACAGCAATGGCAACAGGACATAAAACCAATAACCGTTTTATAAGTGTAGACGAACAAGGAAAACCGCTTCAGACCATTGCAGAACAGTTGGCAAAGAAAAACTATAAAACAGCCATTATTTCTGCTGGAAATATTACAGATGCAACTCCAGCTGCTTTTTATGCACATCAGCCAGAAAGAAGTTTAAGTGAACCAATTGCAAACGATTTTCTTTCGAGCCCATCTGATATTTTAATTGGTGGAGGACAGAAAGAATTTATTTCGAGAAAAGACGGCAAAGATTTGTCTAAAATTTTAATCGAAAAAGGATACACTTTCTCAGATAAATTCTCGAGTTTGGATACTATTAAAAACAGCAAATTTGTTGTTTTAGAAGACGCTGCGGTAGTTTCTATAAAAAATGGAAGAGGAGATTTTCTAACGAAATCTTTAGCGAAAGCGACAAACACTTTTTCAAAAACAAAGAATCCTTTTTTTATTATGGCTGAAGGTGCTCAAATTGATTATGGCGGACACCAGAATAATGTAGAATATGTTGTGAGAGAAATGCTTGATTTTGACAAATTGGTTGGCCAGGCAATGGAATTTGTAGATAAAAACCCTGAAACGCTTTTAATTGTAACTGCAGATCATGAAACTGGAGGATTATCATTAATTGATGGAAGCATTGAAAAAGGCTACGTTCACGGAAGTTTCAGCACGAACGATCATACAGCAATTCCAGTTCCTGTTTTTGCGTACGGTCCAGGTTCTGAAAAATTTATGGGAGTTTATCAGAATACAGCCATTTACGACAAGATTATGGAATTGATTGGAAAGAAATAATTTCTTAAATAAATTCAAATTAAAGGAGCTTCTAAAAGGGAGCTTCTTTTTGGTTTTATCTAAAATATATCGCTCCGCTGGAGCTTTTTGATCGGTGTCTTGAATTTCATTTATAAATATTTTGCTCTTCCAGAGCTTGAAAATGTCTTTGTAAAGTCCCAGCGGGACGAAATATTTATAGAAACAGAATTACGGTTTAGGAAAGAGCCCCAGAGGGGTGAAATATATCGTTTCGCTGGAGCTTTTTTTATTTATGTTTTAAATTTCATCTATAACTATTTCCCTCTTCCAGAGCTTGAAAATGTTTCTGCAAAAATTCCAGGGAGGTAAAAAATATCGTTTATCTACTTTTCACATTTCACATTCAGCATTTCACATTTTATTTATTTTCCTTTCAACAAATTAATGCTAACGGTTGCGGTATCGGCGTCAGGAAATCGCTTAAAAATAGATTGATCTGGAAATAATCCGGCTTCTGCGGCAATTGCATTAAAAACATCAATTTCAACAATATATTGGTCCGAGAAACCATGAGTTGCGTCGTAAGCTGTTGCTGGAGTTCGACCTAAATTACTGGCAGTAAGTTTCGGATTTATAGTATGAAGTTCAATTAGTAGCAGACCAAATTTACGTACATAAGGAGACCATTTTTGTAAATGTTCCAAAAGATTATCTTCAACTAGATTGTTGCTAATTCTTTTTCCTCTGTAAGCAAATGCACCTGTTGAGGTACTGACTCTGTTTTCGTTAATATGCTTCGGATCTTGCCAAATTCTATTATGATCTAGAAAAGTCCTCACATTTAGAAGATCTTTTAAATCAATATTATAATTTTCTTTCAGATCATCTGCTAGTAAATCAGGACGTCCGATATCGCCCCAAATTACTTTTGCCCAAATGTCTGCATTTATAAGATTGGCTCTTGTCACTTTCAGCGCCGTCTGATTGTAATCGGCACCGACTAAAAATAACGGATATTCATCGAGCATTTTTCCGCGTAAAGTTTGCCTGTCAATTACTTCAAAAATATGCTGTAGAAAAGCGCCATTTCCGCATCCCATATCTAGAATTCCTTTTGGCTGTTCTTCAATCGGAAGATTAAAAAGCTTAATCAGAATTTCGTCAACTACTTTAAAATAAGTATCGTGCGCGCCGCCGCTTCCCCAAACATTCATTTCTCGATCTACATGAATTTCGTTTTTGCCTTCTGCAGTTCTTAAAGCGTCTGGATTGCCAAAAATTAATTCTTCAATTTTGGCAAATGTTGGGAGATAAGAAACCGTAACACCGTATGCGCTGGCTCTTTTAGCAAAAAATAAACCGGCTTCGGTAAATTGGTAATTTCCTTTTTTTTCTAGAAACCAGCCCAAATGCACAAAAAAGTCTAATATCTTTTTAAAATTTTCGGGTGATTTATGAAACTCTTCGGGTCTAAAAGAAGTTTCCATAAAATATTTGTGAAACATTCCGTTCATCGCCAATCGCACAATAGTAGGACCGATGAGATAACCTTCTATATGTTTTAAAATTTGCTCTTGAATGCTCTTGGTGAGAGGATCGCTAGAAGACTCAATTCCGTATCTTTTTTTATATTTTTCAAAAATAGTATTGAGCTTTTCAAATGGCGTATCTTCAAACAAACGGGGATGAAAATGTATAGATAACTGAAGCAATTCGACAACATCTTCGTAGAGATAAAACATCGAAAAAGCAGTTTCAGTTTTCTCATTTACAGAAATTGTGATTACCTGCGTTTTATTATCAATTTCATATTCTAAAAATCCTTGAGAAGCCAAAACCCTCAAAGCCACATTCAGATATCCTTCGTTGGCATTAAAAGAATCAGTAAGTTCAGATATTGATGTCTGTTTTTTATTTAATATAAATTCTAATACAGACTTATTTTTAAGTGCTATTGCTACAGGAGCAGTAACCAAGCCGTCAAGATGCCTGAAGATGGAACTTAAGAGTTGTGATTTATCGGTCATAATGCAAAAATGAAGGTTAGTTAAAAATAGTGATTTTTTTCTTATTTACTTCATGTTGTTTTCCGATGATGAGGTTTTTCTGAAAAGGGCATTTTTAAGCCATTTTGGATTTTTTGAGATTTTTTTTTCGAAAAAATAGCACTAAAATATGGTCGTGAATTAGCAGAAATTCAACTAAATCTTTATAAAATTTGCAAAATCAATATTAAAAGTCAAAATGACAATAACTGACCAAAATCCTTTATTTGCTGAATATTTCGTTTTATTTTGTTGATAAAAAAGAGATTTATTGAAAAAAAATTTTACTAAAACGTTTTTGTAAGTTTTGCTTACATATATTTGTGATGTACTAAAATATTCAACAATAAATTTTTTACTAGATGAAAAAGATTACAATTAGAGATATTGCTAAACAGGCAGAAGTTTCTATTTCTACTGTGTCTTTTGTTATCAATGGAAAAGGCGAAAAAATGGCTATTAGTCCGTCGGTGATTAAAAAAGTTCAGGATGTAGCACAAAAACTGCAGTATAAACCAAGCATGATTGCTAGTAGTTTACGAACTGGGAAAACAAGATCAATCGGACTTATTGTAGAAGATATATCCAATCAGTTTTTTGCTGATTTGGCAAGAGTGATCGAAGACGAAGCAAAAAATATTAATTATAGAGTTTTTTATTGCAGCACAGGAGACGATAACAATCGTTCGGAAGAATTGGTGCAGAGTCTTTTACAGGCAAATGTTGAAGGCTTCATTATTACACCGACTCGAAATCTGGAAAAAACAATCGGCCAGCTTTTAAAATTGCAAAAACCGGTGGTGCTAATCGACAGATATTTTGCCAATCAAAAAGTAAGTCATGTGGTAATGGACAATTACGAAGGATCTTATTCAGCCACCAAATTTTTGATTGATAAAGGTAGAAAGAATATTGCGGTTGTAAATAACGAGTCTGGAATGATTCAGATGAAATTGCGAGAAAAAGGATATGTAGAGGCATTAAAAGAAGAAGGAATTTATAACGAAAATTATACGCTTCATTTAGATTATCATGCAAGCGAACAAAGCAGAGTAGAAGCCATTATAAATTTCTTTGAAAAAAATAAGGATATAGATGCCGTTCTTTTTTTAGCAAATTACCTCGGACTTGCGGGATTACAAGCTTTTAGGCATTTAAAATATAAAATTCCAGAAGATATTTCGGTGATTAGTTTTGATGATCACGACAGTTTCAAACTGCATACGCCCACCATATCTGTAATTGCTCAACCAATAGAAGATATAGCGGTCAAGTCCATACAATTGCTAATGAGTCAGATGACAAACTTTGAAGAATATAAAATTGAAAAAATTCTCAAAAAAGGCTCTTTAATAATAAGAGAATCAGTTTAAAAATTTTTTAACCATTTCACTAAAACGATTTAGTAAAAACCAAAAACAGCAAGACTTGCAAAGGTTTCTTGTTGTCATAATTGAAAGTAGAGTACCAATTTTATTAATTATTTTAAAACAAACACGTAACAACAAAACACAAACGAAATCAAAACCAATAACCAAACAAAAAAGCTTATGAGACGAATATTAGCAGTGTTAGGAGTGATATTGCTTAGCAGTTTAAGTGCTGCCGCGCAAAATCGATTAATAACCGGCATAGTTACAGATGCAGAAAACAAGGGAGTTGTTGCTGCATCAATCGAAGTTCAAGGAAAACCATTTAGCGCTGTTACAGATGCTGAAGGGCGATTTAAAATGAATGTTCCAGAAGGTAAAGTAACCCTTAATGTTTCTTCTATAGGGTTTCAGTCAAAACAAGTTGTATTACAGGAAAAAGAAACAAGAGTTGCTGTTACACTTGCTGAAAATACTCAGGAATTAAAGGATGTTGTGGTAACTTCATTTGGAGTTAAAAAACAAAAGAAAAGTTTAGGTTACGCAGTTGGAGAACTAAAAGGCGATGATCTGACAAAAAATAAAGAAATCAATTTAGGAAATGCTTTGCAAGGTAAAATTGCAGGTGTAAACGTTTCGGCACCAGTTACAGGGCCATCAGGTTCAAGCCGAGTTGTTATTCGTGGTGCGACTTCTGCATCAGGACTGAACCAGCCTTTGTATGTAGTAGACGGAATTCCGATTGACAATACACAGCAAGGAAATGCAGGAATGTGGGGTGGCGCTGATAAAGGAGATGGTATGTCTTCTTTTAATCCTGACGATATTGCTTCGCTATCTGTGCTTAAAGGTAGTGCCGCTTCTGCTCTTTACGGGTACAGAGGATCAAATGGTGTTATCTTAATTACAACTAAAAAAGGTAAAAACGGAACAGGAATAGGAGTAGATTTTAGTACCAATTCTTCTTTTAACACACCTGCAAGTCTTTTAAAATGGCAAGATCAATATGGTGCCGGAGCTCCAAATGCGAGTGGTGTGCCAACTAGATTTACCAATTTACAAGAACTTAGAGATTCGTACTATTTTGCGTGGGGAGATAAATATGACGGAACCCCTTCTTTATCTCTTGATGGAAAAACAAGACCGTACCAAGCTTATGGAAAAGATAATGTGGAGAATTTCTACAGAACAGGATATTCTTTCAGTAATACTTTAGCGATCTCTGGCGGAAATGAATCAACAAACTTTAGGTTATCTTTTGGAAATACAAAAGATGAATCTATTTTGCCAGAAACTACTTTTGGTAGAAACAACGTGGCATTGAGTTTAAATTCGGCTCCAAATAAAAGAATCAGTATAGAAAGTAATGCGCAGTATATTTCTGAGAAAAGCCATAACCGTCCATACTTAAATGATTCACCAAGAAACCCATCTTTCCCAACGACTTTCATGACTCCGGGAACAGATATTAGATGGTTAAGCAATCCTTATGATGCGAACGGTGGAGAAGAAGACTTTTTAGGAGCAAACGTATACCATACAAATCCTTATTTTGCTACCAAATCTCCTTTAAACGACGATCTTAGAAAGCGTTTTATAGGTTCTGCAAAAGTAAATTATAACATTACAGATAAAATTTATGCTAAAGCTGTTATTGGTATTGATGATATTAATTATGAATATACTGAAATTGAACCTACTGGAATAAACTATAGTCCAGGTGGATCGATCGAAAACAGAATTGAAACGCGTTCTGAAGTAAATGCTTCTGGTTTTTTAGGCTACAAAGGAGATATTGCTAAAGACCTTTCGTTGGATGCTTTTATTGGGGCAAACCGCCAGCATAATAGATACAGCGGTATTAAAATGAAAGGAAATAACTTCATTGTTCCGTTTAAATATTTCTACGGAAATACACAGCCAGATAAAACTGAAAAATTATTTTCTGAAAGTGAAGTAAACTCTCTTTTCTATTCAGCAGATTTGGGATACAAAGACTATTTGTTTCTTAGTTTAACAGGCCGCGAAGATTGGTTCTCCACTTTAGATCCGTCAAATAACAGCACTTTTTATCCTTCTGTAAGTTCAAGTTTTATTTACTCAGAAGTTATCGGTCTACCTGAATGGATTTCTTATGGTAAAATTAGAGCGGGTTGGGGTAACGTTGGAGGAGCATTGCCAGAAGCTTATGCTTTAGCATTGACTTATACAACCCCAGACGGACAGACAGATTCTTTAGGACAGCCAATTTTGGGGGTAAATGGAGAAACAATTCCAAACAGAACTTTAAAACCATACAACGTTAGTACAGTTGAGTTTGGTTTTGAGAACACGTTTTTCAACAACAGGGTAAGTACAGATTTGACTTTCTATAGCAAGAAAACAACGAATGATATTACAGATGCCGATGTTTCTCAAGCTTCAGGATATAGAACTACAAAAATCAATGTTGGAGAAATCTTAAACAAAGGTGTCGAGTTTGCTATTAATGTAAAAGCTGTTAAGACTGAAAATTTCTCTTGGAATGTAGGTTATAATTTTGCTTACAACGATAGCGAAGTTTTAAATCTTTCTGATAAAATTACAACAAAAACATTAGAAGGAAACAGAGACGGAAGAGCTAATGTAGTTTTAGAAAAAGGACAGCCTTTTGGAGTTATTAAAGCGTACGATTATTTAAGAGATACAAATGGCAACATTGTATTAGATACAAATGGAAAATTCTTAAGAGGAAATTTAATCATTGCGGGACAAGGTGTTGCGCCAACATCTATGGGACTTTCAAATGATTTTTCATATAAAAATTTCACTCTTTCTGTTTTTGTTGATGCTAAATTTGGAGGAGAAATCTATTCAGCTACAAATCAATTAGGAACACGTTATGGATTATCTGAAATTACACTTCCTGGTCGTGAAACTGGAGTTGCAGTAAGCGGAACAGATGTTAACGGAAATCCTGTAAACACTACAGTTTCGGCATACGATTACTGGAGAAGCTACAGTGATGTCACATCAAATTTTGTTTACGATGCTGATTTTGTTAAGCTTAGAGCAATTTCATTTGCTTATAATTTCCCAAAAGAATATTTAAAAAGAACACCATTCCAGTCTGTTAGTTTAGCATTTTCAGCTCATAATTTATGGACTATTTATGACAAAGTTCCAAACATCGATCCAGAGTCAAATTACTCAAACAGTAATGCGCAAGGTATGGAAAGAGCTTCTATGCCTTTGACAAGAAACTATGGTTTTGCACTTAATGTCAAATTCTAATTCTAAAAAAGATGAAAAATAGATATATCAAAATATTTTGTATCGCAATAGTTGGTGTTTTGACATTAGCTTCATGCGATAAAGGATTCGAAGAAATGAATAAGAATCCAAATGCTTTAACAGATCCGGCGGTAAAATCAATGTTTACACTTGCAGAGATTTATGTAGACGGACAAGATTTCTCTAACACAAGAGGAAATAACTTGTACGCAGCACAAATTGTACAGCAATTTTCTTCACTTGGAGGGCCAGGTTCAAAATACACGTATTCTTCGGAATATTCGGCTGCTCTTTTTGGTGAAACTTACGGAAAAGGATTAAATCAGATTTTCCAATTGTTATCTGTAGTCGAGAACACGCCAGAGAATTCAAATATGATTCAGGCCTGCAGAATTATGAAAGTTTTCTTGTTCCAAAAACTAACAGATACTTACGGTGAAGTTCCTTATTTTGAAGCAGGAAAAGGATACAATGGAAACGTTTTTTCTCCGAAATATGATACGCAAGAAGCTATTTACAACGATCTTTTAAAAGAATTAGACGAGGCTGGAACGGCATTAGATGCTGGAAAACCTTTTGTTGGAAATGCCGATTTGTATTACCAAAGTGATGTTGCAAGATGGAAGAAATTGGCAAATTCTTTAATGTTAAGAGTGGCAATGCGCTTGTCTAAAGTAAATCCTGCAAAAGCAAAAGAATTTGTAGAAAAAGCGTATGCTAAAGGTGTTTTTACATCAAATGATGACAGTTTGGTTTTAAAACATGATGCAGGTCCTGCGGGAGTTAAAACAAACCCTATTACTTCTTCATGGGTTAGAAATGATTTGAATGGAGGAGAATCGAACATCAAATTCAGTAAAACTTTCATCGATTTATTGAAAAACACAAACGATCCTCGTTTACGAATTTATGCAAAACTAGAAGCTACAGGAGATAATAATCCTGCAAGTCAGCAAGGTTTGGCAAATGATGCAAAAGAATTTCCGGGAGGAGATAAAAAGCTTTTCTCAGATCCAAATACTTCTACAGTATTGCGTTTAGATGCTCCAACATTAATTATGTCTTATGCTGAGGTTCAGTTTTTATTGGCAGAAGCGGCAGTAAAAGGATGGAACGTCGGCGGATCGGCTCAAACGTATTATGAAAACGGAGTAAGAGCGGCTATGAATATCTTAATCATTTTTGGAGATAAGGTACCAGTAGTTTCACCAGCAGAATACAATGCTTACATTACAACATATCCTTTTAAAGCTTCAGGAACAGAAGCAGAAAAAATCGAGCAGATTATTACTCAAAAATGGATTGTATTATTATTCAACGGTTTTGAAGCATTCTCAGAATACAGAAGAACGGGTTATCCAGTTTTAGTTCCTGTGAATGATCCAACGGGAGACACAAAAGGAACAATCCCGAGAAGATTAATTTATGATCAGTCAGAACTTATCACAAACGAGGCTAATTATAAAGAAGCAATTCAACGTCAAGGTTTAGATTTAATGACCACAAGAATCTGGTGGGATAAATAATTTTTAAAGTGGTTGGTTAGTTAAGATAAGTCGGGTAATGAGCATACCCGGCTTATTTTTAAAATCATATAATGGATTGATTTAAAAAATAAGCAATTTGAAAAGTTACTTTACAGATTCAAACGCCTTTTTTTTCGCAGCAAACTGAGAGTGATTCTGCTGAAAAAGATGGATTTACTTTCTGCATTTTAAATATTTCAAAAAGCCGATACTTAAAAATTTGTGCCATTTTTTGAATTTAAAACGACTCATATCAAAACCAAAATAAAGCAAAGGCAGTAGTAAAGAAGATATTTCTAGTTGTATTTTAGAGTTACTAACAAAAAATAAATTCTAAAGAGAAGGAATAAACTTGGTCATTTCTTTCCTTCTCTAAACTGCCAAATTAGTTACCTTTTTACTAATTTTAGAAGGTATTAATATAGAATTCCATAAAATGAATTATCAAAAAAAACTTCATTGTGTCATGTGCCTATTTTGGGCAGGTTTTACATCAATTGCCTTTGCACAGCAGATTGATTTAAAAAACAATTGGAAATACCGTGAAGAGAAAACGCAAAAATGGTATCCGGCGACTGTTCCGGGAGAAATTCATACAGATTTGCTAAACAGCAAATTAATACCAGATCCGTTTTACCGAGATAATGAAGAAAAACTGCAATGGATAGAACGCAAAAACTGGGAATACAAAACCACTTTTCAGGTTACAGCAAATATGCTGAAAAAGAAAAACACAGATTTAGTTTTTGACGGATTAGATACTTATGCATCTGTTTACGTAAACAATCAGCTGGTTTTAAAAGCGGATAATATGTTTCGTCAATGGCGTGTTGAGGTCAAAAAAGTATTGAAATCAGGAAATAATGATTTGAGAATCGTATTTCAATCGGCACAAAATGTGGTTGATTCGCTGGCTAAAAAAGATTATCCATTTGTAATTCCAGACAATCCGCGTGCTTATGTACGTAAAGCACAATACCATTTTGGCTGGGATTGGGGACCAAAATTTACAACTTGCGGAATCTGGAAAATGCCAAGATTGGAATCTTATGACGAAAAAAATCCTGAGAAACCGTATGTTTTAAATCGAAAGATTGAATTAATACAAGAGCCAGATAGTTTAGGTAGATCTTTCTATTTTAAAATTGATGGAAAACCAGTTTACATGAAAGGAGCCAATTATATTCCATCAGACGCTTTTCTTTCTAGAGTAAATAAAAAAGAATATGAACAAATAGTTTTATCTGCCAAAGAAGCCAATATGAACATGCTTCGCGTTTGGGGCGGAGGCATTTATGAAGACGATTATTTTTACGATTTATGCGATAAATACGGAATAAATATCTGGCAGGATTTTATGTTCGCTGGTACAATGGTTCCTGGAGATGATGCTTTTTTTGATAATGTAAAAAAAGAAGTTCAGTATCAGGTAAAGCGATTGCGCCATCACCCAAGCATCGTTTTATGGTGTGGAAACAACGAATCTGATGAAGCCTTTAAAAATTGGGGCTGGATGAAAAGTTTTAAAATTTCAAAACAAGATTCCATCCGTTTGTGGAAAGATTATACACGTTTATTTCATGACAGTATTCCGAAATGGGTAAAAGAAGTCGATGGTAAACGTCCGTATTTAAGTTCGTCGCCTTTACACCATTGGTCAAAAGCAAAAAGTGTAACCGAAGGAGACAGCCACTATTGGGGAATTTGGTGGGGATTGGAGGATATTGAAGCCGTTCAGAAAAAAACAGGACGTTTTGTGAGCGAATACGGAATGCTGTCTTTACCGAATTATGCTTCAATTGAAAGTTTTACTTCTCCAGAAGACCGTCATTTATATTCAGATATACTAAAAGTACATTTAAAAGCGGGCAAAGGTTTTGAGAAATTAGATTCCTATTTAGGTAAATATTTTATCGATTCTTCTAAAATAAAAAAGATGAACCTGGAAGATTATGCCTATTTGAGTCAGTGTCTGCATTATTATTCAATCAAAAATATTGTTGGAATTCATCGTTCGAAAGCGCCTTACAATATGGGAACTTTAGTTTGGCAGTTAAATGATTGCTGGCCTGTAGCAAGCTGGAGTATTACTGATTATAATAACCGACAGCCAAAAGCAGCCTGGTATGCTATAAAGGAAGCGTACAGAGATGACATAAAACCAGAAACTGATTTTACACATCCGAAAGATCTGCAACTGGAAGATCCAAAAATCAGCTGGGAAATAAAAGGAAATAACGTAATCATAAAAGCTCAGAAAATGGCAAAATACGTTTGCATCTCGATGAAAGGGTATAACGGAAAATGGAGCGATAATTATTTTGATTTAAAAACAGGAGAAGAAAAAACAATTTCGTTTGAAGGGAAAATAACAAAACCAGAGATTAAAATTTATTCTTTGTTTGAGGTTTTGGAAAAATATAAATAGAGGTTCAAACGCTCAGAGATACAAAGGGACAAAGGTTTCGTAGAGACGCACTGTATTGCGTCTAACACGCAGAATTAAAAAATAAAATATGAGAATACTATTAAGCGGTGTCTTGGCATTAAATTTATTTTTTGCTAATCCAGCAATTTCACAGCAAAAAAAAGGAAAACAAATCAATATAAATTATACACAATATGTAGATCCGCTTATTGGTTCGGCGGGTCATGGTCACGTATTTGTAGGTGCCAATGTTCCTTTTGGAGCGGTGCAGTTAGGTCCGGTAAATATTTTTGAAGGATGGGACTGGTGCAGCGGTTACAATTATGCCAGTAATACCATTTTGGGTTTCACACACACGCATTTAAGCGGAACTGGAATTGGCGATTTAAATGATATTTTGGTGCTTCCTGTAAGTGGAAAAGTCAGTTTGACAAAAGGAACGAAAGAAGATATGGTAAACGGTTACGGTTCGTATTTCTCTCATAAAAATGAAGTGACTAAACCAGGATATTACAGCGTTTTATTGGATAAATATAAAGTCAAGGCCGAATTAACAGCCAGCGAAAGAGTTGGTTTTCATAAATATACTTTCGAAAACACAAACGATTCGCATATTTTAATTGATCTTGCTGACGGAATTGGCTGGGACAGACCCGTAAAAACTTTCATTAAAAAAATAAGCGAAACCAAAATTGAAGGATATCGCTATTCTGCAGGCTGGGCTTCAGATCAGCGTATTTATTTTGCAATGGAATTCTCTGAACCAATCACCAATATGATGGTTTATGACAGTACAGCTGTGATGAAAGGAACAGATGGAGAAGGCTTAAAAATAAAAGCGGTTTTAGATTTTAAAACTTTAAAAAACAAACAGATTCTGGTAAAAGTCGGAATTTCTCCAGTAAGTGCCGAAAATGCATCTGCCAATATAAAAGCAGAGATTCCTGATTGGGATTTTGAAGCTATTGTAAAACTGGCAGATTCAAAATGGAACAAGGAACTTAATAAAGTTCAGATTAAAGCTGATGAAAAAACAATGAAAGTTTTTTACACTTCATTGTACCATACCATGTTTGCTCCTTCTATTTTTAATGATGCCAACGGAGATTATAGAGGAACAGATAAAAAAGTGTATGAAAAAGCCAATTTTACCAACTACACCACTTTTTCACTTTGGGATACTTACCGTGGACTCCATCCATTATACACCATTACGCAACCTGAAAAAATCAATGATATTGTAAAGTCATTTTTAGCGATTTATCAGCAGCAGAGCAGATTGCCGGTTTGGCATTTAATGGGCAACGAAACCAATACAATGAATGGAAATCATTCTATTGCCGTTATCGTCGATGCTTATTTAAAAGGATATCGAGATTACGATGTCAATTTAGCCTATGAAGCCATCAAAAAAACAGCGATGCAAACCCGAGACGGAATGGATTATGTTCAGAGATTAGAATATATTCCGGCCGATAAAATGCTGGAATCTGTTGGAAATGCTTTAGAATATGCTATCGATGATTATTGTATTGCTTTGATGGCAAAAGCTTTAAATAAAACAGACGATTATAATTATTTTACCAAAAGAGCCAATTTATACAAACTGTATTTTGATAAAGAAACCACTTTTATGCGCGGTAAATTGACCAATGGAAATTGGAGGACACCGTTTAATCCGCTTTCTTCAGCACATCGAAAAGACGATTATGTCGAAGGAAATGCGTGGCAGTACACTTGGCTGGTTCCGCAAGATCCGTACGGTTTAATTGATTTATTTGGCAGTGAAGATAAATTTATTGCAAAACTAGATTCACTTTTCCTGCTGACAGATAAAGTAGAAGGAGAAGATGTTTCGCCAGATATCAGTGGTTTAATTGGTCAGTATGCTCACGGAAACGAACCAAATCATCATATTCCGTATTTGTACGCTTATGCTGGACAGCCTTGGAAAACTGCGAAATTAATTCGTGAAATCGACGATAAATTTTATTCTGTAAAACCAGACGGATTATGTGGGAACGAAGATTTAGGGCAAATGTCGGCTTGGTATATTTTATCTTCTATGGGATTCTATTCGGTTAATCCTACAAACGGAATTTATGTTCTGGGAAGTCCGTTAGTAAACAGTGCTGTAATTCATCATAAAAAAGGCATTTCATTTACGATAAATGCGGTTAATAACAGCGCATCAAATATCTATATCCAAAAAGCAGAATATAACGGAAAACCATATACAAAATCATATATCACGCAAGAGATGATCGTAAAAGGAGGAGAATTGAAATTATACATGGGAAGTAAACCGTCATCAACTTTTGGGATTAAAAAAAAAGATAGGCCTCAATAATTTAAGATTTCTGATTTAAGATTTAAGATTTTTCAGCAACGCTCCTGCGAGATTTTCAAAACCTTGTAGGTATTTAGATAAAGATTAAAAGCTTAAAGCTTATGGCTTAAAGCATAAAGCAAAAAAAAAATGAAAATAAAGAGTTTAATTTTTTTAGGAATATTACAATCCTGTCTTTTTTTAAACGCGCAGGTACAAGCCTTAGATCCTGTAGAATATGTAAACCCGTTAATGGGAACACAATCATTACATAATCTTTCAAACGGAAATACGTATCCCGCCATCTGCAGGCCGTGGGGAATGAATTTCTGGACTCCTCAAACGGGCAAAATGGGCGATGGATGGGCTTACACGTATACGGCAGAAAAAATTAGAGGATTTAAACAGACGCATCAGCCTTCGCCTTGGATGAACGATTACGGTCAGTTTTCGATTATGCCCGTTACTGGTAAATTGGCTTTCGCCGAAGATGAAAGAGCTAGCTGGTTTAGCCATAAAGCGGAGATTTCAAAACCGTATTATTACAGCGTTTATTTGGCCGATCATGACGTTACGACTGAAATTACTACAACTGAAAGAGCAGCACATTTTCAGATTACATTTCCCGAAAACGAAAAATCTTCTATTGTAATTGATGCTTTTGATAAGGGTTCTTATATCAAAATAATTCCCTCAGAGAATAAAATAATAGGTTATACAACACGAAACAGCGGCGGAGTTCCTCAAAATTTCAAGAACTATTTTGTATTAGAATTTGATAAAAAGTTTCTAACTAATTCAACTTGGATTGATAAAGTTTTGAGCGATAAATTAGAAGCTCAAGGAAATCATGTCGGAGCAGTTATCGGTTTTCAAACTAAAAAAGGAGAAAAAGTAAATGTTAGGGTGGCGTCCTCTTTTATAAGTCAGGAACAAGCTGAATTGAATCTGAAGAATGAATTAGGAACATCGACTTTTGAAGAAACAGTTTCGCAATCTAAGGCCGAATGGAATAAAGTTCTAGGGAAAATTGCGGTAGAAGATACCAATACAGATCAGTTAAAGACTTTTTATTCTTGTCTATATCGTACAGTTTGTTTTCCTCAAAAGCAATATGAAATTGATAAAGACGGAAAAATTGTGCACTACAGTCCATACAACGGAAAAGTGTTGCAAGGCTATATGTATGCGGGAACGGGATTTTGGGACACTTTCCGTGCTTTATATCCTCTGTTAAATCTCGTTTATCCTTCTATAAACAAAGAAATGCAGGAAGGATTAATAAACGATTATAAAGAGGGAGGATTTCTGCCAGAATGGTCAAGTCCAGGTTTTAGAAATGTAATGGTAGGAAATAATTCTGCTTCTGTAGTTTCTGATGCTTATATGAAAGGATTACGCGGCTATGATATCAATACTTTATACGAAGCTTTGCTGAACGGAGCCAATAATGAAGGGCCAATGGATGCTGTGGGCAGAAAAGGAGTTCAATATTACAATACTCTAGGGTATGTTCCGTATGACGTGAAGATTAATGAAAACGCAGCAAGAACGCTTGAGTATGCCTATGATGATTTTACGATTTGGAAATTGGCAAAAGCATTAAATCGCCCGAAAAAGGAAATCAGCCTTTTTGAAAAACGAATGCTGAATTATAAAAAACTGTACAATTCGGAAATTGGATTAATGAGCGGACGAAATAAAGACGGAAGTTTCCCTCCTAATTTTAGTCCGTTCAAGTGGGGAGATGCTTTTACTGAAGGTAATAGCTGGCATTACAGTTGGAGTGTTTTTCATGATATTCAAGGTTTGATTGATTTAATGGGAGGAGAGAAAAATTTTACCACAAAATTAGATGCGGTATTTACAATGCCTCCCGTTTTTGATGACAGTTATTATGGAGCAGTTATTCATGAAATCCGCGAAATGCAAATTATGAATATGGGGCAATACGCTCACGGAAACCAGCCAATTCAGCACATGATTTATTTGTACAATTATGCAGGAGAGCCTTGGAAAACACAATACTGGTCAAGAGAAGTCATGAATCGTTTGTACAAGCCTACTCCAGATGGTTATTGCGGAGATGAAGATAACGGACAAACTTCTGCTTGGTATATTTTCTCAGCCATGGGATTCTATCCAGTTTGTCCAGGAACAGAAGAATATGTTTTGGGAGCGCCTTTGTTTAAGAAAACAACTTTGCAGTTAGAAAACGGAAAGCAGCTTATTATCAATGCGCCTAATAATTCAGAAACTAACAAATATGTAAACGAATTAAAATGGAATAATGCTCTTCATTCTAAAAATTACATCAATCACTTTGATGTGTTGAAAGGAGGAGAATTAAATTTTGATATGACCAATTCTCCTAATTTTAAAAGAGGTACAACAAAAGAAGCATTCCCATATTCTTATTCAACTTCAAAATAAAAATATATGCAGTCACGTAGAAAATTTATAAGAAATGCAGGCATTTTTTCAGCAGGATTACTGGCACTTCAGACAGAAGCTTTCGGATTTAATTCAGATACTTTTCAGTTTCCACTAAAAGATTTTGTTTCAAAAAGGCCTCCTGTTGCCGAAAGAAAATTTACGAGTAAAGCAATTGAAGCCGCTATTGTACGCATTAAAAAACAAATTGCCAATCCAGAACTGGCATGGATATTTGAAAACTGTTTTCCAAACACTTTAGATACCACTGTCGATTTTGAAATTATTGATGGAAAGCCAGATACCTACGTAATTACAGGAGATATTGATGCCATGTGGTTAAGAGACAGTACAGCGCAGATTTGGCCGTATATTCCGTTTGTAAAAGAAGATCCAAAACTGGCAGAATTGGTAAAAGGAGTAATTAATCGTCAAGCGAAATGTATTCTTTTGGATCCGTACGCAAATGCCTTTTATAAAGATTTTACCAAAGAAAGCGAGTGGAAAAATGATCTTACCAAAATGCAGCCTGGAATTCATGAAAGAAAATGGGAAATTGACAGTTTGTGTTATCCCGTTCGATTAGCACATGGATATTGGAAAGCAACAGGAGACATCAGTTTGTTTGATGCAAAATGGAAAGAAGCGATGCTTTTAATTCTGCAGACTTTTAAAGAACAGCAGCGAATGGATGGCAAAGGTGGACCTTATAGTTTTCAGCGTCAGACGGCGTGGGCAACAGACGGCGTTCCGCTAGGAGGTTATGGTTATCCTGTAAAACCTTGCGGATTAATAGTTTCGACTTTCAGGCCAAGCGACGATTCTACTTTATTTGGTTATCTGATTCCGAGTAATATGTTTGCAATCGAAATCTTAGGATATCTGATTGAAATTTTCTCTCTTCCAGCCTTAAAGGATAATGATTTAGTTGCGAAAGCCACAAAATTAAGAGATGAGGTTCAGAAGGGTCTTAATGAACACGGAATTATCAATCACCCAAAATTCGGAAAAATTATAGCTTTTGAAGTAAACGGATATGGCAGTTTCCACATGATGGACGATGCCAATGTACCGTCATTATTATCATTGCCGTATTTAGGTGCTATTGCTCCAAATGACCCTTTATATCTGAATACAAGAAAAGTAGTACTGTCTGAGAATAATCCGTTTTTTTATAAAGGAAAAGCAGGAGAAGGTATTGGTGGTCCGCATACAGGAGTAGATACGATTTGGCCAATGAGTATTGTTTTAAGAGCCATTACAAGTGTAGACGATAAAGAAATAAAGGCTTGTATTAGCAATTTAATTAAAACAAACGCCGATACAGGATTTATGCACGAATCATTTCATAAAGATGATGTAAACAAGTTTACCCGTAAATGGTTTGCTTGGGCCAATACATTATTTGGCGAAATGATTGTACATACCAGTATTCATTATCCTCAAATTTTAAAAGACAAAAATATCTAGTACTAAAGCTAAATAATTAAAAATGAATACATCATACGCCATTGGGCTGGATATAGGAGGAACGCACATTACAGCTGCGGTTATTGATAAAGCAGAAATGAAAGTTCTTGACTTTTCGCTTTGTAAAGAATCTTTTGATTCAAATATGCCAGCAGATCAGGTTATGAGTATCTGGAAAAAAGTAATCAGCACCGCAATAGAAAATTCTAAGATTAAAGATATTGCAGGAATTGCAATTTGCATGCCTGGACCATTTGATTATAAAAATGGTATTTGCTGGATTAAAGATCAGTCTAAATACGAACATTTTTACGGATTAAACATTCGAGAATTGCTTTTGGAAACTCTAGATTTTCCTGCAGATTTTCCAGTTCTTTTTGAAAATGACGCTGTTTGTTTTGGAAAAGGAGAAGTTTTTAAACAACAGGAAAATCTTTCTAAAAAAGTAATGGCTGTAACATTAGGAACAGGATTAGGAGCTTGTTTTATTGACAAAGGAACATCAATAAGTTCGGGTAATTCTGTTCCCGCTGATGGCGAAATATACAATCTATCTTATAAAGATGGAATTGCAGAAGATTATGTTTCGGTTAGAGGTCTTTTATCCCATTACAAATCATTAAGTGGTAGCGATCTTAATAATGGTTTAGAACTTTACAATCTAGCGAAAAATGGAGACCAGCAGGCAATTCAGGTATTTGAAAGAATGGGAGAGGACTTAGCAACAGTCGCAATTCCATGGATTGCCAACTTTACAGCAGATCATATTATTATTGGTGGAAAAATAGCCAATGCAAGCGATTTGTTTTTGTCTTCATTTAATAAAACAATTCAGAAATCTGGTTCTGAAATTCAAGTTTCCATTTCAAATGACAATGAAGTTGCAGCCTTATTAGGAGCAGTCAGTTTTCTTTGTGATTAAAATAAAAACGGATGAGGTAAAAACTCATCCGTTTTTGTTTTAAAGTTGTTGTAAAGCTTTTTAGGCTGCCTTTGCGAAAGTTTTATCAGTTCTGTGGAAACAGCATATTTTCTATTAAAAACAATAAAAAAAATCCTTTAAATCATAAGATTTAAAGGATTTAACTTTTAGAGTTTCTTTTGAAACTTCATCTGGCGGAGAAAGAGGGATTCGAACCCCCGGACCTGTTACAGTCAACAGTTTTCAAGACTGCCGCATTCGACCGCTCTGCCATTTCTCCAGTATGTCGCGCTCATTATCTGATTGCGAGTGCAAATATAAGTTGTTTTTTCGATTGTAAAAACTTTTTCGCAACTATTTACTAAGAAAATGATTGATGTGTAAAAAAGAAAATCCTTGATAAAGCTAAAGGTTTAAAAGTGAGATAGAAACGAAAACAATGCGACTAGATAGTCTTGTTTTGTGAAATATCTTATTTATTCAGATGATTCAGATTATTTTACTTAACAGTCAGATTTTAAGTAACAAATTGAAAGATTTTCGACAAATAAATAAAAAACACATATAAATGATGACACTTATTGCGATATTTTTTCCTTGTATTTCCTTTCTTTTAAGAGGTAAAATTTTGACGGCATTACTCTGTTTGATTTTACAACTTACTTTAATTGGTTGGTTGCCTGCTGCAATATGGGCTGTAATATCGCTTCAGAATTCGAGAGCGGACAGACGTAATGCGAGATTAATAAAGGCGATGCGAAATAGATAGTTTTTTACTTTCCTAGTTTTTTGAACAACTTTAATTTAGGATGGAATAGTTTAATTTAAAATTTGCATTGAAAGTGCAGTGAAAAAATCAGGATGTTTTTATGATGAGACATAAAAAGAAAAACCCTTAACAAAGTTAAGGGTTTTAAAATTCAGCGGAGAAAGAGGGATTCGAACCCCCGGACCTGTTACAGTCAACAGTTTTCAAGACTGCCGCATTCGACCGCTCTGCCATTTCTCCAGTATATCGCGATCATTATCTGATTGCGGGTGCAAATATAAGACGGTTTTTCGGTTATAAAAACTTTTTTCAGACTTTTTTTTGAAGTTTTTTGAGATAATTTTCAAGTGTCTAATTATCAGTATTTCCAAAAATGAGATTTGTTGAAAAATTAATCTAAATCGTCTAAAATTGGCGTTGGTTTTTTGTTCTCATCAACAGCAACAAACGAAAAAGTTCCCGAAACTACCGTTTCGCGAAGCTCAGAATACATTTGTTCCATAAAAATATCAACATGGATTTTACAGCTGGTTCTTCCTACGCTGTCTACTTTTGCAACTAATTCGATTAGAGTACCCGCCGGAATTGCTTTTTTAAAGTCAATTTGTCCTGTAGAAATCGTAACTACTTTTTTACGGCTGAATCGAGTAGCACAGATAAAAGCAACTTCATCCATCAAATGAAGGGCAGTTCCTCCAAATAAAGTGTCGTAATGATTCGTTGTACTAGGGAATACCGCTTTAAAAATACGGGTTTCTGATTTTTGAATTCTTTCTTCTACTGTTCCCATATTAATAATTAACGTATTCTGTAATTTCAAGTCCGTATCCAATCATACCCACTCGTTTTGTTTGTTCTGTATTCGAAACTAATCTTATTTTAGAAATATCTATATCATGAAGAATTTGAGCTCCGATTCCGTAATCTTTACTGTCTATAATCACTTTAGGAGCTTTTAAAGTTCCGTTAGATTGTAATGTTTTAAGCTCAGAAATTCTGTTTAAAAGGTTTACAGCAGTCATATCTTGATTGATGAAGATAACGGCACCCTTGCCATTTTCATTAATCACTTTAAACATATCGTCTAATTGCTGTTCTGCATTATTGGTTAATGTGCCTAATAAATCGTTATTTACCTGAGAAGAGTGAATTCTTGTCAAAATAGGCTCACCAGAATTCCAAGTTCCTTTAGTTAAAGCAATATGAATTTGTTTGTTTGTGGTTTGTTCGTAAGCTCTTAAACGGAAAGTTCCGAAACGAGTTTCAATATCGAAATCTTCTTTTTTAACAATCAAACTATCGTGCTGCATTCTATATGCAACTAAATCTTCGATAGAAACTAATTTTAGATCAAATTTTTTCGCCACTTTGATCAATTCAGGCAAACGAGACATTGTTCCGTCTTCGTTCAAAATTTCGCAGATTACACCAGCAGGTTTAAATCCTGCAAGACGTGCAAAATCAATTGCCGCTTCAGTATGTCCAGTTCTTCTTAAAACACCGCCTTGTTTAGCGATTAAAGGAAAAATATGACCAGGACGAGCTAGATCGTGCGGTTTTGTATTTGGATCAACTAAAGATTGAACTGTTTTTGATCTATCTGCTGCAGAAATTCCAGTTGTAACTCCTTGGCCTTTTAAATCAACAGAAACAGTAAAAGCAGTTTCCATGTGGTCTGTATTGTTGGTAACCATTGCACGAAGATCTAACTCCTTGCATCTGCTTTCTGTAAGTGGTGTACAGATCAATCCGCGTCCGTGAGTAGCCATAAAGTTGATCATTTCTGGAGTTACTTTTTCAGCAGCGGCCAAAAAATCACCTTCATTTTCTCGATCCTCATCATCGACTACAATGATTACTTTACCTTGACGAATATCTTCTATAGCTTCTTCAATGGTATTCAGTTGTATTTTTGTTGTTGACATAATTATTTTTGCTTTTGAGCAGGTAAAAACCGCTCAGAGATTTTCTGAAATAGTTGTGAAATAGGAGTTGTAATCGCATCAAAATTAATTAACCCGTTATCGTTTGTTGCGCGATAGGTCAATAATATGGCAAGAGGCGATAAAATAAAAGAGGACATCCATGATCCTAAGAATGGTGTCATACCGCCTTCCTGAGATACTCTTTTTCCGAAAGTATTAATAAAATGGAAAGTAATAAAGATTAAAACTGCAAATACAATAGGTAGTCCAAGGCCTCCTTTTCTAATAATAGCACCAAGTGGGGCTCCAATAAAAAACATTAAGAAACAGGCAAAGGCAATTACAAATTTCTCGTACAATGCAGTTAAATGCTTGTTGATTTCTCGTTGTTTGTCTTTTAAATCTCGTTGAGTAGTTTCGATCGAATAGATGCTGCTCGTAACATTGCTTCCGGCCATTTTTAAAACATCTACTTTTTCCTTGTTTGAATAAATGGATAAAAGATCGTTTGGAAGTGGTTTCTTTTTGATGTTTTTTTGCGAATCTGTGAAAAACTTTTTAAAGCCAACTCGTTGATTAATATTTTCAGAAAAAGAAACAATTTCGTTATCTAAATTTTTACTCAAGGAATCTAGAGTGTAGCGTAATTCATTAACATTCAACATTGCATTTGTTCCTGCAATGCTTTCTTTGCTGTCATCAACTTTATTAAGTTCAGATAAATCGATGTTGATGATCTGTGTTTTAAATTTACCTTTTATAAAAGGCATTTTTGCACGATCTTCATATTTTTTTGGAGTAACGTCTTGGTAGTAGTAGCCATCATTTAAAACTAGTTTTAAAATACTAGATTTTTCATTACTGACTAATTCACCAGTTTTAGCTTTAATTACGGTCTTGTTTTCACCCATATTATTCGCTTTCTCGTGAATAGTTACACCAGTTAGATGATTACCGTTTTCGCCAGATTTTTTGTTTACTTTAATGTTGTAAGTGCCGACATCATTAAACTGACCTTCAGCAATAGCCATCGCTGGTTTGGCTTGTGCGATGTTTTTTCTAAAGTTGACAAATTTATATTCGGCATACGGAATGACGTTGTTTGCAAACCAAAATGCTACAATACTTAATACGAAAATAAAAATAATCAGTACTCTCATTGCTCTTTGTAGTGAGATTCCTGAAGATTTCATGGCTGCGAACTCATAATTTTCGGCAAGATTTCCGAAAGTCATAATAGAGGCTAACAAAACCGATAGAGGTAAAACCAGCGGTATAATTCGTGGCATAGAAAAAAGCAGGAATTTCACGACCAATGTTAAGTCGAGATCTTTACCTGCTAGTTCTGAAATAAATAGCCATACTGTTTGAAGTATGAATATGAAAAATAAGATTACAAATACCGTAGTAAATGTAAATAAGAATGTTTTTAATAAGTATTTGTCTAGTATTTTCAACCTTCTGATTAATCTAATTTATTGATGTAGTATTTCGGGTATTTACTCGCTACAAAGGTAAATTGATTTTTTGATAATGGCTGATTGGTTTTAAAAGAATTAACGGTTAAAGTTGTTTTTGTTCCGTTTTTTCCAGTTTCAATCAAATTGTAGATGTGTTTTGTCTGAACGTCAATACCTAACAAAATTTCTTTTCTTTGGTCTTTTCCGCTTGTAGGAACTAGTTTGATATATTGAATTTTTCTTCCTTTTACATTTTGAACAATGTCCATGTTGTATTTGTAGCCAGAATTAAAGAAAGTAAGCATTTTTGAAGGAGTGATTGCATTATCATCTTTCTCGTTTACTTTAGAAATAGTAACCTCTTCGTCTTCAGGAACAATTGTGTATGTTTTCTGACCGTCAAAAATTTTGGTAACGCCCATAAAATTCAAAACATATTGATTTCCTTTCATCGTTACGTTTCCTTTACTGTCTTGATTGATATTTTCTTTGGCATTATTCAAAGAATATTTAAAATCGATAACAATATTATCGTAGCTTTTTATTTTAGAAGTTACTTCGTTCAATAAATCTTTCGCTTTTTTATCTTGAGCCTGAGTAGAGGTGAAGCTCAAAAGCAAAATAACTGCCATTTGAAAACACTTTTTAGTCATGGTTGTGATAGAATTGTTGTTGATTTCTTGAATTTTTGCTTTCATGATTGGATTAATTTTGTTCATTATTAAAAAATTGATCAAGAGCATTTAAATCTAAGATGTTTACACTGCGTGCTTTACTGCCTTCGAACGGACCAACAATTCCTGCTGCCTCAAGTTGATCGATCAAACGACCAGCTCTGTTGTATCCTAATTTTAATTTTCGCTGCAATAAAGAAGCAGAACCTTGCTGTGCATTGACAATAATCTCTGCCGCTTCTCTAAATAAAGTATCTCTTTCGGAAATATCTATATCAAGATTAATGCCACTTTCTTCGCCAACGAACTCTGGAAGCAAATAAGCTGTAGCGTATGCTTTTTGTCCGCCGATAAAATCGGTAATTTTTTCGACTTCTGGTGTGTCAATGAAAGCACATTGCACACGAATCACATCGTTTCCGTTTGTATATAATAAATCTCCTCGTCCAATTAACTGGTCAGCTCCTTGCGTATCTAAAATCGTTCTAGAGTCAATTTTAGAAGTTACTCTAAATGCGATTCTGGCAGGGAAATTGGCTTTAATTAAACCTGTAATAACGTTTACCGATGGTCTTTGTGTTGCAATAATCAAGTGAATACCAATGGCACGGGCTAATTGAGCCAAACGAGCAATTGGAACTTCAACTTCTTTTCCTGCCGTCATAATCAAATCGGCGAACTCATCGACAACCAAAACGATGTAGGGTAAGAATCGGTGGCCGGCTTCTGGATTTAATTTTCTAGACTTGAATTTATCGTTGTATTCTTTAATATTACGAACCATCGCATCTTTTAGTAAAGAATAACGATTGTCCATTTCGGTACAAAGTGAGTTTAAAGTGTTGACAACTTTTGCGTTATCAGTAATAATAGCGTCTTCAGTGTCAGGAAGTTTAGCTAAATAATGTCTTTCAATTTTGTTAAAAAGCGTAAGCTCTACTTTTTTCGGATCGACCAAAACAAATTTTACTTCAGCTGGATGTTTTTTGTATAATAATGAAGTTAAAACCGCATTTAATCCAACAGATTTTCCTTGTCCTGTTGCTCCAGCCATCAATAAGTGAGGCATTTTAGCAAGATCGACAACAAAAGTTTCGTTCGAAATGGTTTTTCCTAAGGCAATTGGAAGTTCCATTTCGGCCTCTTGGAACTTAGCGGCTCCAATAACGCTTTTCATAGAAACCATAGTAGGGTTTTTGTTCGGAACCTCGATACCGATAGTACCTTTTCCTGGAATTGGCGCAATAATACGAATTCCAAGTGCTGATAATGACAATGCAATATCATCTTCTAAACTCTTAATTTTAGAAATTCTGATTCCTGCTTCTGGCACAATTTCGTATAAAGTAACCGATGGTCCAACGGTCGCTTTGATTTGTGCAATTTCAATTTTGTAGTTACGAAGTGTATCTACAATCCTGTTTTTATTTTCTTCTAATTCTTCCTGATTGATTGTAATTCCGCCAGTCGAATATTCTTTTAATAAATCAATGGTTGGGAATTTATAATTGGATAAATCCAAAGTTGGATCAAATAATCCGAAATCGGCAACTAAGCGAGAAGCTAAATTTTCTTCGATAATATCTTCTTCTTCTGCTTTTTCAATTACAAAGGCTTCATCAGGAGAAACTAATGGTAGTTCTTGTTTTGGGGTAATTGGCTTTAAAACTGGATTTAGCTCAATTTCTGATGAATGAGAGATAGTTGGCTTTAAAGCTTCTTTGTTAAGTTCGAATTGTGTGTCAACTGTTTTGATGTGAATATCATCTATTTCAGGGTCACTTTCAACTTCTTCTTTAATCGCAAATTCTTCCAGATTATAAGCGCTTTCAGGTTCATTTATAGCTGGTTTTAAAGTGTTTAATTCTGATTTGAATTCTTTTTTAGTAGAATCAAAATACGACTGAATTTTTTCTGGAGATAATTTGATTTTGAAAATCAGATAGATAATTAAACCAAAAAGCAGTGTAAGCAGTGTGCCTGTTTTTCCAATATAATCTTGAAGGAATAAATTTAATTCGTAACCAATTGTTCCTCCTAGTTCTGGTGCAGAAGTAGCGAAGAAACCAAATAGTACAGAAATAACGATAATAGCAAAAATATCCCAGAACCAGGTGTTTTTTAGTTTTTGGGTAGAAAGCTCCAGTGCTAAAAACATTCCGGTAAGGAAAAACAAACGTACAAAAATGAAAGAAGCAAGTCCAAAACCTCTATAGATAATTAAATCGGCAAGATAAGCTCCAAATTTTCCGAGCCAGTTTTCAGCAACTTCGGTACGATCACCGAGCTGATTTACGACACTTTGATCATTCTGCCATTGTCCGTTTACATAAAAAGAAATAAATGCGACCAATAGTGCAATAGAAAAAAGAACCAAAAGACAGCCTAAAACAAATCTTTGTTGTTTAGACATCTTAAATGATCTTTTAACTCCTTCCTGTTTTTCGTTTTTTTTATCTACAGTTTCTTTTTTATTTTTTGCCATTCTTGCGTTTTCCTTTGCCTAAATAAATTTTGGGATATAAATAATCAAGCCTATTGCAATTGCAGTCATTGCGGCAAAAAATACCGCTCCAGCAGCAATATCTTTAATAAAACCGATTCGTTTGCTGTAATCAGGATGGATAAAATCGGCAATTTTTTCAACTGCCGTATTTAATCCTTCGATGCTTAAAACCAAACCGATGGCCAGTGTCTGGCACAGCCATTCGGTTTGAGAAATATGAAAATAGAATCCAGCAATCGTCATGATAATTCCCAGAGAGAATTGTACCATAATGCTGTGTTCTGTCTTAATCAATTTTACAGCTCCGTTAAAAGCATAAGTCATGCTTTTTAACCTACCTGTAACAAATGTATTATCTTTTTGAAACTCCATTTAAAGGAAAATATTATAGTGCTGCTAAAGCTGCTTCGTAATTTGGTTCGTTTGCAATTTCTGCAACCTGTTCTGTGTGAACGATTTTTCCATCAGCATCAACAACAATGATTGCTCTTGAGTGTAAACCTGCTAAAGGTCCATCAACGATTTCTAATCCATTTGCTTTTCCAAAAGCACCAGTTTGAAAATCTGATAAGTTTACTACATTTTCTAAACCTTCTGCACCACAAAAACGTTTTTGAGCGAAAGGTAAATCTCTAGAAATACATAAAACTGTTGTGTTTTCTAATCCGCTTGCGCTTTGGTTGAATTTTCTAACAGATGCAGCACAAGTTCCTGTATCAACACTTGGGAAGATATTTAAAACTAATTTTTTACCAGCAAAAGTGCTTAATGTAGCAACTGATAAATCGTTTTGAACTAATTTGAAGTCAGCTAATTGCGATCCAACTGCTGGCAATTCGCCTGATGTATGAACTGGATTTCCTCCTAATGTGATAGATGCCATGATTTTTGTTTAAAATTAATGAGGCTCAAAAGTAAGGATTAATATTTGAATCTAAAAGTATTTGTTAACGGTTTAAGAAGAGATTAAGGAGGTCAATTTTTCTCTTGCTTTTTATGTAGATTGAACGCGGATGATACGGATTTGCTTACGCAAAAAAAACACGGATCTAAACGGATTTATTTCTTTTTATCATTAATCATGAAACAACAAAATCTGTTTAAATCCGTGTAATCAGCGTGCCATTTGACACAACAAAAAAAAGCGTCTCCAGATAGAAACGCTTTCTCAGCTTTGTTTTTTTATTTGTCCTTTGGGAGGAAGCCGATTTATTTATCGATTGAACCTAAAACACGTTTCATGAACGTATTTAAAGCTTCTTTTTTATCTGTTCCTTGAGCAATCAATTTTTGCACTTCAAGGGCGCCGTACATATTCGAAATCAATTCGCCAATTACGTCTAATTCTTCGTCTTTAAGGGAAGGAATTTCGGTCATCGCTTCTAGAACTTCAATCGTTTCAATAATGTAATCCTGATCGTTTTCTTCGATGAATTGCGTTAAATGTTTAATTACTGGTAATTTCATAATTTTAGACTTCTTAGATTTTTAGACATTCTTAGACTTCTTAGACTTTTTTAAAGTTTTTAGACCACTTTCTAAGAAGTCTAAAAATCTAAGCCAGTCTAACTAATCTAAATTTAAGCAATTGCGTTTACAAGATCGATTAAAACTTCTTGTTTATTAGTTTGCGTTTCGCCAACTAATTGTCCGTTTACGAAAGTTGCGAATGTTGGCAAGTTGCTCACATTAGCTAATTTTCTAGACTCAGGAGAGTTTTCTGCATCAACCAAAACAAAAGTGATAGCTTCATTTTCTGTTGCTAGTTTTTTGAATTTTGGTTTCATAATACGGCAATTTCCACACCATGAAGCTGAATATTGTACCACTACTTTTTCGTTTTTAGCAACTAAATCTGCTAACGTATCTTCGTTTAAGTCGATTAACATAGTTTTTTATTTTAAGACACTAAGTTGCTAAGGTTCTAAGATGCTAAGTTTGCTCTCGAACCGAATAACTTTGTGTGGATTTATTTGATTTTTTTTTTAAAGTCGTTGAGATTCTAAGATCTAAGTTTAATCTTAGAATCTCTTGACTTTTATTGTAGAATTGTATTTAAGATTCAAAAGTTAAGTTAAAAAACTTAGCATCTTAGAACCTTAGTATCTTAGCAGCTTAATTAGCGCTTAAGTATTCAGCTGTACTGATTCTGTCTGCAGACATTGCTTCTTTACCAGCTTCCCAGTTTGCAGGACAAACTTCACCTTTAGTTTGGATGTGAGTGTAAGCATCAACCATTCTTAAGTATTCATTTACGTTACGTCCTAATGGCATATCGTTTACGCTTTCGTGGAAGATTTTTCCAGTTTCGTCAATAAGGTAAGTAGCTCTGTAAGTTACGTTTGAACCTTCGATGATAACTGAATCAGTATCTTCGCTATAGCTTGTAGATTCGATATCAAGAATACCTAAAATGTTAGCTAAGTTACGGTTTGTATCAGCTAAGATTGGGTAAGTAACACCTTCGATTCCACCATTGTTTTTTGGAGTATTTAACCAAGCAAAGTGAACCTCGTTTGTGTCGCAAGAAGCACCAATTACGATAGTATTTCTTTTTTCGAATTCTGGTAATGCAGCTTGAAAGGCGTGTAATTCAGTTGGACATACAAAAGTAAAATCTTTTGGGTACCAAAATAAAAGTACTTTTTTATTGTTGTTTACTGCTTCTTCAAAAATGTTGATTTTTAAATTGTCACCCATTTCTGAGATAGCATCTACTGCAATACTTGGGAATTTTTTTCCTACTAAAGACATAATATTCGTTTTACGTTAAAAATTTATTTGGTGCAAAAATAGGGCATAAGTACAGGTTCTTACAATAAGATGTGATTATAAAAACTTATAAGTTGATAAATTTTGACTATTTAATTCTTTAAGTTATTGAATGTCAATATTTACTGGTAAAACACCTTTGAAACTATTTTTATCTAAAAATTGAATTCCTGCTATTTTTTGAAATTCTTCAAAATCTTGATACGCCTGAATTAATCCCAAAGCCTTTTTTAGATTCGGAATAAGTGGTAAAACGTACGGATTTCCAAAAACGTAAACAATGCATTTTTTAGTTTGTAGCAAATCTGAAAGCAGTTCTAAAACTTCATCATTTACTTCGAAATTATTTAAAGGTTTTGCTTTTGGAACAAATAATGAAATAATAATCGTTTCGAATTTTTCTAATTCACTTTTGATAGAATGGATATCTGAAGTTTCTAAACTTTCAAAAGCAAATTCTGGTGAAGGTAATTTTGCATTTAAAGTTTTGAAGAATGTATTTTCGGTATTTTTATATAAACTCAGTTTGGCAAATTTATTGTTTTTCTGCGCTTCAAGTGCTAAATCTGAAATACCGTTATCAATGATTTGTGTAATTGCATTTTGAGCGATTTCAAGATTTAATTGAGATGTTTTTTCGAAGTTTAATTCGCCTGAAATTGCAGTATTTCCAGAAAGAATTCCTGCTTTTTCTTTGGCTTTCATGATTCGGTTATAACTTTCAAAAATACGATCTGGCGAGGCATTTTTAAAGATCGCTTCAATTCCTTCGGGAACATTTTCTGCGAAACATAAAACATCATTTCCAGCATTGAAGGCTTCCCATTCTAATTGTCCTTTTGTTTCATACAATTTTGAAACGCTGTGCATATTTAAAGCATCAGAAATTACTAAACCATCGTAACCTAATTTATCACGCAAAAGATCTTGAATAACCGCTTTTGATAATGTTGCAGAAGTATCTTTTCCGTCATTTAGACTCGGAACAGCCAAATGTCCAATCATAATAGAATCGACATTATTCTCAATTCCTTTGATGAAGGGATATAATTCGTTTTCTAATAATTCTTCCAAAGTTTCTTTTAAAACAGGCAATCCTAAATGTGAATCGACATTGGTGTTTCCATGTCCAGGAAAATGCTTCAGGCAGCCTAAAACGCCAACTTCCGACATTCCTTTTAAATATTCAATCGAAAAATCGGCTACTTTTTTTTTGTTTTCGCCAAAAGAGCGATAGCCAATTACAGGATTGTTTGGATTATTATTAATGTCTGCCAAAGGCGATAAATTATACTGAATTCCAGCTGCTTTTAAATCCAATCCAATTTGTTTTCCAACTTCGTAAACTAAATTTGATTTACTTTCAGGCAATGCACCAAGCGTAATCGCGTATGGATATTGCGGTGTTTTTTCGATACGCATTGCCAAACCCCATTCTGCATCAATACTGATTAAAAGTGGAGTAGAAGCTGCTTTTTGATAACGAACGATCAACGCTTTGATTTTTTCATAACTATCATCGTTGAAAACAACTTTTTTCTTGCTTTCGTAGTTTGTTGCAGCGCTTGCACGACTATGAAAAAAAGTCAGTCCTCCAATGTTGTATTCTTTGATTAAACGTTCAGTTTCTTGAATATTTTCTTCGGTATCGTTGATGAATACTGCTGGAAAGAAAAATTGTCCTATTTTTTGGCGTAATGCTTCGGCTTTGATTTTCATTATTATAAAGTCTTTTTCATGCAAACACTATTATCCATTCCCTCGTAAGGTGGATAATTTGGAATTATGGTATAATTTAATTTTTGATATAAGTTGATAGCTTCGGGCTGATTTTTTCCAGTTTCGAGAATCGTGTAGGCGTAACCAACTTCTTTTGCCCAAATTTCTAGTTCTTTTAAAACGGCAGAGGCAATTCCTTTTTTTCTGTAATCAGGATGAACGTACATTCGTTTGATTTCTGTTGTTCCTGGTTCTTTTTCACGAAAAGCACCACACCCAACAGGAACGCCATTTTCATAATAAACGATAGTATGCTTTATTTTATCTGTTTTATTAAACTGATTGTAAAAAGCATGATCTTCTCCATCTGTAATTGCTAAATCTTTATCTAATAAAGTGACCAGATTTATAAAATCGATATCGTCTGAATTGGTTCGTTTTATACTCATGATTTTAAAAGATTAAAAAGTTTTTTATTTCAACTTTGCCTTCTTTTGTTTAGCCAATTGTTTTTTGGTTTCAAGAGCTTTTTCCAATCTGTTTTTAAAACGGAAAAGCTTTGGCAATCCTTCTAATCGGTCTTCAATGGTGATTATTTCGTAAACCGCAATTGCTTTTTCTAAAACGCGGATTTCATTGTCCAGATCGTTTTCGTTTTTGTAGATCGTTGCTAATCGATCGTAAGGATGATTTCCTTTAAAGCCTTCTGCAACATTTTCTTCATACAACTCAATTGCTTTTTCTAGATTTCCATTTTTCTCGAACTCAGTTCCTTTCAGATTGCGTTCGTTCTGCAAATTTTCATTGATTTCCATAGGTAAAGTTTGATTTGGGGGTTAAACTTCTTCTGATTTCTTCCCAAAATCTTTTGGGAAAGTTAAAAAACGTGATAAAATAAGACCTGGAATTGTAGCTAATAAAACCCAAATAAAGAAGTTTTGATAGCCTAAATATTTTTGTATAAAACCGCTTAACATTCCTGGAAGCATCATTCCTAATGCCATAAAACCAGTTGCCAGTGCATAATGTGCTGTTTTTGATTCTCCTTCGGCAACATGAATTAAATACATCATGAAGGCGGTAAAGCCAAAACCGTAACCGAATTGCTCTACAATTACAACGGCATAAATGTAATAAATTGATGTAGGATGAAAGAAAGCCAATAATATAAATCCTAAAATTGGAAGGTGCATGGCCAAAAACATAGGAAACATCCATTTGGTCAATCCTTGTTTTGAGATTGCAATTCCGCCTAAAATGCCTCCAATAGTTAAGGCTGCGACTCCGCAAGTTCCGTAAATGATTCCAACCGCTTCGGTGTCTAATCCCATTCCGCCTAATTCTTTTGGATCAAGTAAAAATGGACTTAGCATTTTAAGCAATTGAGATTCTCCTAATCTGAAAACCAAGATAAAAGTTAAAATTAACCCGATTTGTTTTTTCTTGAAGAAACTGGCAAATATGGTTCCGAAACTTTGATTGGGCGTTTCTTTGTGATTTTTTACGGCATTAATTTCATTCTTCGGCGTGAAAATGAAATTATAAACCGTAATGAAAGCCATTAGTAAACCAACACAAATCATGGTATAAGACCACGCTTTGGTATTGTCTCCAAATTTATGTTCTAAATAACCTGCAAAAAGCACTACTAATCCGTTTCCTGCCAGCATTGAAAGTCTGTAAAAAGTGCTTCTAATACCAATAAAGAAAGATTGCTTATCTTCTGGTAAAACCAATAAATAAAAGCCATCGCTGGCAATATCATTAGAAGCCGAGGCAAAAGCCGCAACCCAGAATATGGACAGTGTCATGATAAAAAATCCGTTGAGCGGAATGGTGAAACCAACCAGCAGAAAGGCAATCGAAATGATTAATTGCATCAGCAGAAACCATTTTCTTTTGGTTCCGATTAATTCTATAAGCGGACTCCAAAGTGGTTTAATAACCCAAGGCAGATAAAGTAAACTAGTGTAAACACCAATATCTTCATTTGTAATACCTAAGTTTTTGTACATAATTACCGAAACAGAGATAATTATAGCATACGGTAATCCAGAAGCGAAGTTAAGAAGCGGAATCCAAAACCAAGGTTTATTATCTGTTTTCATTTGGCTGAGCAGGTATATAGTTTTTTAAAGGCTTTTTTAAATCTATTGCAGTTGGAGAACTTTCGTTGGCATAATAATCAATAAAAGTTACTGCGCAGGCTTTGTAAAGATTCAGTTTTCCGGCCGCTATTGCAAAAGTAATTTTTCCGTCAACTTCTTTAACCGTTACTTTTTCGATGATTTTTGTAGCATCGTTAATGTCGATTTTTGAAACATGCTCGCCTCCATAAACCACCATGTAACGAACTTTTGTGTTAAGCGGACTTTGGAAGGTGAAATTATATTTAATGCTGTCTTTGCTATACTCTAAAACCTTTGGCGTATCGATAATTACATGCCTTAAGTTTGGAACCGCTGCAGGAAGAGCAGGATATTTATACTGATTTTCTTCTAAATGGCGAGCCACATCGAAGTTTTTGCCCATAAACCATTTTGAGCTGAAATAAGCGCTTCCAGAAACATTTTTGAAAGTTCTTAAATAATCAATTTGAGTTGGAATTTCGGTCATGTAATTCCAGTTTTTATCGCCATCAGATCTAATTTTGTATGTAGCGTGGCCAATATAAATGGCTGTATTGTTGGAGTTTTCAGACCACCATTTTACCAATTTAGAATAAGAAGCTCTCGGATTATTCATGCTCCAATACAATTGTGGTAGAATATAATCGATCCATTTTTGATCCATCCATAACATAGGATCTGCGTATAAGTCGTCATAATTTGAAGTCGACTGCGTTTCAGAACCTTTCGGATCTTGAGATTTATTTCGCCAAACCCCAAACGGACTAATTCCGAATTGAACCCACGGTTTGCTTTCTTTAATTGTATTTGAAATGGAATGTACAAAGTTGCTCACATTTGCACGTCGCCAGTCGGCACGGCTTAAACCTGCTCCATATTTTTGGTAAGAGGCATTGTCGTTAAACACTTTTCCTGGAACAGCGTAAGGATAAAAATAATCATCGAAATGAACTGCATCGATATCATAGTTATCAACCACTTCTTTTACCACTTTGGTTAAATGCGCTTGTACTTCTGGCAATGCAGGATCGTAATAGTATTTTCCACCGTATTCAATCATCCATTCAGGATGTTTAAAAAGATCATGATTTGGACTTAAAAGATTTTTATTCAAATCGAAAGTCGCGCGATACGGATTCAGCCAAGCATGAAATTCAAAACCTCTGTTATGCGCCTGTTCAATCATCCATGCCAATGTATCGTAATAAGGATTTGGAGCCAAACCTTCTTTCCCTGTCAAAAAGCGAGACCAAGGCGCAAATTCTGATGGATAAATAGCATCTCCAACGCTTCTAATTTGAACAATGACAGCGTTATAATTCAGTTTTTTATAGGCTTCTAAAATTTCGAGGTAATCAGCTTTTTCTTTTTCGACACTATCTGTACTTGTTTTCGGCCAGTCAATGTTTACAACCGTTGCAATCCAGACACCTCTAAATTCGTTTTTAGGATGCATGTTTTTTTCCTGTGCATTAGAAATCGAAGTAACGAAAAATGAAATTAAAAGAAAGAATATTAAGTGCTGATTTTTATGCATTTCAAATGTTTATTTTAACAAGAACCAAAAATAGTTTGTTTTTATCATGAATTACACTAATTGCATTAATTTTTGTACTTAATTATTCTTTTAAAAAAGAATTCGTGAAAATTTGTGTAATTAGTGGCAACTTTTTCTTAATCAGGAAACGAAATTTTTCCCATTGTTACCGATGGAATTCCTTTGCTGTTTCCAAAATTGTAATCTCCTCCAGAAACGGTTTCGTTGGCTAAAAGCGCAAATAAAACCGCTTCTTTGGCATCGCTTAAAATGCCCAAATCGTCGCTAGTATGAAACTGGCAAGGCAATAATTCCTTTAGCCATTTTACCAATAACGGATTATTCGTTCCGCCTCCAGACATATAAATATGAAAATCCTCTGCTGAAATCGGAGTGTTTTTTATGGTGAAAAAAATCGCTTCTGCAATAGTTTCAGCACTTAAACGCGTTAAAGTCGCTAGCAAATCTGATGCCGAAATATTTTCTAGACCACATTTTACCAAAGCCGACTGCACAAAATCGAAATTAAACAGCTCTTGTCCAATTGATTTTGGAAAGCTTTTTTGAAAGAAATCATCTTTTTTAAGTTCGTTTAAAAGTTCTTGATTTACAATTCCTTGTCGAGCAATTTCTGCATCTTTATCGTAACTTTTTTCAGGTAAATAATGTTTGGTAAAAATGTCGATTAAGGTATTTGCAGTTCCTGTATCGGTTACAAAAACTTCTTCGGCGTTTAAAGAGGCAGGGAGATACGTATAATTCCCGATTCCGCCCATGTTGAGCATGATTCTGTTTTCGCCTTTTTTTCCGAATAGTAAATAATCTCCGTAAACCGCCAAAGGAGCGCCTTCACCACCCGCAGCAACGTGTTTTTGTCTAAAATCGGAAAGGGTAATAATTCCCGTTTTTACCGCAATATGATCACCGTCGCCAATTTGCAAAGTAGCATTAGGAAATTTTTCCTGCCCGTGCAAAAACTTAGGCGCATGCAAAACCGTTTGTCCGTGTGAAGCAATTAAATCAACTTCGCTTGACGAAATATTCCATTTAGCAAGACAATCGTTAATCATGCCGCTATGCAATATTCCGATCCATTCGTTTAATAAAGCCAAATGCTGAAAATAGATTGTTCTTTGAGCAAATACTTTTCTGATTTCGTTTTTAATATCTTCCGAATAAGAAATCGTTTCAAATTCAAGGATTTTTACCTCTGTGTTTTCGCCAGAACCAGAAATAGCACACAAAGCAATATCAAGTCCGTCGAGAGAAGTTCCAGACATTAAACCGAGGATTTTTCGAGTTTGTTTTTGAGCTATATTATAGAGTACGGTTATATTTTTATTCATTTAAAATAATGGTTTTTAGTAGTCAGTTTATTGATAACGCTAAAATGGGATTAATTCGGATATAAAGCTATAGATTTTAGACAATTTTTATTTTTGATTGTTATTTTAGCAAATAAGATTTTGTGATAAAAATCTTAAAAAATAAAATTCAAACTTACTGCCTTTTCTATATATTTGCTCATAACCAATTCAAAAAAAATAAAACCATGTTAGTTATTATAGGACTTTTTGTTTTCCTTTTTATTATCGGAATCGTAATCTACAATTCACTTATCGGAAAAAGAAATCAGGTTACGAATGCTTTTTCGGCTATTGATGTGATGTTGAAAAAACGTTTCGATTTGATTCCGAATCTTGTTGAAGTTGTAAAACAATACACCAATTACGAACAAAGCACTTTAACTAAAATTGTAGAGCTTCGCGCAAGAGCAACTTCAGGAAATTTAACTGATGAAGAAAAAGCAAATTTGGATACCGAATTAAGCTCTGCGGTAAAAGGTTTGATGGTAACAGTTGAAAATTACCCAGATTTAAAAGCAAATACGAATTTCTTAAATCTTCAAACAACTTGGACAGAAAGTGAAGAACAAATTGCAGCAGCAAGAAGAACTTACAATTCTGCAGTAACAGATTATAACAACGCCATTATGATGTTTCCTGGCAATATGTTTGCAGGAATGTTGGGGTACACTAAAATTGATGTGCTGGCAACTCCAGAAGAAGAGCGTAAAAATATTAGTGCAAAAGAACTATTCAATAATTAATGGATTCAGAAATAAATTCGAAAGCCAATCTACGGGAAATTCTGAACACCTTAGAAGTTGATCGAAAAAAGATAGCCGAAACGTATCAAACCTGTTACATTTTAATAGGACTTGCGGTGTTGATCTTAGTTGTTGGATTCATCATTCGATTTGTTCCGTTGGGAGTTATTGGTTGTTTAGTTCCTATAATTGTCGCCATTGTCATGTATTTCAGAATAGAAAAAGATGCTGTAAAATACAAAGTTGCTTATAAAATGAACGTTGTTGGAGCAGCATTAAAAGACATTAACGATACACTGACGATTACGCCACAAAGTGGACTTCCAGAATATGAGTTTATAAGTTCGGAGCTTTTTACAACAAGACCCGATCGTTATAAAACGCAAGATTTAGTGAGCGGAACTGCCGATAAAACTTCTTTTTGGTTTGCCGAAGTCCATGCCGAATATAAAACGGAAACTCGCGACAAAAACGGAACGAAAACAACTTGGCATACAATTTTTAAAGGAATTATTTTCGTAGCCGATTTCAATAAAAACTTTAATGTTTCGACTGTTGTGCGCCCAAAAGGCATTGTAGATGCTATTGGTTCGTGGTTTTCGAAAAACGTTTTTAGTTTTGGAAACAGCCAAATGGTACAGCTTGAAAACACAGTATTTGACGAAATATTTGCGACTTATTCTAAAGATCAAATAGAGGCAAGATATATTCTAACGCCAGCCATGATGGAAAGAATTCTGAATTTAAACCAAAAATCTGATGATACAATTTCGCTCTCGTTTATAAACTCAAAAATGTACATTGCTTTTCCGTTGTCTCATAATTACTTTGAAGCACCAATACATTCCTCACTTTTAGCTACAGATTTGCTTACAGATGATCTTTCGATAGTTCAGTTTATGCATGACATTGTTCATGAGTTGGATTTGAATACTAGGATTTGGGGGAAGCAGTAAAAAACAAACTTTAGTTATAACTAAAATTTAGATTTTGAGTAGATTTGAAAATATAGATTGGAAGTTAGATGAATTAGCACGAAAGCTTAAGGGAGAGCTGACTAAAGATAGACCGAGTTATCCTGAAACTCTAAGAACATTTGAAGAAAGAAGAATTGATTGGATAGATAATGGTATAATGAAAGCTATTATAATTCAACCTAATTTTGAGGTTAATGGTGTAAACTCAAATATTTGGAATTTTATTAATGTTGCCATTTTTGATGACGGTTATTCATTTTCAAGACCGAAATGGATTAACATATTAGTTGACCAAAAAGATTTTGCTTTTATTGAAGATAATATTGACGAATTACTTCTAAAATCAGAAAAAAAATTATTGAATATTTCATTTAAAGATCTGATGTAATTTTAGATCTAGAAATCAAAATATATAATTTTACTATGAAAACCTCGACTTGAAAGTCGAGGTTTTTACATTTTAATTCTTTACTCCACCTCCAAATAAGGATTTAAAGTTTCTGCTAATTCATTGAGCCAGTAAAAGCTGTCTCTTAATTTGATGATTTCACTTTGAAATGTTTCATGTTCGCTTAAAACACATAAAGCGAGCGTGAAATTTACTTGCCTTAATGTTTTAGCCATTTCTACAGGATCGATTCTGTCGTTGAAAAAATTCAAAAGCTTGATTTCGGTTTGTTTTGAAATTGTGTTGGTACTCATAATCTTTGTGTTTAGGAAAAGAACCCGCACAGCTAAGGTGTCCTACGCCACAAAGTGCGTTGCAGTTGTTTCCAATACCGCCACCATACCGCACGGGCAAAAGTTTTTTTGATATCATATTCTTTGTGTTTAGGACTGTAAAGATATCAAAAAAAATATTTTAAGTAAGAAAAATATTATAATTTAAAATGAGTTATTTCCGTAGGGTAAATATAAAACGTTTATTTGAAGAAAAGATAAAATCAGCCCAGTTTCCGTACAGTTTGTCATTTCGACGAAGGAGAAATCTTCGTACGCTGAGCACGCACTGTTGCGGAGTTTCTTGCGAAGATTTCTCCTTCGTCGAAATGACAAGATTGAGGAGGTTCTAGGTGTAAATGTAAGCGAATTTTCTTTTTATGAAACCAAATGTCCTAGCCCAGATGGAAGCGGCATCCTTTTGTGGTGGGGTTCACCACAAAAGATATAGCGGACAGCTGGAAATAGCTCCTAATTAAAATTCCAAAACTTATGGGTTTCATAAGCCTTCTCCCGATTACTATCGGAATCACTCAGATGATAATCGGATTTTTCGAGAAAACCTTTGTTACTTTGTAACTCTGAACCTTTGTTCCTTATTTCAACACAAACTCATTCTCCTTCAATTTTTTCAAAACAGCGGCAATGATCTTAGAACGGCATTCTGAATTTTCGGTTGTCGAAGCGGTTTTAACCCAATAACGAATGTTAAGCTGAATAATTCCGCCAGCAATAACATCTGTAATTACGGCGGCATTTTCGTGGTCTCTTGCGGTTACTTCTTCGCTGTTTCCGAGAATTTCTTTTACGAGTTCTATGGCGCGGGTATAATCTGAACCGTATTCGAGTCCGACGGTGAAAGTCTGGAGCAGAAATCCTTCGCTGTTGTAATTAATTAAACTGTTTTTTATAAGAAGCGCGTTTGGAATATAAATGATTTTCGAATCGCTTTTTACTTCGGTATCCCGAAGGTTGAGGTTAATGACTTCGCCTTTTACACCGTTGCTTTCGATGATATCGCCAATAGAAAATGGTCTTTTGAAAGCCAGCAGAATTCCAGCAAGGAAGTTTTCGCCAATATCTTTCAGCGCAAAACCAATTACAAAAGCCGAGATTCCTGCGCCCGCAAGCATACTTTGTGCAACGCCTTCAAGGCCAATAATTCGGAACATAAACAAGATTCCGATAATGATCAAAACCGATTTAATTAAACGGGCAATGAAAACCGCCAAAAGACGATCGTGCATTTTAGCTTTGAGTCGGTTTCCTGCAAAAATACCGATACGGCTTGCGATAAACCATGAAACGAGAACGACCAAAATTGCCAAAATAAATTTTGGCGTAAGATCGACAATGCTATTGTAGTAACCTTCGAGATGGTTGATGACGTCCTGAAAGAAATTTTCCATAAATATAAGGCGTAAAAATGTAAAGCCTTAAAATTACCTTTTTAGTAAATGGAATGCTTTACAGGATTCTCTTATAACTTTATAAAATATGATGGAAAATCAAAAATGATTATTTATCTCTCAGTCTGGTGGTAGGGATTTCAAAATATTTGTAAAGTAAAATGGATAGTACAATTGTGAAGAACCAGTACAATAAATATTTAGTAACTAATGTAACATAAGAGTTGATAAAATCTATTTCTAAATTTAACACAATCCAATTTCTAACCAAAGTGAGATTTATAAGATACATCGAATATGAAATTAAAGAAAAATAGGTTACTATTTTATATGCTTTTCCTTTTCCGGATTTTATTTCACTTAAAAAAGGTAAAAGAAATAGTGTTCCAATAGAGTTTAAAGAAAAAGAGAATACACAGGAGTATAAAGAATTTAAATCTGCTTTAATAAAAAACTTAGTAGCTAGTAATAAAATTAATCCTAGTGAAAACAATGTTTTTTTGTATCTATGCCAAATATTGTTTTGATAATATGCGATGTATGCACCTAAGACTCCATACATAATGCTGTCTATTCTGGTAAAAACCTGTTTTCTAAAATTTATATCCCAATCTTTGGTATTTTCTAAAATTATTTGTAAACTTTTTACGTATCTAAAAAAAGTCGCAAATAAGATGATTAAAACCGCCGTTGTTAAAATGGCTTTTTTTGTACTTAACTTGGTTAATCTTATAATTAATAATAAAACTATTGGAATAATTAAGTAGAACCATTCTTCAATACTTAAGCTCCAGGCTTCAGAAAACCAATTGGGGTGAGGATAATATAAGTTTTGACTAAAAATATAATATTTTAAAGAATCAGATATCTGAAAATCTTTGCTAAAAAAATAACTAAGAATGATAAGTAACGATAAAATTAAGAAATAGTTGGGAAGCGTTCTGTACCATCTTCTTTTCCAGAAATTAATAAGGACTTCTTTGGAAAATGGCTTATTCTCAAGTTCCTTAATTATAATACTGCCAATTAAGTACCCGCTTAAAACAAAAAAGATACTAACACCATCAAGTACCAAGTAATCAAGATATTTTGCTGTGGAGTCAGAAAAAAAAAGATTTCCGTGGCCAAAAACTACAAATAATATTGCCAAACATCTAAGGATATCGAAACCAAAAATTCTATTATTTCCTATGTCAATTTTTAATAAGTTAATCATTGTATCTGGTTAAGACGGCCAAAAGTAGTAAACTTTCAGGTACTTATATATAAATGTTTATTTAATTTTTTAAATTAAAAAACTCTAAAAGGTGGGCTAAACAATAGTAGAAATGATTAAGATGCAATATCTGTTTTCTTAAATTTGGATCAAAAGCAAAGGAAATAAGAGTATTTTTGTAATCAAAAACAACATCAATTTAGGTTATAAATTCTTCAGAATGTCAATAATTAAAGGGTTACAACAATTAGCCAGCGAACTCGAAGGCACACTTTTATTCGATGAACTTCATAAAACGCTTTATTCTACAGATGCTTCGGTGTACCGAATTAAGCCCAATGCGGTAGCAATTCCTAAAACGACTGAGGATATTGCCAAGCTGATAAAGTTTGCAGCAGAACATAAGCTGTCGATTACGCCAAGAACTGCGGGAACTTCGCTGGCTGGACAAGCTGTTGGAGACGGATTGGTAATTGATGTGTCGAAGCATTTTACTAAAATCATTTCGTACAATGCCGAACAGAAAACCGTAACGGTTCAGCCAGGTGTAATTCGCGATGAGCTGAATTTATTCTTAAAACCTCACGGCGTATTTTTTGCACCCATTACATCAACATCAAACCGTGCGATGATTGGCGGAATGGTAGGTAATAACTCGTCTGGAACAACTTCGATTCGTTATGGTGTTACACGCGATAAAATTGCGGAAGTAAAAGCACTTTTAAGCGATGGTTCTGAAGTAGTTTTTAAAGATCTAACTTCGGCTGAATTTATTGAGAAAACAAAAGGCGATTCTTTAGAAAATAAAATATACAAGACGATTTACGACGAGCTTACTATAAGAGAAGCTCAGGAAGAAATTGTAAAAGAGTTTCCGAAACCAGAAATTCATAGAAGAAATACAGGTTATGCCGTTGATATTCTGCTGAAATCAGAATTATTTGGCGGAACAGAACCAACCATAAATCTTGGGAAACTGCTTTGCGGAAGCGAGGGAACTTTGGCTTTTACAACCGAAGTGACACTGAAAGTGGACGATCTGCCTCCGCCTCATAGCATTATGGTCGTTGGGCATTATCATACGATTCAGGAATCTTTAGAGTCGGTTGTGGTGGCGATGAAACATCATTTGTACACCTGCGAAATGATCGACGATACAATTTTGGATTGTACCAAAACCAATCGTGAACATATTAAAAACCGTTTCTTTTTGGTTGGAGAACCGAAAGCAATTATGCTGTTTGAAGTAGCATCGCACACTTTAGAAGATGCCGAAAAACAAGCCGATGCTTTGATTGCAGATTTAGATAAAAACAATTTTGGTTATGCGAAAGTAAAAATCTACGGAAATGATATTGACAAAGCCAATGAACTGAGAAAAGCGGGTCTTGGACTTTTAGGAAGTATTGTAGGTGACGATAAAGCAGCCGATTCTATTGAAGATACAGCAGTTGAATTGAGCGATTTGCCTGCTTATATAGAAGAGTTTTCGGCGATGATGCTGCGTCACGGACAGGAAGCGATTTATTACGCACATGCAGGTGCAGGAGAATTGCATCTTCGTCCGGTTTTGAATTTGAAGAAAACATCTGATTTAAAATTATTTAGAACCATTGCGACGGAAGTGGCACATTTGGTGAAAAAATACAGAGGTTCGCTAAGCGGTGAACACGGCGACGGAATCGTACGAGGTGAGTTTATTCCGTTTATGATTGGCGATAAGAATTACGAACTTTTGAAAAGAATTAAATTAGCGTTTGATCCGAATTCGGTTTTAAATATCGGGAAGATTGTCAATGCCTTAAAAATGGATGAAAATCATCGTGTGATTTCAGGAAGGGTAGAGCCAGACATTAAAACATTTCAAGATTTCTCAGACAGTTTAGGCATTTTGCGTGCCGCCGAAAAATGCAACGGTTCTGGCGATTGTCGAAAACTGCCGTCTGGCGGAGGAGCAATGTGTCCGAGTTATCGTGCAACGCGAAATGAGAAAGAAACAACTCGTGCAAGAGCCAATGCACTGCGAGAATATTTAACGTATTCTGAAAAAGAAAATAAATTTGACCAGAAAGAATTATATGAAGTTTTTGAGTTGTGCGTAAGCTGTAAAGCCTGCGCGAGCGAATGTCCGAGTAATGTGGACGTAGCGACTTTGAAAGCAGAATTTTTATACCAATATCAAAAAGCAAACGGATTTTCTACCCGAAATAAGATTTTTGCCAAGAATGCCAAACTGAACAAAATGGGAAGTTTGTTTCCGTCGATTACCAATTTCATTTCGAATCAGTCTTTGGTGAAAAAAACAATGGGAATTGCGCCTGAAAGACAAGTTCCGTTATTGGCGAAAAAGACTTTTAGAAAATGGTATGCTAATAATAAACCGTCACAAAGAGATTTTCCGAATGGAAGATTGTATCTGTTTGTAGATGAATTCACGAATTATTATGATGTCAATATCGGAATTGATGCTTTCGAATTATTGACGAAGTTAGGTTATCAGGTTTTGGTTGTCGATCATGAAGAAAGCGGAAGAACTTATCTTTCAAAAGGATTTTTGGAAGAAGCGAAGAAAATTGCCAATCATAATATCAGTGTTTTTAAAGATTTGGTTTTAGGAAATGCACCTTTAATCGGAATTGAACCTTCAGCAATTTTGACTTTTAGAGATGAATATCTTCGTTTAGCCGATGATAAAGAAGCTGCGGAGAAATTATCCAGAAATGCTTTTACAATTGAAGAATTCTTCAAAAAAGAAATTATAGATGGTAAAATCACAGCCGATTCTTTTTCAGATGAAACTAAAGAAATTAAGATTCATGGACATTGCCACCAAAAATCATTGAGTTCTGTTGAAGCGACTTTCGCAATGCTTAATCTTCCAAAAAATAATACGGTTACGATTTACAATTCGGGTTGTTGCGGAATGGCGGGTTCTTTTGGTTATGAAAAAGAGCATTATCAAGTGAGTATGCAAATGGGGGAGGATACTTTATTTCCTAAAGTGCGTAATACAGGTGAAAATGTAAAAATCGCAGCTGCAGGAACTAGCTGTCGCCATCAGATTTATGATGGAACGAAGAGAGAAGCACAACATCCTGTTTCTATTTTGAGAAGTTGTTTGAAATAATTTAACCGCAAAGCACGCAAAGAATTACGCAAGGGGCGTAAAGATTTTTTTACGCAAAGTTTGTCATTTCGACGAAGGAGAAATCTCACTAGAAGCTCGACAAAGATTCGATTTTGCGGAGTTACTTGCGAAGATTTCGCCTTCGTCGAAATGACATAAAATGAGAATAATCTTTTTAATTCTGTAAATCTGTGGCAAAAAAACTATTTCAGACTCACTTTTTTACCTGTTTCAGCAGCTTTATAAATGGCGTTGATGATTCTCACGTCTTTAATTCCTTCTTCGCCTGTAATATGATTTGGAAGTTTTTGGTTTGCTAAAATCACTTTGCAAATTTCATCCATTTGAGTTTGCTGTTGGTTTATTACAGGAAAATTAAATGCTTTTCCATCAGATCTTTTACCTACAAAAGGCCCATAGCTCACAGCAGGACTCATCTCAAAGAATCCTTCATCTGCAGCAGCATGGAATCGATCAATGCCAAAACCGTAAGAACTGCTACAATTGGCAACAGCACCACTCGGAAATTCCATTTGCCACGTGATATTTTCTTCCACTTGAGCAAATCTGTTTTTATTGTTTATGGTGCCAAATTGTGCAGTAACGGCAATTGGTTCTTCGCCTAAAACATAACGCGAAACCTGAATGCAATAAATTCCTAAATTAATCAAACAACCGCCGCCAGCCCATTTTTTAGTCAGTCTCCATTCGTTACGAGCATTTAAATCAACAGGTTTATTAACGTCATGAATATCATAAGTGCTATACCCAAGAGAAGCTTCAATATAGCGAACTTGTCCCAAAACTTTTTCTTGTCCCAATCGTTTTACTTCTAGATGATTTGGTTCGTAATGCAGTCGATATCCCATTGCCAATTGCACATTATTATCGTTGCAGGCTTTGATCATTTCTTCACAATCTTCAATAGTTATTGCCATTGGTTTTTCTACAATTATATGTTTTCCTGCCTTTGCAGCGCGAACAGTAAATTCTTTGTGCAGTGAATTTGGAGTTACAACGTACACTAAATCAATGTCTTTGTTTTTTATGATTGAATCGAAGTTTTCGTAATTATAGATATTCTTTTCAGGAATGTTATATTTCTTTTTCCATGCTTCAGCTTTAGAAGGTGTTCCTGTGACAATTCCAGTAAGCTGGCAGTATTCAGAAACCTGAAGACCTTCAGCTAATAATGAAGCATAGTTTCCTAAACCGCACAAAGCAATATTTAATTTTTTTCCGGTGTAGGGTTTGTGAACCTTTTCTGTTTCGGTAATAAAAGACGGAAGCGTAGTCATCACAACCGAAGCGCCCACTCCAAGTCCAAATTTATTTACAAAAGAACGTCTTGTGATTTTTTCCATAAAAATGATTCTTTAAAAATTAAATACTACTTGTATTAGTAAGCTCATTTTGAGAAATGTTACATTTGTATTTGATTTAACTGTGACGATTGTTAAGATTTTTGGTTTCACGCAGATTTTGCAGATCTGAGCAGATTTATTTTTATTGTTAAAATCTGTGTAAATCTTTCAGCAGAATAAAAATCTGTGTTATCTGCCAAATCTGCGAGATAAAATTTATAGACAAAGATTTGAAAAAATAATTCATGTATTGCTTCGCCTGTTTGCTATCGCTCGGGTCGTTGCAAGAAAAAAAAATCGTAGAAAAACAAAATGGTTTTATATATTTGAAATCAGGATATTTTTTGCATTATTTGCAAAATAAAACCAGAACAACTGAATTAAATTAATTTATAATAGCAAAAACATATATGGCATTTTCAAGTTTATTCCGAAAAAAAACAGTGCAGGATATTCTGAAACAGGTTGCAAAAAATGAAGCAGATGGACATGGAGCATTAGGAAAACACCTTACAACCAAAGATTTAACTGCTTTCGGAATTGCTGCAATTGTGGGTGCGGGGATTTTCAGCACCATCGGAAAAGCAAGTGCAGATGGAGGGCCAGCCGTTATATTTTTGTTCCTTTTTACTGCTCTTGCCTGTAGTTTTGCAGCTTTTGCTTATGCCGAATTTGCATCAATGGTTCCCGTTTCAGGAAGTGCTTACACGTATTCGTATGTGGCTTTCGGGGAGCTAATTGCTTGGATTATCGGATGGGCTTTAATCATGGAATATGCCGTTGGAAACATAACCGTGGCCATATCGTGGAGTGATTATTTTACAGGACTTCTCCAGAGTGGCGGAATTCATTTACCGCAATGGATTCAGATGGATTATTTAACCGCTTCAAACGGATATAATGATGCCGAAGCTTTGATGCGCGGCGGAAAATCATTTGAAAATTTAAGTACGACTTTACAGCAAGCGCACACAGCTTGGACAACGGCGCCTACCATGGGATCATTTCATTTTGTTACTGATATTCCAGCTTTATTCATTATTATTTTGATTACTGCTTTGGTTTACAGAGGAATGAAAGAATCTCGTAATGCGAGTAATTTAATGGTGGTTGTAAAACTTTGTGTGGTTCTGTTAGTTATCGCTGTCGGTGTATTTTATGTAGATACAGCAAATTGGGATCCTTTTGCGCCAAATGGAGTTGGAGGGGTTTTGAAAGGAGTATCTGCAGTTTTCTTCGCTTATATTGGTTTTGATGCTATTTCGACAACAGCAGAAGAATGTAAAAATCCACAGCGTGATTTACCACGCGGAATGATGTGGGCGATTATTATTTGTACCATTCTTTATATTGCAATTGCCTTGGTTTTAACCGGAATGGTAAAATATCACGAATTAAATGTTGGAGATCCTCTTGCATTTGTTTTCGACAAATTAGATCTAAAATGGATGTCTGGAATTATTGCCGTAAGTGCGGTAGTGGCTATGGCGAGTGTTTTATTGGTTTTTCAAATGGGACAGCCTCGTATTTGGATGAGTATGAGTCGCGATGGGTTATTGCCAAAGAAATTCTCAACTGTTCACCCAAAATTTAAAACACCTTCTTTTGCAACTATCGTAACAGGATTTGTGGTGGCAATTCCGGCTTTGTTTTTGAATCTGACAATGGTAACTGATTTATGCAGTATTGGAACTTTATTTGCCTTTGTATTAGTTTGTGCAGGGGTTTTGGTTTTACAAAACAAACCTGAAATTCCAAGAGGAAAATTCAAAACGCCTTATATCAATTCAAAATTTATTCTGCCAGTTTTAATGATCGTTGGATTGTATTATGCTTTTGCTTTCAACAACAAAGCAACAATGGCTTTTATCAATAACGATCCACAAATTTATGATGCAACTTCAATCGTAACTTCTTTGGACAAATCAGAATCAGAGCAGGTTTTCAAATATTTAGAAAGTATTGAAGTCAACAATAAAACCGCTGAGACATCAGATTTAGAGCATTTATTAGGACAATATCAAGACGACGAAGCTAAATATGCTGAAGTGGTAAAAGGTTTGCCAATTGCAGATTCTGCTAAATATGAATCAGGTTTCAGTTTATTCAAACACAAAATCCCAATGTGGATATTCCTATTCGTTTTGGTTGGATTAGCCGTTTGGGCTTTCAGAAAAAATCTATCTTTAATTCCGCTTTTAGGATTAATCTGCTGTCTGTATATGATGGCCGAATTAAGCGTTTGGAACTGGATTTATTTTACAATCTGGTTAATAATCGGGTTATTAATTTACTTTACATACAGTAGAAAAAATAGTAAACTGAATACTGAAAATATAGGATAAAAGTAAAGTTATATATCACAAAAAGCCGTTCTGAGTACTTCAGAACGGTTTTTTTTATTTAGTGGCTTTTTATAGAAATATTCTTATGTTTTAAAAGTGCTTTTCCTTAAGTTTGTTTTCAGTAAAATTTTAAAATTAATAAGTAATACATGGGTTTTCTTGATAAAATATTGGGCAAAAAAGAAGCTTCAATACGATCTAATACTGATTTCTGGAATTGGTTTTTAAAAAATGAAAAAGAGTTTTTTGCAATAGTTAAAAACAGACAAAATATACATCAAGGCTTTTTTGAAAAATTGGCGCCAAAACTTGATGAAATTCATAAGGGGATTTATTTTCTAACGGGAATGTTAGATGATAGTACAGTAGAATTAATCTTAACGCCAGATGGAGCAGTTAGAAATATTTATGCAATTGAAGAATTGGTAAATACAGCGCCTCAAATCAATGGATGGAAAATTACAGCATTAAAACCAGCGTCAGACATTCAAGATATTGGTATTGATTATGAAGGATTCCAATTTAATAAAGACAATTTAAGATTTTATCCAAACATTCATGAAGAATATCCAGATGAAATTGACTTAACAGTTATTTATGACGATTTTGTTGAAGAAAAAAAGCAAGTTATAACTAACGGTGTTTATATTTTCTTAGATAATTATTTAGGAGAACTACATTCTCTTACTTTGATTGATAATATGAAAATAGACGGTCCAAATAGTATTTCAGAAGAATTAATTCCGATCGAAAAATTAAAAGATTATTTGATTTGGAGAGAAAAAGAATTTGTAGAAAAATACGAAGGCACAAGACATAATACAGAAAATGATAACTATTCAGGTTTTGAGGCAACTGCAAAAGATGGAAGTGGCATTATCGGATTAATGAACACTGATCTTTTGCAATGGGATAAAAAAGCATCGCATCCGTGGGTATTTATTATTACGATTCTTTTTGATGGAAGCCATAATAATGGGATGCCAGATAAAGAAACTTATCAGTTATTAAACGAAATAGAAGATGAGGTTGTATTAGATCTTAAAGATCTGGAAGGTTATTTAAATGTTGGAAGGGAAACATTGGCTAACAGAAGAGAAATCTTTTTTGCCTGCAAAGACTTTAGAAAACCAACAAAAGTGGCAGATGAATTAATTAAAAAATACGATGGTTCATTTGAAATAAGTTACGAAATCTACAAAGACAAATACTGGCAAACGTTTAGACATTACGAGCCGAGATAAAACACAAAAGCCGTTTTGATACTATTCAAAACGGCTTTTTATATAAAAAAATCCGCTTAGAGAAATCTCCAGCGGATTCAAACAATCTAATAAAAAATGTGCAAATTTATTTATAGAGTAATGTTTGCCTTTATTGCGAGTAATTTTTCTCGCGCAGATTCCACAGACTAACCAATCTTTTTTATAACCCTAATAATAAATCGGCATAATCAGCCAAATCTGCGAGAGAAAAAGCTTTATTGAATTTCTTTAACGGCTTCCTTGTGAATCTTTACAGGGTTTAAAATTCCAAGTTCAACCATACAATTTTTCATCATTTGGTAAGTGCGTTCAATATCATTATCCAATCCAATAGAAAAGCGAATCAAACCGTCTGTTAATCCCATTTCTTTCTGCTCATCTAACGGAATTTCGCTTGAAGTAGAGGTTCCTGGTGCGCTGAATAACGTTTTATAAAAACCTAAGCTTACTGCCAAATATCCAAGGTTTCGTTCCTGCATCAATTCCATTAATTCATTAGCTTTTTCCAAAGTTCCAACATCAATCGTTAGCATTCCCCCAAAACCATATTCGGGATTAATCATCGTTTTATACAATTCATGACTCGGATGGCTTTTCAGTCCCGGATAAACCGTTTTTAAGCCGTCTTTTTCAAACTGATCCGCCAAATAATGTGCATTATGACTATGCTGTTTAATTCTAATATGAAGCGTTCTCAAATTTTTCATCACACTTGCAGAACGCAAACTATCCATTGTAGGGCCTAAAAGCATACTCGCGCCAGAATTTACATTTTTCAGCGAATTAATAAATTCTTTAGACGCACAAGTCACACCACCAACGGTGTCACTGCTTCCGTTTATGTATTTTGTCAAACTATGAATGACAATATCGGCGCCCAATTTTGCGGGAGAAACAGAAAGTGGTGAAAAAGTATTATCAACAACCAATTTCAAATTATGTTTTTTAGCAATTTTAGCCAAACCAGCAATATCTGCCACTTCCAGAAGTGGATTACTAACCGTTTCGCAATACAAAACTTTAGTTTTAGAAGTAATTGCAGCTTCCACAATATCCAGTTTTGTGATGTCAACAAAGCTTGTTTCGATTCCGAATCTTGGGGCAAAGTTTTTTAAGAAAGCATAAGTTCCGCCATAAATAGTTCGGCTTGAAACAATATGGTCGCCCGCACCGCACAATTGCAAAAGAGTAGGCGTAATAGCTCCCATTCCAGAAGCTGAAACATTTGCTGTTTCCGTTCCTTCCATTGCTGCCAAAGCCTGATCCAAATACAAATTGCTTGGCGATGAATGGCGCGAATACAAGTAACAGCCTTCCATATTGCCTTCAAAAGTGTCAAACATAGTTTTAGCCGAAAGGAAAGTATAAGTCGAAGAATCAGAAATCGACGGATTGACACCGCCAAATTCACCGAAATATTGTAAATCTTGAATTTTATCTGCTGGGTTGAAGTTTTTCATATAGATAGTTTTTATTTGTTTTGTTTAAAGTTTCAGGTTTCAAGTTCCAACAACCTGAAACTTTAAACCTGAAACAAATTTTTTAAGAGCTATTCCAGCTTTCCGTTTCAAGTCCTCATAAAAAATGCAAAGTTTCTAATGTTCTAAAAAGAGCTTCCGTTGGTCGCTTTTTTAGAACAAGAAACTTTTGCCTTTTTTACTCCGGGCTTTCCACTTCAATCTGGGCTAGGGCACTCGTTTTCAAAAGAAATTCTATCCAAAATAATATCTATTTAGAATATTAATCAATCATAAATCTAATAATTAGATTTTAAAACTATAAAAACTTATTTTTAATGATTTTTAATCTAAATTTGATCTGAAAAATATAATTCAATAGATTTTATTTCACTTAATAAACTATCAACAATCAACCAAAAACAATCAACTAAAAATGACTCTAGACGCCACAGATAAAAAACTCTTAGTTTTGCTTCAAACCGACAGTAAAAAAACAACCAAAGAATTATCCTTAAAACTTGATCTTTCTGTTACAGCGGTGTATGAAAGAATTAAAAAATTAGAACGCGAAGGGGTAATTAAAAACTACGTCGCCTTAGTTGATAAATCTAAAATTGAGAAAGGGTTTGTAGTTTTCTGTCATCTAAAACTCATTCAGCATACCAAAGAATTCTTAACCAAATTCGAAAGCGAAGTCATCAAACTCAATGAAGTTTTAGAATGCCATCACGTAAGCGGTGATTACGATTATATTTTAAAAGTTCTGGTAAAAGATATGGAAGCATATCGCGAATTTTTAGTAACCAAACTGACTTCGTTACAGCACATTGGAAGTACCCAAAGTATGTTTATGATTAGCGAAGTGAAGAACTCGACGGTGATTTCTTTTTAGGAGGTTCAAAGGTTCAGAGAGACAAAGGTTCAAAGGTTAAAAAAAGAGACTAAGATTCTAAGTTACTAAGGTTCTAAGTTTTTAATCTCGCAAAGGCGCTAAGTCGCAAAGTTACTTTGAATTGCCTCCAGCTTTAGCTGAAGGAATTAAGATTTGATATAGAAAAGGCTTTAGCCAAAAGGCAAAGTTTGGCTAAAGCCTATGGGTTTGTAATTTTTTTGTCATCCAGCTAAAGCTGGATGCAATTTATTGGTCTCAGATCGGGGTTTAAAACCCTGCAATTTATTGCAGTACTTTAGTAATGCGAAAAAATCTTTACCTTTAGATTATGAGTACAGATTTAAGAAAAGGTTCGCATACAGTAAGCCGA
>Ga0308163_10000218_pt1 | contig 149123 bp, 126 predicted proteins | sample PhyTR1_FD_201037 | JGI IMG/M metagenome (GOLD analysis project Ga0308163, IMG submission 201037) | Phyllosphere microbial communities from UC Gill Tract Community Farm, Albany, California, United States - DLSLT.R1 | ecosystem: Host-associated > Plants > Phyllosphere > Unclassified | place...
TTTAACCGTCGGTCCCGGAATCCCACCGGATCGGCGGACGAGGCTCCCGGGGACCCGGTCGCGCATCGTCCGTTCGCGGACTGTCACCGCCGGCTCGGATTTCCACCGACCCCGGAGCACGTGTATGACCCGAGGTTAGCCCACGCGGCGGGGAGGGCCGACGCGGATGACGGGATGCGACGCGGCGCCAACGTGCGGCCCGGCGGCGCGGCGGGCGTGCGGCGGGTGGTCAGCCGCCGATCAGCGCGTCCACGGCGTCGGCGAGCTGCCCGAGCGCGGTGATCCGCACGATGCCGGCGCGCTCCGCCCGCTCGCGGTCCGCGGCGGGCACGTCGGGCCAGCCGCGCTCGGGGTCGCCCGCGGGGTCGCGCGCCGGATCCGCCGTCCCCGCGTCGGGATCGAGCCAGATGCCGCCCGCGAGGCCCGCGTCGGCGCCGCCGAGGGCGTCGGTCCGCAGCCGGTCGCCCACCATGACGGTGTCGCACGGCTCGACCCCCGCCTCCCGGCACGCGAGGCGGAAGATGCGCGGATCCGGCTTCGTGAAGCCGAGGTCGCCTGAGCAGATCACGGGGGAGAGGCGGTCGGCGAGCCCGGCCGCGGCGATCTTCGGCTCCTGCTGGCTGCGCTCGCCGTTGGTCACGATGCCGAAGCGCACGCCCGGGTGCCGTCGCGCGATCTCGTCGAGCGCCTCGTGCGCGCCCGGCAGCGCGCGCCAGGACGCCTCGTATCCGGTGAGGTAGCCGCCGAACCAGGCGTCCGTCGCCGCGTCGTCCTGCGCGAGGTCATCCGCGTCGGCGGATCCGCGCGCGGCGAGGAACCCGCGTACGCGCGCCCGCCGCTGCCCCCGGTAGTCGAGCTCGCCCGCGAGGTACCGGTGGTAGTGCTCCTCCTCGAGCGCGACCCACAGCGCCACGGCCTCGTCGACCGCGGCGGCGTCGGAGGCGTCGAGGAGCCCGAGCTCGGCGAGGTGCGCGGCGATCCCGTCGGCCACGGCGCCGCGGTGGTCCACCAGCGTGTCGTCGAGGTCGAGCAGGACCAGCCGCAGGGTCATCGGGCGCGCCGCACGAGGCCGACGGCGTCGTAGACGCGGGCGAGCATGGCGTCGGCCCGCTCCTCGGCGCGCGCCGCGTTGCCGGCGAGCACGCGGTCGAGCTCGGCCGGGTCGTCGAGCAGCTCCAGCGTCCGGGCGCGGATCGGCTCGAAGACGCCCGTGACGGTCTCGGCCACGTCCTTCTTCAGGTCGCCGTAGCCGCGGCCCGCGTAGCGCTCCTCGAGCGCCGGCACGGCCGTGCCCTCGAAGGCCGACAGGATCGTCAGCAGGTTCGAGACGCCCGGCTTCTCGCCGCGGTCGAAGCGCACCTCGCGGCCGGTGTCCGTGACGGCCGAGCGGATCTTCTTGGCCGTCTTCGCGGGCTCGTCCAGCAGCCACACCACGCCCGTGTCGCTCGCGGCCGACTTGCTCATCTTCGACGTCGGGTCCTGCAGGTCGTAGATGCGGGCCGTGTCCTTCTGGATCATCGGCTCCGGGATCCGGAACACGTCGCCGAACCGCGAGTTGAAGCGCTTCGCGAGGTCGCGCGTGAGCTCCACGTGCTGCTTCTGGTCGTCGCCGACGGGCACCACCTCGGTGCCGTAGAGCAGGATGTCGGCGGCCATGAGCGTCGGGTACGCGAAGAGCCCCAGCGTCGTCGCGTCGGCGCCCTGCTTCTGCGACTTGTCCTTGAACTGGGTCATGCGGCTGGCCTCGCCGAAGCCGGTGAGAGTGTTGAGGATCCACGCCAGCTCGGTGTGCGCCGACACGTGCGACTGCACGAACAGCGTCGACACGGCCGGGTCGATGCCCGCGGCGATGTACTGGGCGGCCGTGCGCCGGGTGCTCGCGCGGAGCGCCGCGGGATCCTGCGGGACGGTGATGGCGTGCAGGTCGACGACGCAGAACACGGCGTCGTGCGACCTCTGCAGCTCCTTCCACTGGAGGAGCGCGCCGATGTAGTTGCCGATCTGCAGCGAGTCGGCGGACGGCTGCATGCCGGAGAAGAGGACGGGTCGAGCGGTCATGGCGATGCCTTCGTTCGGGGAGCGCGGGGCGCTCGGGGCGCCGGATGCGGCGCGAGGGGAGGAGAGGATCAGATGGCGTAGTCGACGACCACGGGCGTGTGGTCCGACCATCGCTGGTCGTACGCCGCGGCGCGGTCGACCGCGTAGCCCGTGACCTTCGCGGCGAGGGCCGGGGTCGTGAGCTGGTAGTCGATGCGCCAGCCGGTGTCGTTGTCGAACGCCTTGCCGCGCCAGCTCCACCACGTGTAGGGGCCGTCGACCTCGCCCGCCTGCTGGCGGCCCACGTCGACCCAGCCGAGGCCGGGGCCGGTGGATCCGTCGACGCCCGTGACCTCCTCGCCGGCGGGTCCGAGGATCCGGTCCAGGTAGCCCCGCTCGCGCGGCAGGAACCCGGCGCGCTTCACGTTGCCCTTCCAGTTGCGGATGTCGAGCTCGCGGTGGCCCACGTTGAGGTCGCCCACGACGACGGCGTGCTCGGAGTGCGCCGCGATCTCGGGCAGGCGCCGCTCCATCCCGTCGAGGAAGCGCCACTTCTCGTCCTGCTTGGGGGTGCCGACCTCGCCGGAGTGCACGTAGGCGCTGACGACCGTGACGATCGTGCCGTCGACGTCGTAGTCGGCCTCGAGCCAGCGGCCCGCGCTGTCGAAGTCCTCCTCGCCGATGGCGACGCGGTGGATCTCCGCGCGGCGGCGGCTCGCGAGGGCGACGCCCGCGCGGCCCTTGGCGGTCGCGGCGTCGTGCAGCACGTTCCACTCGGGGCCGAGGAGGCCCTCGATGTCGCTCGTCTCGGCGCGCACCTCCTGGATCGCCAGGATGTCGACGTCGCGCGTGGCGAGCCAGTCGCCCATGCCCTTGCGGAACGCGGCCCGGATGCCGTTCGTGTTGATGGACGCGACGCGGAGGTTCGAGGGCATGGGGACGATCCTAACGGCGGTGCTCTCCGCGGAGCCGGAGCAGGACCCGCCGCAGCCCGCGCGACCGCGCGTACCGCTCCCGGTCCCGGGCGCGCTCCTCCTCCTCGAGGATCCGGCGGGCCTCGTCGAGCCGCGCGAGCCGCTCCTCCTCCAGCTGCTCGGGCGTGAGGTCGCGGGCGTCGATGCCCCGGTCGGCCATGCTCACGGCGATCCACGACGCGCAGATCAGGATGATCTGGCAGATGAGGTTGAACCAGATCAGGAGCCCGATGATCACCGCGAACGACGCCAGCAGCGGGTTCCGGCCCGCCCCGCCGAGGAGCGCCGTGCCGAGCACCTTGAGGACGCCCATGGCCACGCCGCCGAGGAGCGCGCCCTGCAGGAGCTGCGGCCATGGGATCCTCACGCCGGAGAGCACCCGGTACGCCCCCGCCAGCACGGCCGTGTCGAGCGCGAGCACGAGCGCGAGGCCCACGGTGCGGCCGACGACGACGGCGAGCAGCGAGTCCTCGGGCACCTGGACGAGTCCGAACACGAAGCCCAGCAGGCCGGTGCTCACGACCGACAGCGCGGCCGAGAGCAGCATCGCGAGCGCGAACACCAGGGCGAGCCCCAGGTCCTTCACCTTGAGGAGCAGGAAGAAGGTGGTGGGCGACGGCAGCTGGAAGAGGCGGCGCACCGAGTCGCGCGTCGCGGCGAGCCAGCCGAGCGCGGTGACGAGGAGGCCGATGGAGCCGATGATCCCGGTCGTGCGGACGGCATCGGAGGCGAGCAGCGCCTGCGGGTCCTCGATCGCCCCGCCGGGGCCGAACAGCCCCGGCACCGCGCCCCGGATCAGCGTGAGCAGCGAGTCGAGGAGCGCCGGGTTGTCCGCGAGCACGGATCCCGCCACCGAGAAGCCGACCGCGAGGGCCGCGAACACCGCGAAGACCGCCTGGTACGACATGCCGGCCGCGAGGATCGGGCCGCCCGCGGCGCCGTAGGCGAGGAACACGCGCACGGGCTTGAGCTCCATGATCCGGGCGACCAGGGCGGGGATGCCGGTGGGGGCCGGTGCGTCGGCGGCGGGCGTCGCCCCGGTCGCGGGGGAGCCGGGTGCGGGGCGCTCGGGCCGGCCGCGGCCGTCGGGGGCGGTCATGCCCCGAGGATACGGGCCGACGGGCCCCTGATAGCGTGGACGGGCCGTTCCGGGAGCCCCACCGGACAGCCCACCCGCGCACGGCGTCCGTGCGCGTGGCCGCACCCGAGCGAGGAGTCACCGTGCGCATCACCGGTATCGGAGTCGGACATGGAGTGGCCGTCGGGTCCGTCATGCGGATGCCCGACCCGCTCCCCGAGCCCACGACGGATCCCTTCACCGGCGACGCCGCGGCCGAGGTCGCCCGCGTCTCGGCGGCGCTCGCCGCCACGGCCGACGACCTCGCCGAGCGCGGCGCCCGTGCCGGCGGCGAGGCGAAGGACGTGCTCGACGCGCAGTCCCTCATGGCGCGCGACCCCGCGCTCCTCGACTCGGTCGGCAAGCTCGTCGGCCAGGGCCGCTCGGGCGAGCGCGCCGTGTTCGAGGCGTTCGCCACCTTCCAAGAGCTCCTCACCGGCATGGGCGGCTACATGGCCGAGCGCGCGGCCGACCTCGCCGACGTCGCCCAGCGCGTCATCGCCCGCCTCCGCGGGGTGCCGGCCCCCGGCATCCCCACCGCCGACGCGCCCTTCGTCCTCGTCGCGCGCGACCTCGCGCCCGCCGACACCGCGCTGCTCGAGCTCGACCGCGTGCTGGCCCTCGTCACCACCGACGGCGGCCCCACCAGCCACACCGCGATCCTCGCCCGCAGCCGGTCCATCCCGGCCATCGTCGGCGCGACGGGCGCCGCGGATCTCGCGGAGGGCGACGAGGTCGTCGTCGACGCGGCCGCGGGCGTCGTGATCGCGCACCCGGACGACGCCGAGCGCCAGGACGCCCTCGACCGGATCCGCGCCCGCGAGGAGGCGCTCGCCGCGCCGCTGGCCGACGGCGCCCTGGCCGACGGCACGCCCGTCCCGCTCCTCGCCAACCTCGGATCCCCGGCCGAGGCCGCCCGCGCCGTGGAGCTCGGCGCCGAGGGCGTCGGCCTGTTCCGCACCGAGTTCCTCTTCCTCGATGCGGCCGAGGCGCCGTCCGTCGCGGAGCAGACCGCGCAGTACACCGCGCTCCTCGAGGCGTTCCCGGGCCGGAAGGTGGTCGTCCGCGCCCTCGACGCCGGCGCCGACAAGCCGCTCGCGTTCCTGAACGACGCGCACGAGGAGAACCCGGCGCTCGGCCTCCGCGGCCTCCGCGCGCTGCGAGCCGCCCCCGAGATCCTGCGCGATCAGCTCACCGCGCTCGCCGCGGCGGACGCGGCCACAGACGCCGACCTCTGGGTCATGGCGCCCATGGTCGCCGACGCCGAGGAGGCCGCCTTCTTCGTCGACCTCGGGCGCGAGCTGGGCCTCCGCACCGTGGGCGTCATGGCCGAGGTGCCGTCGCTCGCGCTCCTCGCCGACCAGGTCGTCGAGGTCGCCGACTTCGTGAGCGTCGGCACGAACGACCTCACGCAGTACACGATGGCGGCCGACCGGATGCTCGGCTCCGTCGCGTCCTACCAGGACCCGTGGCACCCCGCGGTCCTCCGCCTCGTGCGCACCCTGGGCGACGCGGGGCGCGCGTCCGGCACGCCGGTCGGCATCTGCGGCGAGGCGGCGGCGGATCCGCTCCTCGCGGTCGTGCTCGTCGGCCTCGGCGCGACGACCCTCTCGATGACGCCCGCCGCCATGGCCGACGTGCGCCTCGAGCTCGGCCGCCGCACCCTCGACGAGGCGCGCGCGGCCGCCGAGGCCGTCCTCACGACCCGCTCCGCCGTCGGGGCGCGCGCCGCGGCCGAGCGGATCCTCGCCGACCGCTGACCCGCGCTCGGCGACCCGCCCGGTCCGGACGACGAACGGCCCCGCAGCTCCGAGGAGCGGCGGGGCCGTTCGTGCGGGGGAGCGGCGGCGCTACGCCTTGCCGCGCATGATCGCCTGCTTGACCTCGGCGATCGCCTGCGTCACCTGGATGCCGCGCGGGCACGCCTCGGAGCAGTTGAAGGTCGTGCGGCAGCGCCACACGCCCTCCTTGTCGTTGAGGATGTCGAGGCGCACGTTCGACTCGTCGCGCGAGTCGAAGATGAAGCGGTGCGCGTTGACGATGGCGGCCGGGCCGAAGTACTGGCCGTCCGTCCAGAACACGGGGCACGACGAGGTGCACGCGGCGCAGAGGATGCACTTCGTGGTGTCGTCGAAGCGGGCGCGCTCGGCCGCGGACTGGATCCGCTCCTTGCCCTTCTCCGGCTTCGTGTTCGAGATGAGGAAGGGCTGCACGTCGCGGAACGACTCGAAGAACGGCTCCATGTCGACGACGAGGTCCTTCTCCAGCGGCAGGCCCTTGATGGCCTCCACGTAGATGGGCTGGTCGATGTCGAGGTCCTTGATGAGCGTCTTGCAGGCCAGGCGGTTGCGGCCGTTGATGCGCATCGCGTCGGATCCGCACACACCGTGCGCGCACGAGCGGCGGAAGGTCAGCGAGCCGTCCTGCTCCCACTTGATCTTGTGCAGCGCGTCGAGGATGCGGTCGGTCGGGTAGACCTCGACGTCGAAGTCCTCCCACCTCGGCTCGGCGTCCTGGCCGGGGATGAACCGGCGGATGATGAGCGTGACGGTGAAGGTGGGGATGGCCGAGGCCTCTCCCGCCGGGGGTGCGTCCAGGGTTGCGGTGCTCACGGGTGCGTTCCTATTCCGTAGGTGGTGCGGTGATGTGCGGCGGCGCTGACCCTGAGGGTCAGTACTTCCGCTCCATCGGCTGGTAGTTCGTGATGACCACGGGCTTGGTGCTCAGCTTGATGTGGTCGCCGGCGTCGGTGCTGTGCGCGTCGCCGGTGAGGTACGCCATGGTGTGGACCATGTAGTTCTCGTCGTCCCGCTTCGGGTAGTCCTCGCGGAAGTGGCCGCCGCGGCTCTCCTTGCGGTACATCGCCGAGTAGACGACGACCTCCGCGAGGTCGAGCAGGAAGCCGAGCTCGATGGCCTCGAGCAGGTCGGTGTTGAAGCGCTGGCCCTTGTCCTGCACCTGGATGTTCGTGTACCGCTCGCGCAGGTCGGCGATCACCTTCGTGACCTCGATCAGCGTGTCCTCGGTGCGGAACACCTGGGCGTTGCGGTCCATGGACTCCTGCAGCTCGCGACGCAGCGTCGAGATCCGCTCGGTGCCGTTCGAGTTCCGCGCGCCCTCGACGAGGCCCTTGACGAAGTCGGCCGCGTCGGCGGGCAGCGGCGTGAAGTCGACCGTCTTCACGTACTCGGCCGCGTAGTTGCCCGCGCGCTTGCCGAACACGTTGATGTCGAGGAGCGAGTTGGTGCCGAGGCGGTTGGATCCGTGCACCGAGACGCACGCGCACTCGCCGGCGGCGTAGAGGCCGGGCACCACGGTCGTGTTGTCCGAGAGCACCTCGGCCTTGATGTTCGTGGGGATGCCGCCCATCGCGTAGTGCGCGGTCGGCAGCACGGGCACGGGCTCCGTGTACGGCTCGACACCGAGGTAGGTGCGCGCAAACTCGGTGATGTCCGGGAGCTTCGCGTCGATGACGGCGGGCTCCAGGTGGGTGATGTCGAGGTAGACGTAGTCCTTGTTCGGGCCGGCGCCGCGGCCCTCGCGGATCTCGGTGGCCATGCACCGGGCGACGATGTCGCGGGGCGCGAGGTCCTTGATGGTGGGGGCGTAGCGCTCCATGAACCGCTCGCCCTCGCTGTTGCGGAGGATCGCGCCCTCGCCGCGGGCGGCCTCCGACAGGAGGATGCCGAGGCCCGCGAGGCCGGTCGGGTGGAACTGGAAGAACTCCATGTCCTCCAGCGGAAGGCCCTTGCGCCAGATGATCCCGACGCCGTCGCCCGTGAGGGTGTGCGCGTTGGAGGTGGTCTTGTAGATCTTGCCGAAGCCGCCGGTGGCGAAGATGACGGCCTTCGACTGGAAGACGTGGATCTCGCCGGTCGACAGCTCGAGGGCCACGACGCCCGCGGGCTGCTCCTTGCCGTCGACCTCGGCCATGACGAGGTCGAGCACGTAGAACTCGTTGAAGAAGTTGATGCCGAACTTGACGCAGTTCTGGTACAGCGTCTGCAGGATCATGTGGCCCGTGCGGTCGGCCGCGTAGCAGGAGCGGCGGACGGGGCTCTTGCCGTGGTCGGCCGTGTGCCCGCCGAAGCGCCGCTGGTCGATCTTGCCGTCGGGCGTGCGGTTGAAGGGGAGGCCCATGTTCTCGAGGTCGATGACCGCGTCGATGGCCTCCTTGGCGAGGATCTCCGCCGCGTCCTGGTCGACGAGGTAGTCGCCGCCCTTGACGGTGTCGAAGGTGTGCCACTCCCAGCTGTCCTCCTCGACGTTGGCGAGCGCCGCGGCCATGCCGCCCTGCGCGGCGCCCGTGTGGGAGCGGGTGGGGTAGAGCTTCGAGATGACGGCCGTGTTCGCCTGCGGTCCCGCCTCGATCGCCGCGCGCATGCCGGCGCCGCCCGCACCCACGATCACGATGTCGAACTGGTGGTAGTGGACGCCGTCCACGATGGTGCTCGCGGAGGGCTCGGAACCGGGGGTCGCGGTCTCAGTGGTCACAGGACTCTTTCTCGAGGCGGATGGGCGGCGGGGATCAGATGTCGCCGCAGAAGGAGGGCAGGAGGTCCGCGGGCTGGCCGGCGGGGCACGGGTCGAACGTGAAGACCACGAGCGTGCCGAGCACGATGAGGACCACCGTGGACGCGACGAGGGCGCCCTTGAGGATCGTCCGGGTGCGGGGCGACGCGGCGTAGTCGTTCACGAGCGTGCGCATGCCGTTGGCGCCGTGGATGACCGCGAGCCAGAGCAGCGCGATGTCCCACACCTTCCAGAACGGGTCGGAGAGCTTGCCGCCGACGAAGGCGAAGTCGATGGCCTTGATGCCCTCGCCGTTGATGAGGTTGACGTAGAGGTGGCCGAAGATGAGCACGACGAGCACGACGCCCGATGCGCGCATGTACATCCAGCCCCACTTCTCCCAGTTGATCCCGCCCTGGGGGCGCGGACGCGGCTGGCGGGGACGCTCGATGCTCACCTGCTGTGCGATGTCGCTCATGATCAGATCCATCCCGCTTCGCTGAACACGTTCATGAGGTGGCGCGGCACGAAGCCGGCCATGAGCACGACCCACAGGCCGATGACCACGTAGAACATGAGGCGCTGGTGCTTGGCGCCGAAGCGCCAGAAGTCGATGAGGATGATCCGCAGGCCGTTGAGCGCGTGGAACCCGATGGCCCCGACGAGGGCGACCTCGCCGATGCCCATGACCGGGTTCTTGTACGTGCCGATGACGGCGTTGTACGCCTCGGGGCTCACCCGGATGAGGCTCGTGTCGAGCACGTGCACGAGGAGGAAGAAGAAGATGGACACGCCGGTGATGCGGTGCAGGACCCACGACCACATGCCCTCGCGGCCCCGGTACAGCGTCCCGGCGGGGACCTTCGGTGCGCGAGACGTATGCGGTTCTCGGGTTCCTGCCGTCTTGATGGACACGGAACGACCCTCCCTGATGCTGGTGCTCCGTGGGCGGAGCCCTTCCGCGCCGACATTGCGCGTCCCACGAGTCTACGGGCGCCCTCCCGCGACGACCCGTTAGGGGACCCTAAGCGCGGGCGGCGCCGCGAGCGGAGGCGCGGCGGGTCAGACGCCGACGGGCAACGCGTCCGGCGTCGTCGGGTCGAGCGACGCGAGCGACGAGCGCCGGGCGGACACGGCGCGCCCGTAGTGGTCGATGAGCTCGTCGCCGATGGTGGCCCACGAGCGGCCGAGGACGGCGCGGCGACCTGCCTCGCCCATCCGGAGCCGCATCGGCTCGCTGGCGACCAGCTCGCCGACGCACCGGCGGAGGTCCGCGTCGCGGGCAGAGGCGGGATCGAAGAGGAAGCCGTCGGTCCCGTGGTCGACCAGGTCGATCGGCCCGCCGGCGTGCGGCGCGACGACGGGGAGGCCGGACGCGTGCGCCTCCTGCACGGTCTGCCCGAAGGTCTCCTCGGTGCCCGTGTGCACGAACACGTCCATGGCGGCGTACGCGGCGGCCAGCTCGCGGCCGCCCACGCGTCCCAGCCACGTCACGGGCATGCCGGCGAGGGCGCGGCGGGCGCTGGCCTGGCTCGGCCCGTCGCCCGCGATGAGGAATCGGGCGCCGCGGATCCCGCGGAGCGCCTGCATGCGCTCGAGCTGCTTCTCCGGCGCGATGCGGCCCACGTAGCCGACGACGGTCTCGCCGCCGGGGGCGACCCGGCGCCGGAGCGCGACCGCGTCGTCCATGGCGCGGTTGCGGGGGTGGTAGCGGTCGAGGTCGACGCCGCGGCCCCAGCGGGCGACGCGCTCGACGCCCGCCGCGGCGAGGTCGGCGGCCGCGGCGCTCGAGGGCGCGAGCGTGAGGTCGGCGCCCTGGTGGATCCAGCGCACGAGCCGCCACACGTACGGCGCCGTCGCGGCGAGGCCGTTGCGGCGCGCGTACCCGGCGACGTCGGTCTGGAAGACGGCGACCGACGGGGTGTCGATGCGGGTCGCGGCGGCGATCGCCTGGGCGCCGAGGAAGAGGGGGGACGCCGCGTGCAGCACGTCGGGCGCGAAGTCGGTGAGGAGGCGCAGCACCTGCGGGTTGGGGATCCCGACGGGGAACTGACGGTAGGCGATGGCGGGGACGCCGTGCACGCGGAAGCCCGCGAACTCGGCCGGTGCCCCGGCGTCGGGGGCGATGACGAGCACCTCGTGCCCGCGGTCCCTGAGGTGCTCGAGGACCCGGCAGACGCTCGTGGTGACGCCGTTGACGGTGGGCAGGAAGCTCTCGCTGACGACGGCTACGCGCATGCTGCCGACGCTAGGCACCGGCGCTCAACCGGGCCACGCGCCGCCGTGAACGCGCCGTTGCGGTCGCGTGAACTCGGCGCATCCAGCGGGCTCCCGGCCCTCTACTAGGGTGGTCGCATGGCCGAGCAGACGAGCGCGATCTCCCGTTTCTACAGCGTCATCCCCGCGGGGGGAGTGGGCTCGCGGCTGTGGCCGCTGTCCCGCGCCGACGCCCCGAAGTTCCTGCACGACCTCACGGGATCCGGTCGCACCCTCCTCCGCGACACGTGGGAGCGGCTCGCGCCCCTCTCCGGCGAGGACCGGATCATGGTCGTCACCGGCCGCGCGCACCGCGCCGCCGTCGAGGCCCAGCTGCCCGAGCTCGCCGACGCCAACGTCGTCCTGGAGAGCGAGGGGCGCGACAGCACCGCGGCCATCGCGCTCGCCGCCGCCATCCTCGAGCGCCGGGAGCCGGGCGTCATCATCGGCTCGTTCGCCGCCGACCACGTCATCGCCGACCCCGAGCTCTTCCGCGACACCGTCCGCGAGGCCGTCATCGCCGCGGACGCCGGCTACATCACGACCATCGGCATCGCGCCCACGGAGCCCGCGACCGGCTTCGGCTACATCCACACCGGCAAGGCGCTCAGCATCGAGGACGCCCCGCACGCCCTCGAGGTCGCCTCCTTCGTGGAGAAGCCCAGCATCGGCGTGGCCCGCGGCTACGTGAAGGGCGGCACGCACCTCTGGAACGCGGGGATGTTCATCGCCCGCGCCGACCGCCTGCTCGAGGAGCTCGGCCGCACCGAGCCCGAGCTGCTGAAGGGCGTGCTGGAGCTGGCCGAGGCGTGGGACACCGCCGAGCGCGGCGTGGTCGTCGACCGGGTCTGGCCGAACCTCAAGAAGATCGCCATCGACTACGCGGTCGCCGAGCCCGCCGCCGCCCGCGGCGCGCTCGCCGTGATCCCCGGACGCTTCTCGTGGGACGACGTCGGCGACTTCGCCTCCGTCGCGAAGATGCACTCGAACGGGCGGAAGTCCGACCTCGTGATCCTCGGCGAGGACGCCCGCGTGCTCGCCGACGCGTCGAGCGGCATCGTCGTGGCCAACAGCAAGCGCGTCATCAGCCTCATCGGCGTGCGCGACATCGTGGTCGTCGACACCCCGGACGCGCTCCTGGTGACCACCAAGGAGAACGCGCAGCGGGTCAAGAGCGTGGTGGACGCGCTCAAGCTCAGCGGCGGGACGGACGTCCTGTAGTAACGAACCGGTAACGAACCCCTCCGTGGGTTTCCGGCGGCCGAGAGGGCTCGGAGCCGCGCCGTTAGATTCCGGGGATGCCCCGCATCCGCCGCGCCGTCCGCGCCGCCTCCCTGCCCCTCGCCCTCCTGGCCGCCGCGTCCCTCGCGGGCTGCGGGGCCGCCCCCGATCCGGCCGCCAGCACCACGGCCGACGCGAGCGGCTACTGCGCCCGCATGGTCACGAACTCCGGCGGCCTCCAGGACCGCTCCTTCAACCAGTCGAGCTGGGAGGGGCTGCAGCGCGCGGAGCAGGAGCTCGGGATCCAGGCCGACGTGCTCGTGTCGACGTCCGAGACCGACCTGGCGCCGAACGTCGAGCAGGCCGTCGGCACGGGCTGCGGCTTCATCCTCACGGTCGGCTACGAGCTGGCCGAGGCGACCACGGCCGCGGCGGCCGCGAACCCCGACGTGCACTTCTCCATCGTCGACGAGGTCGTCGACGCCCCGAACGTGAAGCCGCTCGTCTTCGACACCGCGCAGGCGTCCTACCTCGCGGGCTACCTGGCGGCGGGCGTCAGCCAGACGGGCAAGGTCGGCACGTTCGGCGGCGGCAACCAGCCGCCCGTCACGCTCTTCATGGACGGCTTCGTCGACGGCGTCGCCGCCTACAACCAGGCCCACGGCACGAGCGTCCAGGCGCTCGGCTGGGACGCGGCGGCGCAGGACGGCACCTTCACGGGCGACTTCGAGGACGTGTCGAAGGGCCAGACCACCACGCAGAACCTGCTCGACCAGGGCGCCGACGTGATCATGCCCGTCGCCGGCCAGGTGGGGGAGGGCGCCGCGTCGGCGATCCTCGCGCACGGCAGCGGCAAGCTGATCTGGGTCGACAACGACGGCTACGACACGCTCCCCGCCGAGTACCGCCCGCTGCTGCTCACGAGCGTGCTCAAGGACACCGGCCAGGCCGTCGTCGACATCGTGGGCGACGACCAGAAGGGGACCTTCTCCTCGGAACCGTACGTGGGGACGCTCGCCAACGGCGGCGTGGGCCTCGCGCAGTACCACGACCTCGCGGCCTCGGTGTCGCCCGAGCTGCAGTCCGAGCTCGACGCGCTGAAGGCCCGGATCGTCTCCGGCGAGGTGGAGGTGGAGTCGGTCTCGACCCCGTAGCAGGACGCGTGTTGCCGCGGTGTTTCGGGGCAATCGCGGATCGGTAACGCTTGCGCCCCCGGGTCCGATCGGGGCACCGGATGCATTCCCGCGCATGGGTAACATGAACGCACATCGCCCGGCGGACCCGGGCTGCATCTGGAGGCCACAGTGACCATCACCACCCGAAGGGCCGCCCTCGGCGGTCTCGCCGCCGTCGGCATCACCGCGATCCTCGCGGGCTGCGGCGCCGCCCCCGAGTCGACCGCGGGAGGCGCCGACGGCGCCGCGAAGAGCGACCTGCTCACCTGCATGGTCTCCGACTCGGGCGGATTCGACGACAAGTCGTTCAACCAGCTCGGCTACGAGGGCCTCACGAAGGCCGTGAAGGACCTCGGCCTGCCGGAGGCCAAGCCCGTCCAGTCGGCCGCCGAGACCGACTTCGCGCCGAACCTCTCGAACCTGGCCGACCAGGGCTGCGGCCTCATCGTGACCGTCGGGTTCCTGCTGGCCGACGCCACCAAGGAGGCGGCCGCCGCCAACCCCGACATCGAGTACTCGATCATCGACGACGCGTCCATCGACGCCCCGAACGTGAAGCCCATCACGTTCAACACGAGCGAGGCCGCGTTCCTCGCGGGCTACGCGGCGGCGGCCTACTCGAAGACCGGCACCGTCGGCACCTTCGGCGGCCTGCAGATCCCGACCGTCACGATCTTCATGGACGGCTTCGTCGACGGCGTGAAGTACTACAACGAGCAGAAGGGCAAGGACGTCAAGGCCATCGGCTGGGACGTCGCGAGCCAGACCGGGTCCTTCACCGGCGGCTTCGAGGCGAACCCCGCCGCGAAGACGAGCGCGCAGACCCTCATCGACCAGGGCGCGGACGTCATCATGCCCGTCGGCGGCCCGATCTTCCTCAGCGCGGGCCAGGCGATCCGCGACTCCGGGGACAAGAAGGTCGTCATGGTGGGCGTCGACTCCGACGCGTACGAGACCGCGCCCGACCTCAAGGACCTCTTCCTCACGTCGGTGCTCAAGGGCATCGACGCGGGCGTGGAGGACGTCGTGAAGACGGCGGCGGGCGACGCGTTCGACGCGACGCCGTACGTCGGCACCCTCGAGAACGGCGGCGTGGACATCGCCCCGTTCCACGACTACGAGTCCGAGGTGCCGTCGGACCTGTCCGGCGAGCTGGAGACGATCAAGGCCGGCATCATCGACGGCTCGATCACCGTCGAGTCGCCCTCGTCGCTGACGAAGTAGCATCGAACGCACCGCGGGGGGATCGGCTGGCGCCGGTCCCCCCGCCGCGTGTCCACCCGACCCACCGAACGGATTGATCCGATGAAGCTCGAACTGCGGGGCATCACCAAGCGCTTCGGCGCCCTGGTCGCCAACGACCACATCGACCTCGTGGTCCAGCCGGGGGAGATCCACTGCCTCCTCGGCGAGAACGGCGCCGGCAAGTCCACGCTGATGAACGTGCTCTACGGCCTGTACCAGGCGGAGGAGGGCGACATCCTCCTCGACGACCAGGTGGCGCGGTTCGCCGGCCCCGGCGACGCGATGGCCGCGGGCATCGGCATGGTCCACCAGCACTTCATGCTCATCCCCGTCTTCACGGTCGCGGAGAACGTCATGCTCGGCCACGAGCAGACGAAGGTCGGCGGAAGGCTCGACCTGGCCGGCGCCCGCGCGAAGGTGCGTGAGATCTCGGCGCGGTTCGGCTTCGACGTGGATCCCGACGCCCTCGTCGACGACCTGCCCGTGGGCGTCCAGCAGCGCGTGGAGATCATCAAGGCGCTGTCGCGCGACGCGAAGGTGCTCGTGTTCGACGAGCCGACCGCCGTGCTCACCCCGCAGGAGACCGACGAGCTCATGGTGATCATGAAGCAGCTCCGGGACGAGGGCACCGGCATCGTGTTCATCACCCACAAGCTGCGCGAGGTGCGCGAGGTCGCGGACCGCATCACGGTGATCCGCCTCGGCAAGGTCGTCGGCGAGGCCGAGCCCACCGCGACCAACGCCGAGCTCGCCTCCCTCATGGTCGGCCGGAGCGTGTCGCTCACGGTCGCGAAGGAGCCGGCCTCGCCCGGCGACGCGGCCCTCGTCGTGCGCGACCTCACGGTCGTCGACGCCGCGGGCCAGGTGGTCGTCGACGGCGTGAGCTTCGAGGTGCACGCGGGGGAGATCCTCGCCATCGCCGGCGTGCAGGGCAACGGGCAGACCGAGCTGACCGAGGCGATCCTCGGGCTCCAGCCTCGCGTCACCGGCACCATCGACCTCGACGGCACCCGGCTGACGGGGCGCAGCGTCCGCCGCGTGCTCGACGCGGGCGTGGGCTTCGTGCCCGAGGACCGCAACGAGGACGGGCTCGTCCCCGAGTTCACGATCGCCGAGAACCTCATGCTCGACCGGTCCGACAGCCCGCCGTTCGTGGTGGCCGGATCCCTGAAGCTCGCCTACCTCGACTCCTTCGCGCGCGACCGCGTGCGCGAGTTCGACATCCGCACGCAGGGCATCGACACGCACGTCGGCCGGCTCTCGGGCGGCAACGCGCAGAAGGTCGTGCTCGCCCGCGAGCTCAGCCGGGAGCTGCGGCTCCTCGTCGCCGCGCAGCCCACGCGCGGCCTCGACGTCGGCTCCATCGAGTTCGTCCACTCGCGCGTCGTCGAGACGCGCGACAGGGGCCTGCCCGTCATCGTCGTCTCCACGGAGCTCGACGAGGTCGCGGCGTTGGCCGACCGGATCGCCGTGATGTACCGCGGCGGCATCGTCGGCATCGTCCCGGGCGACACCCCGCGCGACGTGCTCGGCCTGATGATGGCCGGCGAGGTCCCCGCATCCGCCACCACCCCCACGACCGCCGGAGGGCGCACCGCATGACCGACGACACCACCCGTCCCGAGGGCCAGGGGCCCGAGGACCCGTCCGCCGGGCAGCTGCCCGCGTCGGGTCGCGAGGCCGGATCCGTGGGCGACCCCACGCGCGCGGAGGCGCCCACGGGCGTGCCGGCCGTAGGCACCGCCGCCCCCGCCGACGGCCCCGCGCCCGAGGCGGAGGGCTCGCGCGCCGGCCAGGTGCTCCGCGAGATCGCGTCCGGCAGCGCCCTGCTGTCCGTGCTCGCGGTCGTGCTGTCGCTCATCGTGGGCGCGCTGCTCATCGCCGTCACCGACGAGGCGACGCAGAAGGCCGCCGGCTACTTCTTCAGCCGCCCGCTGGACACGCTCCGCGCCGGGTGGGACGCCGCGTCCGGCGCCTACTCCGCGCTCTTCCAGGGCTCGATCTACAACTTCCGCCGGCCGGGCTTCGCGAACGGCATCAAGCCGCTCACCGAGACGCTCACCTTCGCGACCCCGCTCATCGCGGCGGGCCTCGGCGTGGCGCTCGCGTTCCGCGTGGGCCTGTTCAACATCGGCGCGCGCGGCCAGATGCTCATCGCCGCGGCGTGCGCGGGCTGGGTCGGCTTCAGCTTCGACATGCCGCCCGTGATCCACCTGGTGCTCGCGGTCGGCGCGGGAATCCTCGGCGGCGCGCTCTGGGGCGGGATCGTCGGCCTCCTCAAGGCTCGCACCGGCGCGCACGAGGTGATCGTCACGATCATGCTCAACTACGTCGCGTTCTACCTCCTCTCCTACCTGCTCCGGACCCCGGGCCTCCTCCAGGCGCCCGGGTCGAACAACCCGAAGACGCCCGCCATGAAGGACAGCGCGGTGTTCCCCGCCCTCCTCGGCGACGGGTACTCGCTGCACGCGGGCTTCCTCGTGGTCGTCGTCGTGACGGTGGTCGTCTGGTACCTGCTCAACCGCTCCGGCCTCGGCTTCCGCTTCCGCGCGGTGGGCGAGAACCCGAGCGCGGCCCGGGTCGCGGGCATCGACGTGAAGAACTCCTACCTCTACGCCATGCTCATCTCCGGCGGGCTCGCGGGCCTCGCGGGGGCGAGCCAGGTGCTCGGCACCGTCACCACGGGCTTCAGCTCGGGGATCGACGCGGGCATCGGCTTCGACGCCATCACGGTGGCGCTGCTCGGCCGCAGCCGGCCGTGGGGCGTCTTCGTCGCGGGGATCCTGTTCGGCGCGTTCAAGGCCGGCGGCTTCTCGATGCAGGCGGCCGAGGGCGTGCCCATCGACATCGTCGTGGTCGTCCAGTCGCTCATCGTCCTGTTCATCGCGGCGCCCCCGCTCGTGCGGGCGGTCTTCCGCCTGCCCGCGCCGGGCCAGGCGCGTCGCACCACCCGCATCCGGAAGGCGGCGCTCGCCTCATGACCGCGACGACCCCCACCCCCGCCCCGGCGGACACGCCCCACGACCCCGCCGCCGTGGCCCTCGAGCGCACCGTGGCGACCAGCTGGAAGGCCCCCGTCGCGTTCGGGATCTTCACGCTCATCTCCCTCGTCCTGTTCGTGCTCCTCGGCCGGGAGGGGGCCAGCACGTTCGGCCTCTCGACGGGCACCGACCTCATCCAGCTGGCGCCCCTCGTGCTGCCGACCGCCGCGACCGGCGTCGCCGTGACGGTGGCGCTCGCGGCCCTGACGGTCGTCGCCGCCCTGCTGGTCCGCCGGTCGGCGAAGGTGCCGCTCTGGTGCACGGTCGTCTTCGCCGTGCTGTTCCTCGTGGCGTTCCTGACCTGGGCGTCCGCGGGCCAGACGATCCCCGTGCCCGGCCTCCTCGTGGGCACGGTCGCGCTCTCGGTGCCGCTCATCTTCGGCGCGCTCGGCGGCGTGCTCTCGGAGCGCGTCGGCGTCGTCAACGTCGCCATCGAGGGGCAGCTGCTGGCCGGGGCGTTCGTCTCGGCGGTCGTGGCGTCGATCACGGGTCAGCCGCTCATCGGCCTCGCCTCCGCGATGGTCGCCGGCATGCTGGTGTCGTTCGTGCTCGCGGCCTTCGCGATCAAGTACCTGGTCGACCAGGTCATCGTGGGCGTCGTGCTCAACGTGCTCGTCACCGGCCTCACGAGCTTCCTGTTCTCGCAGGTGCTCTCGGCGGACCCCGAGCGCCTCAACTCGCCGCCGCGGTTCGACCGGATCGACATCCCGCTGCTCGGCCAGATCCCCATCATCGGCCCGGTGCTGTTCCGGCAGACGATCATCGTCTACGTCATGTACGTGGCCGTGTTCCTCGTCTGGTACTGCCTGTTCCACACGCGCTGGGGCCTCCGCCTCCGCGCGGTGGGCGAGCACCCGCAGGCGGCCGACACCGTGGGCATCAAGGTGTCCGCGACCCGGTTCTGGAACGTGTCCCTCGCGGGCGCGATCGCGGGCCTCGGCGGTGCGTTCTTCACGCTCGGCTCCGTCGGCGCGTTCAACAAGGAGATGACCGCGGGCGCGGGCTTCATCGCGCTGGCCGCCGTGATCTTCGGCCGGTGGGATCCGCTGCGCGCCACGCTCGCGGCCCTCCTGTTCGGCTTCGCGAGCAACCTGCAGAACGTCCTCGGCGTCATCGGCTCGCCCGTGCCGAGCGAGTTCATGCTCATGCTCCCGTACGTCGTGACCATCGCCGCGGTCGCCGGACTCGTCGGGCAGGTGCGCGGGCCCGCCGCGGCCGGCAAGCCCTACGTGAAGTCGTGAGCGCCGGGGAGCCCGTCGAGTCGGGCGGCATCGACTGGGGATCGCTCCGCGAGGCGGCGCACGAGGCCATGGGCCGCGCGTACGTCCCCTACTCGCGCTTCCCCGTGGGCGTGGCCGCCATCGCGACCGACGGCCGCGTCATCACCGGCTGCAACGTCGAGAACGCGTCCTACGGGCTCACCCTCTGCGCCGAGTGCGCGCTCGTCTCGGTGCTGCACCTCACGGGCGGCGGCCAGCTCGTCGCCTTCACGTGCGTGGACGGCGACGGCAACATCCTCATGCCGTGCGGGCGCTGCCGGCAGCTGCTGTTCGAGCACGCGGTGCCGGGGATGCTGCTGGAGACCGTGTCGGGGATCCGCACGATCGACGAGGTGCTGCCCGACGCCTTCGGGCCCAGCACGCTGAACGCCTACGGGGACCGCGCGTGAGCGCCGCGTTCGACGTCGTCGACCTCATCCGGACGAAGCGCGACGGCGGCCGGCTCTCGACGCCTGAGATCGACTGGCTCGTCGCCGCGTACACGGACCGCTACGTGGCGGACGAGCAGATGGCCGCGCTCGCCATGGCGATCCTGCTGCGCGGCATGGACCGCACGGAGATCCGCGACCTCACCCTCGCGATGATCGCGAGCGGCGAGACGCTCGACTTCTCCGGGCTCGGCAAGCCCACGGTCGACAAGCACTCCACGGGTGGCGTGGGCGACAAGATCACCCTCCCGCTCATGCCGCTCGTCGCCTCCTACGGCGTCGCCGTGCCGCAGCTCTCGGGCCGCGGCCTCGGCCACACGGGCGGCACCCTCGACAAGCTCGAGTCGATCCCGGGCTGGCGCGCCGACCTCTCCACCGAGGAGATGGTGCAGCAGATGAAGGACCACGGCGGCGTCGTCTGCGCGGCCGGCAGCGGCCTCGCGCCCGCCGACAAGCGCCTCTACGCGCTGCGCGACACGACGGGCACGGTCGAGGCGATCCCGCTGATCGCCTCCAGCATCATGAGCAAGAAGATCGCGGAGGGCACGGGCGCGCTCGTGCTCGACGTGAAGTTCGGCGGCGGCGCCTTCATGACGGACATCGACCGGTCGCGCGAGCTCGCGCGCACCATGGTCGAGCTCGGCACGGACGCGGGCGTGCGGACGACCGCGCTCCTCACCGACATGGACGTGCCGCTCGGCCTCGCCATCGGCAACGCCAACGAGGTGCGCGAGTCCGTGGAGGTGCTCGCGGGCGGCGGCCCCGCCGACGTCGTGGAGCTGACGCTCGCGCTGGCGCGGGAGATGTTGGCCGCGGTCGGGATCCCCGACGCCGACGTCGAGGACGCCCTCCGCGACGGCCGGGCCATGGACTCCTGGCGTGCCACGGTGCGCGCGCAGGGCGGGGATCCGGACGCCGCGCTGCCCGTCGCGCGCGAGACCCACGTGGTCACCGCCGAGCGCGACGGCGTGCTCGTGCGGCAGGACGCGCTGCCGTTCGGCATCGCCGCGTGGCGCCTCGGCGCCGGCCGCGCGCGCCAGGGCGACGCCGTGCAGCACGCCGCGGGCGTCGACCTGCACGCGAAGCCGGGGGACCGCGTGCGCCGCGGCGACCCGCTGTTCACGCTCTCCGCCGACGAGCCCGCGCGGTTCGCCCGGGCCCTGGAGTCGCTCGAGGGCGCCTACCGCGTCGGCGACCCGGAGGAGCACGTGGCGCGCGGCCCGCTCGTGCGGGAGCGCATCACGGCCGAGGGCTGATCCGCGTCGCCGTCGTCCTCCGAGGGCGGCGGCGGACGGGCCGGGCCGGGCCGGGATCGAGTCCCGCCTCAGCCGATGCGCTCGAGCGCATCGACCACCACGTCCCAGAACCCGGCGTGGTCGAGCTCGACGCCGACCTGCGTGGTGCAGCCCTCGGGCGCCGGACGGCGGAGGTCCGCGACCGTCATGCCCGTCGTGTGGGTGCCGGTCAGCTCGACGGAGATCGGCGCGCGCCGCACGCTGACGAGGCGCGGGTCGATCACGCGGGCCACCGCGCACGGGTCGTGCACGGGCGGGCTCGGGAAGTCCTGCCGGTCGTGGTACGCGCGGCCGTACGAGTCCATCGAGTCGACGACGAAGCGCGCGGCCGACGTGCCGAGGGCCGCGATGCGCGCCATGACCTCGGGCGTCGCGGTCGCCTGGTAGGTGAGGTCGAGCCCGACCATGGTCACGGGCCAGGCCTCGCCGAAGACGATGTGGGCGGCCTCGGGGTCGACCGCGATGTTGAACTCCGCCACGGCAGTGCGGTTGCCGTGGTGGTAGCCGCCGCCCATCAGCACGACCTCCCTCACGCGCTCGACGATGCGCGGCTCCCGGCGCACGGCGAGGGCGATGTTGGTGAGCGCGCCGAGCGGCACGAGCGTGATCTCGCCGGGCGCGTGCGCCATGACGGTCTCGATGATGAGGTCCACCGCGTGCCGGGGGTCGAGCCCCACGGTCGGCTCGGGCAGCTCGGGGCCGTCGAGGCCGGTCTCGCCGTGGATCTCCGGCGCCGTCATCACGGGCCGCACGAGCGGGCGCGCGCAGCCGGCGGCGATCGGCACGCCGTGGATCCCGGCGACCGTCGCGACCGCGAGCGCGTTCCGGGTCACCTTGTCGAGCGTCTGGTTGCCGGCGACCGTGGTGATGCCGACGAGCTCCACCTCGGGGCTGCCGTGCGCGAGCATGAGGGCGAGGGCGTCGTCGTGCCCGGGGTCGCAGTCGATCAGGATCTTGACGGGCACGGTGTCCTCCAGGGTCGGGCGGCGCGGCGCGGCGCGTCGCGCACGGATCGATGAGTGCGCTCACGACCTCGCCGCGGGCCTCGTCGAGGCTAGTAGATTCGACCCATGACGATCGCTCCCGAGGACTCCACGCTGCCCGGCGGAGGGTCGTACCGCGACCTCCCCAAGGTCTCCCTGCACGACCACCTCGACGGGGGCCTCCGCCCGACGACCATCGTGGAGATCGCCGACGAGATCGGCCTCGAGCTCCCCGCCCAGGGCGCGGACGCGCTCGGCGAGTGGTTCCGCACCAGCGCCGACTCCGGATCCCTCGTCGAGTACCTGAAGACCTTCGACGTCACCATCGCCGTCATGCAGACCGAGGAGCACCTCGCCCGGGTCGCGCGCGAGTTCGTGGAGGACCTCGCGGAGGACGGCGTCGTCTACGGCGAGATCCGCTGGGCGCCCGAGCAGCACCTCACGCGCGGGCTGTCCCTCGACGCGGCCGTCGAGGCGGTGCAGTCCGGCATCGAGGAGGCCGTGCACGGCATCGAGCAGGCGGGCGGATCCCTCCGCGTCGGCCAGCTCGTGAGCGCCATGCGCCATCTCGACCGCGGCACCGAGATCGCCGAGCTGGCCGTCCGCCACCGCGACCGCGGCGTCGTGGGCTTCGACATCGCCGGGCCCGAGGCCGGCTTCCCGCCGTCCCGCATGCAGGGCGCGTTCGACCTCCTCGCGCGCGAGTGGATGCCCCGCACCGTCCACGCGGGCGAGGCCGACGGCCTCGAGTCCATCCGCGGCGCGCTGCTCGACGGCCGCGCCCTCCGCCTCGGCCACGGCGTGCGCATCGCCGAGGACATCGAGATCGACGGCGAGGACGGCGAGGACGTCTTCGTCACGCTGGGCACGCTCGCGCAGTGGGTCAAGGACCGCGGCATCCCGCTCGAGCTCAGCCCGTCGTCGAACCTGCAGACCGGCGCCATCGCGGCCTGGGGCGACACGATGGTCGACCACCCGTTCGACCTGCTCTACCAGCTCGGCTTCGCCGTCACGGTGAACACCGACAACCGCCTCATGAGCGGCACCAGCATCAGCCGGGAGCTCGCGCTCCTCACGGACGCGTTCGCCTACGACCTCGACGACCACGAGGCCTTCCAGCTCAACGCGGCGGCCGCGGCGTTCCTCCCGCTCGAGGAGCGCGAGGCGCTGGCCGACATCGTCTCCGACGGGTTCGCCCGCCTGTAGCCCGGGCCGTCGGCCCGTCATCGTCCCCCTGCACCAGAGAGGCCGCACGTGCTCCCACCGCTCCCGGACGACGCCGTCACGCTCCGCGCGGAGGCCGCCGACTGGCGCGCCGCCGTGCGCCTCGCCGGGGACGCGCTGGTGCGCTCGGGCGCCGCGACCGCCGACTACGCCGACGCCATGATCCGCGTCATCGAGGAGTTCGGCGCCTACGTGGTCATCGCGCCGGGCCTCGCCCTCGCGCACGCGCGGCCGGGCCCCGAGACGCTCGCGGACGGCCTCGCGGTCGTCACGCTGCGGGAGCCGGTGTCGTTCGGGCACGCCCACAACGACCCGGTGGACGTCATCGTCGGGCTCGCGGTCACCACGGTCGACCGGCACGTCACCTCGGTCGCCGACATGGCCAACATCTTCAACGACGCCACCGCGATCCCGCGGCTGCGCGCCGCCACCACGGTCGAGGAGGTCCGGCGCGTCATGGCCGGCGAGGAGGGCGCATGAAGGTCGTCGCGATCTGCGGGGTGGGGATCGGCACGTCCGGGATCCTCAAGGTCAACGCCGAGCGGGCGCTCGCGCGCCTCGGCATCGAGGCGGACGTCACGGCGGCCGACCTGGCGAGCGTCGCGGCGTTGGGCGAGGACGCGCAGGTCATCCTCACGTCGCCCGAGCTCGTCGACCGGATCGGCCCGACCTACGCCGACGTCGTCGTGATCGAGAACTACTTCGACCTCGAGGAGATCTCGGCCAAGCTCGACGCCGCGCTCGGCTGATCGCCCGGCGCGCCCGGTGCGCCCGGCGCACTCGGCGCGCTCGGTGCGTGCGGCGCGACCTCGGCGGGGTGATCCGCGTGCGGGGCGTCGGCCGCGGGTCGCGGTCCGCCGCGCAGCACCACCGCGCCCGCGGCGAGGAGGGAGGCGATCGCCACCGCGACGGCCGCCGTCGCGATCCCGGGGGAGGGCGCGGTGATCGGCTCGCCGCCGAGCGCCTGCACCGTCACTATCGCGATCACGGCCAGGTAGGCCCACGCCGCGATCGCCGTCAGGCGCACGCGCACCCGGTCCGGCGCCAGCGCCGGGATCCGCCGCCCCGCGAGCCCGAGGAGGAGCGCGGCGACGGGGAGCACCTGGAGCGCGTGCATGCCGACGAAGTGCGGGATCCGCAGATCGCCCGACGTCGTGCTCCAGCCGAGCACGGGGAGACCCGGGCCGCCGTCGGTCGCACCGACCGTGTGCGCCCCGGCCACGCCGTGGAAGTCCGCGAGCTGGGCGGCGGTCGGCGACGTCATGAGGTAGGCCAGCCCGATGCCCACGAGCGCGAGGAGCGCGCCCGCGCGGATGCCGAGCGTGAGCGCCGGGTCGGGGAGCCGCAGCCGCAGCACGGCGAGGCTCGTGCCGAACGCGCAGAGGTAGAGCACGGTGACCGAGGCCGCCATGACGCCCCAGAGGGCGGTGGCCAGCGGGGTGGAGACGTTGAAGTGGCTCGTCGTCCCGGCGGACGCCGCGCCCACGATGACCGCCTGCTCCACCACGAGCGCGACCGCGACCACCGTGCCGAGGACGTGCGCGGGGCGCCGGAAGCGGGGGAGGTGCGCGATGAGCCAGGCCCAGGAGACGGCGTAGACGAGGATCGACAGCGAGAACTTGGCGGGCTTGTCCCACACGGGCGCGCCCGTCACGACGCGGTCGTCGACCAGGCCGCCGACGAGGCACGCGGCCGCGACGACGGCCATGAGCGCGGCCACCGCCATGAGCGGGCGGTGCCAGGCGAACGCGCGGCGGATCACGCGGCACCGCCCGTCGTCGCCCGCGCCGGCATCGACGCGGTCGCCTGCGCGACGCGGCGCAGGCCCGCCGCGAGCTCGTCGCCGAGGACCGTGCCGACGACCATGAGCTCCGCCATCGCCGTGCGGTCCGGGCGGCCCCGCACGGCGTCGAGGTCGGCGTCCGCCTGGATCGCCGCGGCCGCGGAGTAGCGCGCGAGGTAGTCGTCGCCGACGGGATGGCCCGAGCGCGCGAACGCGTCGACGGCGCGCGCCGCCTGCGCCCGCCCGGCGTGCCCCTCGAGCACGCACCAGCCGGCGTCGGCGGAGGCCCGGTCGACGCGGGCGAGCGCGTCCGCGGGCGGCGCATCCGCGGCCGGCGGACCCGGCGTCAACACGCGCTGCGCCACCGCGAACACGCGATGCACGTGCCGCGCCTCGACGTCGTCGTCGAGCACGGCGAGGACCTCGCGGGCCCGCGCGACGGGGAGCCGCCCGACGTCGATCAGCGCGCGGATCAGCCGCACCCGGCGCGCGTGCTCGTCGTCGTAGTCGGTGCGGTTGTCGCTCACGCGGGTGCCGGCCGGGAGCAGGCCCTCGCGGACGTAGTACTTGACGGTGGCCGCGGGGACGCCCGTGGCCTCGGCGAGCTCGGTGATGCGCATGCCGTGAGACTAGCGCACTGATAGCGAGACTACCAGTGAACGGCTGATGGCGAACCGCGGACCGGGCGAGCGGTCCGCGGATCCGCCGGCTCAGACCTCGAGCAGGTGCGGGACCGCCTGGGCGAGGTCGGCGATGATCGCGCGCGCCGCGTCCCGCCGCTCCGCCACGGTGCCCTCGGCGCTCTGCGCGTCGAGGTAGACCTTCACCTTGGGCTCGGTCCCGCTCGGCCGCACGATGACGCGGGCGCCGTCGCCGAGGTGGAAGCGGAGCACGTCGCTCGGGGGCAGGTCGCCGAACCCGTCGGCCAGGTCGTCCATCCGCTCGACCCGGCGCGAGCCGATGCGGGTCGGCGGGTCCTGGCGGAGCTTCGCCATGATCCGCGGGATGACCGCGAGGTCGGTGACGCGCACCGAGACCTGGTCGCTCGCGAACGAGCCGAAGCGCTCCGCGAACTCGCGGTCGTAGTCGTCGATGGTCTGCCCGCGCGACTTGAGCAGCAGCACGCCGTGCAGCACCACGACCGCGGCCGAGATGCCGTCCTTGTCGCTCGTGATCCAGGGCGCCACGAGGTAGCCGAGCGCCTCCTCGTAGCCGTAGACGAGGTCGGGCGCGCGCGAGATCCACTTGAAGCCCGTGAGCGTCTCGCGGTAGCCGAAGCCGAGCTCGCGGGCCACGACCTCGAGCGCGGGGGAGGAGACGAGGCTCGACGCGAACGTGCCCGTGTTGCCGTCGGCCGTGTAGCGCTCGGCGATGCCGAGGCCGAGCAGCATCCCGACCTCGTTGCCGGAGAGGCGGCGCCAGGCGCCGTGCTCGTCCGCGATGGCGACGGCCAGGCGGTCGGCGTCGGGGTCGTTGGCGATGATGAGCTCGGCGTCCGCGGCGATGGCCGCCTGGAACGCGAGGTCGAGGGCGCCGGGCTCCTCCGGGTTGGGGAACGCGACCGTGGGGAAGTCGGGGTCGGGATCCGCCTGCGCGGCCACGACGATCGGCCGGTCCACCCCGACCGCGTCGAACACGCGCGCGGCCGTCTCCCACCCGACGCCGTGCAGCGGCGTGTAGACCCACGTGAGCGGCGCGAGCGGCGCCGCGAACAGGCCGGCGACCTCGCGCACGTAGGAGTCGACGAGCGACTCGGGCGCGATCTCGTAGTCGTCGGCGACGGGCAGCTGCTGCACCGTGCGCTCGCCCGCGGCCTTGTGGATGAAGGCGGCGATGTCGCGGTCGGCCGGGCTCACGATCTGCGACCCGTGGTCCTCGTCGCCGAGGTAGACCTTGTAGCCGTTGTCGCGCGCCGGGTTGTGCGACGCCGTCACCATGACGCCCGCGCTCACCGCGAGGTGCTTCACGGCGTACGCGAGCAGCGGCGTCGGCAGCGCCCGGGGGAGCAGCACGGTGCGGACGCCGGCGCCCGCCATGATCCGCGCGGTGTCCTCCGCGAAGACGCGGGAGTTGTGCCGGCCGTCGTAGCCGATCGCGATGCTCGGCCGGGGGCTGCGGCTGCGGAGGTAGTCGGCGAAGCCCGCGGCGGCCTGCGCCACGAGCACGCGGTTCATGCGGTTGGGGCCCGCGCCGAGCTCGCCGCGGAGCCCGGCGGTGCCGAACTGCAGCCGGGTCTGGAAGCGGTCGCGGAGCTCCGCGGCGGCCTGTTCGCGGTCGGCCGCGGAGGCGTCGGTGCCGTCCACGCGCGCGAGGAGGGCGTCGACCTCGGCGCGGGTGACGGGATCCGGGTCCTGGGCCTGCCACGCCCGCGCGGCGGCGACGAGCGCCTGCGTCTCCTCCCGGCTCACAGGGCGCCCACGATGCGGGCGAGCATCCCGCCGATGCGGCCCTCGGCGGCACGACCGGCCTCGATGACCTCCTCGTGGCTGAGCGGCGTCTCCTGGATGCCCGCGGCGAGGTTCGTGATGAGCGACATGCCGAGGACCTCCATGCCGGCCTCGCGCGCGGCGATGGCCTCGAGCGCGGTGGACATGCCGACGATGTGGCCGCCGATCGCCTCCGCCATGCGCACCTCGGCGGGCGTCTCGTAGTGCGGGCCGCGGAACTGGCAGTAGACGCCCTCGTCGAGGTCGGGCTCCACCTCGTGCGCGATCGCGCGGAGGCGGGCCGAGTAGAGGTCGGTGAGGTCGACGAACGTCGCGCCCTCGAGCGGCGAGTCGGCGGTGAGGTTGATGTGGTCGCTGATGAGCACCGGGGTCCCCGGCGTCCAGTGGCGCTTGATGCCGCCCGCGCCGTTGGTGAGGATCATGGTCGTGGCGCCGGTCGCGGCCGCGGTGCGCACGCTGTGCACGACCCGGCGGACGCCGTGGCCCTCGTAGTAGTGGGTGCGCGCGCCGATCACGAGGGCGCGGCGGCCGGAGGGCAGCAGCACGCTGCGGAGCGAGCCGACGTGGCCCTCGAGCGCGGGCTTCGAGAAGCCGACGACCTCGGTCGCGGGGATGGTGGCGGTGGTCTCGCCGATGAGATCCGCCGCGCGCCCCCATCCGCTGCCGAGGGTGAGGGCGATGTCGTGGCGCTCGACGCCCGTGAGCTCGGCGATCTGCCGGGCCGCCTGCCGCGCGATCTCCTGGGGGTCGGCGTCGGGCGACTCGAGGGGGTTGCTGTAGGTCATGCCCTGATCCTAAATGCGCGTGGCCCCGCGCCCCGGGCGGCCACGGCGGCGCCGCGGGAGGCCCCGGGCGACGGGTTCGCGCGGGGCCGGGGCCTGCGGGATGATGTGCGCATGGGATACGAGTTCGAGGCCAACCAGCGCATCGCCGTCCTCGGAGGAGGTCCGGGCGGGTACGAGGCCGCCATCGCCGGGGCCCAGCTCGGCGCCGAGGTCACGCTCGTGGAGCGCGTCGGCGTCGGCGGCTCCGCCGTGATGACCGACGTGGTCCCCTCGAAGACCCTCATCGCGACCGCCGAGGCCACCAACGCGCTGGGCGAGGCCGCCGACCTCGGCGTGCAGTTCTTCTCCCGCGGGGAGCAGAGCCGCCGCCCCGTGCGACCCGAGGTCGCCGTCAACCTGCAGGCCGTCAACGACCGGCTCCTCCGCCTCGCTCGCCAGCAGTCCGAGGACATGAAGTCGAGCCTCATCCGCGCGGGCGTCCGCATCGTGCAGGGCGAGGGCCGGCTCGACGGGCCGAACCGCATCATCGTCTCCACGGGCCGCGGCGGCGCGGGCACCGACTTCGACGAGATCGACGCGGACACGACCGTCATCTCGACCGGCGCCAGCCCGCGCATCCTCCCGACGGCCAAGCCCGACGGCGAGCGGATCCTCACCTGGACGCAGCTCTACACGATGGAGTGCGTGCCCGATCACCTCATCGTCGTGGGATCCGGGGTCACGGGCGCCGAGTTCGCCTCGGCCTACACGGCGCTCGGCGCCAAGGTCACGCTCATCTCCTCGCGCGACCAGGTGCTGCCCGGCGAGGACGCCGACGCCGCCCGCGTCATCGAGGACGTCTTCACGCGCAACGGCATGACGGTGCTGTCGAAGTCGCGCGCCGAGTCGGTCGTCCGCGACGGCGACCGGGTCGTCGCGACGCTCTCGGACGGCCGCGTCGTCGAGGGCAGCCACTGCCTCATGGCGGTCGGATCCGTGCCCAACACCGCGGGGATCGGCCTCGAGGAGGCGGGCGTGCAGCTGAGCGACTCCGGCCACATCCGCGTCAACCGCGTCGCGCGCACCTCCGTGCCGAGCGTCTACGCGGCCGGCGACTGCACGACGTTCCTCCCGCTGGCGTCGGTCGCGGCGATGCAGGGCCGCACGGCCGTCTACCACGCGATGGGCGACGCGGTCAGCCCCACCGAGCTCCGCAACGTGACGTCGAACATCTTCACGCAGCCGGAGATCGCGACGGTCGGCTGGTCGCAGAAGCAGATCGAGGAGGGGCTCGCGCAGGGCGACATCTACAAGCTGCCGCTCGCCTCGAACCCGCGCGCCAAGATGCAGAACGTGAAGGACGGCTTCGTGAAGCTGTTCGCGCGGACGGGCTCCGGCACGGTCATCGGCGGCGTCATCGTCGCGCCCAAGGCGAGCGAGCTGATCTTCCCGCTGGCGCTCGCGGTCGAGCACCGCCTCACGGTCGACGACGTGGCCCGCGCCTTCACGGTGTACCCGTCGCTGTCGGGGAGCATCTCCGACGCGGCGCGCGCGATGCACATCGTGCTCTGACCCTCCGGCCGCGCACGCGGCCCGCACGCGACGACGGCCGGCCCCTCGGGGACCGGCCGTCGTCGCGTGGCGCGGGATCAGACGATGTCGAGCAGGCGGTGGCCCGAGGGGACGGTCTGGCCGACCTCGGCCGCGAGCCCGGTGACGGCGCCGTCGCGGTGGGCGGTGAGCGGCTGCTCCATCTTCATCGCCTCGAGGACGACGAGGAGGTCGCCCTTGACGACCTGCTGGCCCTCCTCGACGGCGAGCTTCACGACGGTGGCCTGCATGGGCGAGGTGACGGATCCGCCGCCCGAGGTGTCGACCGCGCCCGCCTGCGCGCGGCGGGCGGGGGCCGCGGCTCCGCGGCGGGCGGACGCGCCGCCGGACGCGGGCGCGAGGTCCTCGGGGAGGCTGACCTCGATGCGCTTTCCGCCCACCTCGACCACGACCGTGTGCCGCGCGGGCGCCTCGCCGGCATCCTCCAGCGCACCCGACCACGGCTCGATGGCGTTGTCGAAGTCCGTCTCGATCCAGCGCGTGTAGACGGAGAAGGGCGCGCCGCCGGCCGGCGCGAAGGCGGGGTCGCGCACGATCGCGCGGTGGAAGGGCAGCACGGTCGGCAGGCCCTGCACCTCGAACTCGTCGAGCGCGCGACGCGAGCGCTCGAGGGCCTCCTCGCGGCTGGATCCGGTGACGACGAGCTTCGCGAGCAGCGAGTCGAACGCGCCCGAGATCACGTCGCCCGCGCGGACGCCGGAGTCGACGCGAACGCCGGGACCGCCGGGCGCCTGGAACACGTGCACGGGGCCGGGCGCGGGGAAGAAGCCGCGGCCCGGGTCCTCGCCGTTGATGCGGAACTCGAAGGAGTGCCCGCGCGGCGCGGGGTCGTCGTAGTCGATGAGGCCGCCGGCGGCGATGCGGAACTGCTCGCGCACCAGGTCGATCCCGGTGACCTCCTCGGAGACGCAGTGCTCCACCTGGAGGCGCGTGTTGACCTCGAGGAAGGAGATCGTGCCGTCCTGGGCGACGAGGAACTCGCACGTGCCGGCGCCGACGTAGCCGACCTCGCGGAGGATCGCCTTCGACGCGGAGTAGAGCTGCGCGTTCTGCTCGTCGGTGAGGAACGGCGCGGGCGCCTCCTCCACGAGCTTCTGGTGGCGGCGCTGGAGCGAGCAGTCGCGCGTGGAGATCACGACGACGGTGCCCGCGGAGTCGGCGAGGCACTGGGTCTCGACGTGGCGGGGGCGGTCGAGGTACTTCTCGACGAAGCACTCGCCGCGGCCGAACGCCGCGACGGCCTCGCGGGTGGCGGACTCGAACAGCTCCGGCACCTCCTCGCGGGTGCGGGCGACCTTGAGGCCGCGGCCGCCGCCGCCGAACGCCGCCTTGATGGCGACCGGGAGGCCGTGCACGTCGACGAAGTCGAGGACCTCGGCGGCGCCGGAGACCGGGTTCAGGGTGCCGGGTGCGAGCGGGGCGCCCACGCGCTCGGCCACGTGGCGCGCGGTGACCTTGTCGCCGAGCTGCTCGATGGCGCTCGGGGAGGGGCCGATCCAGATGAGCCCGGCGTCGATGACCTGCTGGGCGAAGTCGGCGTTCTCGGCGAGGAAGCCGTAGCCGGGGTGCACGGCGTCGGCGCCGGAGCGGCGCGCGACGGAGAGGAGCTTCGCGATGACGAGGTAGGTGTCGGCGCTCGTCTGGCCGTCGAGCGCGTACGCCTCGTCGGCGAGCGTGACGTGCAGCGCGTCGCGGTCCTGGTCGGCGTAGACGGCGACCGAGCCGATCCCCGCGTCCCTCGCCGCCCGGATGATGCGGACGGCGATCTCGCCTCGGTTGGCGATCAGGACCTTGTTCACACGCGTCATGGGAGCCAGCCTAGGGTCTGGGATGCGTGCCGCTTCGGAGGGTCGCCACAGACATGCGGGCCCAGGGGGTGCGCGCGTCGACAAAGGGCCGACCCGATGCCGGCCCTGGCATGATCGACGCATGACGGCATCCGGCTCCGGCGACGACGAGGACGCGCGCGCCGCGGCGGCCGACCTGGCCGAGCTCCTGCGCGCGACGGTGGCGGAGCTGCAGGCGCGACGGTCCCCGGACGAGGCGCTCGCCGAGGTGCGCGCGAAGCGCTCCTTCGGCCCCATCAGGCGGCAGCCGGCGATGGTGCCCGTGGGCCGCGCGTGGCGGCTGGGCGTGCTGCTCCTCTCGGCCGACGGATCCCTGCGCCGCACCGGCAGCATCACCCGGGCCGTCGAGCCGACCCGCTCGCAGGGCCTCGACTCGGGCGTCGAGGCGCGCAAGGAGGCCAGGCGCCAGGCCGTCCGCGCATTCGAGGAGGGCGACGCGGTCGACTACGACTGGGAGCCCATCGCGCTCGACGCGGAGTCGCTCGCGCGCGGATCCGGCCCGCTCTCGCTCCGGGGACGCGAGCTGCGCGTGCAGTGGGGGCCGAACGCCCACGAGACCCGGCCGCTGGCGGCGTACCTCGCCGACCGCATCGAGGTCCTCGGCCTGGGCTGAGGCCCGGTGCCAGCGGCCCGGGTCAGAGCAGGCGCGCCTCGACGGCGCCCTGGCGGTTCCAGAGGTCCGGCCACGCGACGCCGAGCTCGCGCACGAGCGCGCGCAGGGTGGGCAGCGACAGGCCGACGACCGTGCTCGGGTCGCCCTGGATCCGCTCGATGAACGCCGCGCCGAGGCTGTCGATGGTGAAGGAGCCCGCGACCAGCAGCGGCTCGCCGGTGGCGACGTAGGCGTCGATCTCGGCGTCGTCGATGTCGGCGCGGAACCGCACGTCGGCGACGGCGGCGCGGCCGACGCCGCGCACGATGCGGCCGTCGACGACCTCGATCAGCCAGTGCCCGGAGTGCAGGCGGCCCTCCCGGCCGCGCTGCGCCCGCCATCTCTCGGTGGCGCGCTCGGGCGTGTGCGGCTTGCCGTGGACGACGCCGTCGATCTCGAAGGCGGAGTCGCCGCCGAGCACAAGACCGGTGAGGGGCTCGCCCGCGACGAGCTGGCCGACGACGGCCTCTGCCTTGGCGCGCGCGAGCAGCTGCACCATCTCCTCGGGGCCGAGCGGACCGCGATCCGCCTCCGCGGCGGCGACGGCGGCGGGCTCGTCCACCGCGGACGGCAGGACGACGGGCTCGATGCCCGCCGATCGCAGCAGGGCCAGGCGGGCGGGGGACGTGGAGGCGAGGACGAGGCGGCAGGTCACGCCGACATGCTGGCACGTGCGTCCGGGCGCCCGCGCGTCCCGGCCGGTGTGATCGTGCCGCGTATCCGTGTGTCGGGGTCGCGGTCCGCTGTCCTCGGTGTGATCGTGCCGCGTCTCCGTGTGTCAGGGTCGCGGTCCGCTGTCGCCGGTGTGATCGTGCCGCGTCCCGGTGTGTCAGGGTTGCGGCATGGGTGAGCAGGTGGGCCGCGAGGTCGAGGTGGACGTGACCAACATCGCGCACGGGGGAGTCTCCGTCGCCAGGCACGACGGTCGGGTGGTCTTCGTCTCGGACGCGATCCCGGGCGAGCGGGTGCGCGCGCGCATCACGGAGGACTCGAAGAAGTCGTTCTGGCGCGCCGACACCGTCGAGGTGCTCGACGCCTCCCCGCACCGCCGCCCGCACGTGTGGGCGGAGGCCTCCGTCGACCGCGCGCCCGAGGACCGGGTCGGCGGCGCCGAGCTCGGCCACATCGACCTCGCCCACCAGCGCGAGCTGAAGCGCCAGGTCGTCGTCGACTCCCTCTCCCGCATGGCGCGCGTCGACCGCGAGGTCGAGGTCCAGGCGCTGCCCGGCGACGACGAGGCGGGCGGCCTCGGCTGGCGCACGCGGGTCAGCCTGCACGTCGACGACGACGGCCGCGTCGGTCCGTACGCCTCCCGCTCGCACCGCGTCATCCCGGTGCAGTCGCTCCCGCTCGCGACCGAGGGCGTGAACGGCGCGGCGCCCTTCGGCCAGCGCTTCCCCGGCGTCGAGGGGATCGACCTCGTCGCGCCCGCGGAGGGCCACGTCCGCATGCTGCTGATCGACGGCAAGCCGCAGCGTCGCGACACCATCACCGAGCGGGTCCGCGACCGCGAGTTCAAGCTGGAGGCCGGCGGCTTCTGGCAGGTGCACCGTCGTGCGGCCGAGACGCTGTACGACGCCGTCCAGTCCTCCATCGACGAGGCCCTCTTCGATCCCCGGGCCGCGAACCTCGACCTCTACGGCGGGGTCGGTCTGCTGGCCGCCGCCGTCGGCGACCGCTTCGGCGACACCGTGCGGATCACGAGCGTCGAGAGCGACGAGGTCGCCACCGAGTTCGCGGGCGACAACCTCGCCGAGTGGGTGGGCGCCGCGTCGCTCACGGCGCGCGTCGACCGCTACCTGCAGAAGCTGACCCGCGAGGCGAGCCCGGCCGAGCGCCGCCGCCTCCAGGGCGCGACCGTCGTGCTCGACCCGCCGCGCGCCGGCGCGAAGAAGCCCGTGGTCGAGGCGCTCGTCGACCTGCATCCGGCGCAGATCGTGTACGTGGCGTGCGACCCCGTGGCGCTCGCCCGCGACGTCGCGCTCTTCGCCGAGGGCGGCTACGAGCTGCGGTCGGTGCGCTCCTTCGACCTCTTCCCGCACACGCACCACGTCGAGAGCGTCGCCGTCCTGGTCCCCGCCGCCTCCTGACGCCGGCCGATCGGGCGGGGCGCGCCCGGTCCCGCGGCGGTCGCCCCGCGCCCGGCGGGCGCCGTGACGCGCGTTACAGTGGGCGAGGGGACCGCGGGCGCACGCCGGCGGGCACGTGACGAGGGGGATCCGCATGACCGAGACCACGCAGGGATCCGCTCCCGCCTCCGAGGCCCGGCCTCCCGTCCGCGTCGCCGTCGTCGACGACCACGAGTCGGTGCGCCTCGGCCTCAAGGCCGCCTGCCTCGACGCGGGCTACGAGTTCATCCTCGCCGCCGCCGACGCCCGTGAGCTCGTCGCGGGCCTCGTCGGCCGCGAGTGCGACGTGGTCGTCCTCGACCTCTCCCTCGGCGACGGCTCGTCGGTGACCGACAACGTCAAGGCCGCGCAGGGCACGGGCGCCGCGGTGCTCGTGCACAGCATCGCCGACCGCGTCGCGAGCGTGCGCGAGGCGCTCGCCGCGGGTGCCGCGGGCGTGATCCCGAAGTCCTCCGCCACGCAGACCGTCATGGCCGCCATCGCCACGGTCGCCCGCGGGGACGTGCTCAACAACCTCGAGTGGGCCACCGCGATCGACGCGGACCGCGACTTCGCGAAGGCCCAGCTCGGCCGCCGCGAGCGCGACGTGCTCCACCTCTACGCCTCCGGCCTCCCGCTCAAGCTCGTCGCGCAGCAGCTCGGCATCGCCAACAGCACGGCCCGGGAGTACCTCGACCGGATCCGCGTGAAGTACGTCGAGGTCGGGCGCCCCGCCCCCACCAAGGTCGACCTCCTGCGCCGCGCCGTCGAGGACGGCATCCTCCCGGGGCTGGACCAGGACGGCGGCGATGCCCGCTAGCCCACCGGCCAGCGCGCCGCTGAACGCGGCACCCCTGACGCGCGCCCGCGCCGGTGAGCCGCCGCGCACGCCCGACAACCCCATCAGCCTCGCCCGCATCGAGACCATCCTCGGTCGGGGTGCCGGTGCCTTCGGGCTCCTCTTCGCGTTGCAGTCCGTGCAGGTGATCGTCGAGCAGCTCGACGGCCTGCACCCCCTGTGGAGCGCGGTCTTCCTCACCCTGTTCTTCGGCGGCCTCGTCTGGACCTGCGTGGCCGGCGTCCTCCGCCGCGGCGTGGTGCCGGCGCACGCGACGGTGGCCGTCGTGTTCATCGTGGGCCTCGCGACGTGGCCCCTCAGCGTCGAGCCGCCCACCTCCGCGGGCATCCCGCAGCCGTTCCTCTACCAGGAGCTCACGGTGGCGACGACGTGCGCGGCGATGGCGTTCCGGCTGTGGATCGCGGTGATCTACACGGTCGCCGCGCCGCTCCTGCTCAGCGTCCTCGAGGTGATGGCGCGCCAGGGCGGCATCACGCCCATGGACTCGTTCCTGCAGGCGCTGTACTCGATCATCCTCGGCGGGTCGGTCCTCATGCTCGTGACCGTGCTCCGGCAGGCGGCGCTGGGGGTCGACTGGGCGCAGGGCACGGCCCTCACCCGCTACTCGCACGCCGTCCGGCAGCACGCGACCGAGGTCGAGCGCGTGCAGGTCGACGCGATCGTGCACGACAGCGTCCTCACGACCCTGCTCTCGGCGGCGCGCACCGCGGATCCGGCCGGCCGCGCGCTCGCCGCCGTGATGGCCGCCAACGCGATGGGCCACCTGGCCGCCGCCGAGCAGGGCATCGACGAGGACGCGGCGGTGCCGCTGCGCGCCGTGGCGAAGCGCATCGTCGACGCCGCGTCGGCCCTCTCCGCGCCCTTCGTGCTCGAGACGCGCGACCTCGGCTCGCGCACCGTGCCCGTCGCCACCGCCGAGGCCATCTACTCGGCGGCCGTGCAGGCGATGATGAACAGCCTCCAGCACGCGGGGACGTCCGCGGAGTCCATCACGCGCCGTCTCGTCATCGCCGGCCACGGCGAGGAGGGCGTGGCGATCGACGTCGTCGACGACGGAGCGGGCTTCGACCAGCGCCGCCTCCCCACGGAGCGGCTCGGGCTGCGGGTCTCCATCAAGGAGCGCGTGGCGCAGGCCGGCGGCGTCGTGACGATCGACTCGGCGCCGGGGGAGGGCACGGCCGTCCGGATCCGCTGGCCCGCGCCCGACGGCGACGGCGGCCCCCGATGATCGTCGTCCCCCGCTCCATCATCCTCGGCCTCGCGGCGCTGTTCTCCGCGTACCACGTGGTCCTCGGGCTCGTCGCGATCGCGGCCCCCGCGGATCCGGCCGTCACCCTGCTCGCGATCGCCCTGTACGTCGTCGCGACGGGCATGAGCCTCTGGCCGAGGAGCCCCACGGTCATGCCCGCGTGGCTCGCGGCCTTCAACCTCGCCGTCGCCATCGTCATGCCGATCCTCGTCACGAGCCAGCTGACCGCGGGTGCGACGCCGCCCTTCTCGACCTGGCACATCGCCGCGGTGGGCACGCTCATGACCATCACGTCCGCCCGTCGACGTCAGGGCTTCGCGTGGGCGGGGGTGCTGGTCCTCGCGATCCAGACGGTGCTCTGGGCCGGACCCGGCGGGCTCGTCGACTACGGGGTCACCGGCAGCGCGCTCTGGGTGGCCGTGTCGCACGTCCTCGCCCACGCCCTGTCGAAGGCCGCCCGGGACGCGCGACAGTTCCACCGCGCCGAGCGCGAAGCGGCCGACTGGCAGGCCGCGCAGGAGGCGCACCTCTACGAGCGCCAGTTCCGGCTCCGCCAGACGAGCCGCATGGCCCTGCCCATGCTCCGCCGCATCGTCGAGACGGCGGGCGACCTGTCGCCCGAGGAGCGGCAGGAGTGCCTCTACCTCGAGGGCGCGATCCGCGACGAGATCCGCGGCCGCACGCTGCTCAACGACGCCGTGCGCGAGCAGGTCATGCTCGCCCGACGCCGCGGGACGGTCGTCACGCTGCTCGACGAGGGCGGCATCGACGACCTCGACGACGCCACGCGCGACATCGTCCTCGACCGCCTCGCGGAGGCGGTCCGGGACACGCGCACGGACAAGCTCATCGCGCGCACCGTGCCGGAGGGATCCGACACCGCGGTCACGGTCGTGGGCCTCAGCGTCGCCGGCGACGGCAGCGCCAGCCTGCTCGGCAGCGAGGACCTCGACGACGAGGTCGACCTGTGGCTCGAGATCCCGCGCCCGCGCCCCTAGATCGGCGGCGCCGGAGCGCCGAGGGCGAGGCGGCGGGTGCTGAGGAGCGCGGAGGCCGGCGGTCCGCCGGACGCCTCCGCGCCCCTCCGGTCATCCCGATGACCCGAGCACCGGGATGATCCGCCCCCTGGCGTCGTCTGCTCACCACAGAAGGACGACGCCGTGTTGCGCGACCCGAGATCCGGGCCCCCCAGCACGATGAGTCTCACGGAGCGGGAGGGACGGGCCAAGTCGTCATTTGCGAGGACACGCGACACCCGGACCGGCGGCCGCCCGCCGGGCGTCGGCGGACGAGGGCGTCAGCCGCCGAGGCCGCGCCAGCGACCCGGGCCGGGCACGATCGCGCCGCGCACCGCGCGCTGCGACCGCTGCCATGCGTCGGGCGCACGCCGGATCGGCTGCTCGACGGCGGGCTGCGCCGCGAGCGCGGCCAGCACCGCCGTGGCGGCCGCGAGCTCCTCCGGGGTGGGCGAGCCGCCGAGGACGCGGATGCCCGGGACGAGCGGTCCGGCCGGCGGGGATCCCGCGCCGGACGCGGCGACCGCGTCGCTCACAGCGGGATGTTCCCGTGCTTCTTGGGCGGCAGGCTCGCGCGCTTGGTGCGCAGCGCCCGGAGCGCCTTGATGACCGACGCGCGGGTGGCGGCCGGCTGGATCACGTTGTCGAGCTCGCCCCGCTCGGCCGCGAGGAACGGGCTCGCGACGTTGTAGGTGTACTCGTTGGCGAGGCGCGTGCGCACGGCGGCGACGTCCTCGCCCGCGGCCTCGGCGCGCTTGATCTCGCCGCGGTAGAGGATGTTGACGGCGCCCTGGCCGCCCATCACCGCGATCTCGGCCGTCGGCCACGCGAGGTTGATGTCGGCGCCGAGCTGCTTGGATCCCATGACGATGTAGGCGCCGCCGTAGGCCTTCCGCGTGATGACGGTGACGAGCGGCACGGTCGCCTCGGCGTACGCGTAGAGCAGCTTCGCGCCGCGGCGGATGACGCCCGTCCACTCCTGGTCGGTGCCGGGCAGGTAGCCGGGCACGTCGACGAGCGTGAGGATCGGGATGGAGAACGCGTCGCAGAACCGCACGAACCGGCTGGCCTTCTCGCCCGCCTCGATGTTCAGCGTGCCCGCCATGGCGTTCGGTTGGTTGGCGACGATGCCGACCGAGCGGCCCTCGACGCGGGCGAAGCCGACGATGATGTTCGGCGCGAACAGCGGCTGCGTCTCCAGGAACTCGCCGTCGTCGACGATGAGCTCGATGATCGTCTTCATGTCGTACGGCTGGTTCGGGCTGTCCGGGATGATGGTGTCGAGCTTGAGGTCCTGCGCCGTGGTCTCGAGGTCGGCCGTGCGCGGGAACTCCGGCAGCTCGGCCAGGTTGTTGTCGGGCAGGAAGCCGAGGAGCGTGCGCGCGTAGTCGAGGGCGTCGTCCTCGTCGCTCGCGAGGTAGTGCGAGACGCCCGAGACGCGGTTGTGCGTGAGGGCGCCGCCGAGCTCCTCGAAGCCGACCTCCTCGCCCGTGACGGTCTTGATCACGTCCGGGCCGGTGACGAACATGTGGCTCGTCTTGTCGACCATGATCACGAAGTCGGTGAGCGCGGGGGAGTACACGGCGCCGCCGGCGGCCGGACCCATGATGAGCGAGATCTGCGGGATGACGCCGGACGCGCGGGTGTTCAGGCGGAAGATCTCGCCGTACTTGCCGAGCGCGACCACGCCCTCCTGGATGCGGGCGCCGCCCGAGTCGAGGATGCCGACGATGGGCACGCCCGTCTTGATGGCGAGCTCCATGACCTTGACGATCTTCTCGCCCGCGACCTCGCCGAGGGACCCGCCGAAGATCGTGAAGTCCTGCGAGTACACGGCCACCTGGCGGCCGTTGACGGTGCCGGTGCCGGTGACGACGGAGTCGCCGTAGGGCCGCTTGGCGTCCATGCCGAAGGCGTGCGTGCGGTGGCGCACGAACTCGTCGAGCTCGACGAACGACCCGTGGTCGAGCAGCTGGTCGATGCGCTCGCGGGCGGTCATCTTGCCGCGCGCGTGCTGCTTCTCGATGGCGGCCTCGCCGCTCGCGGTGACGGCCTCGTGGTACCGCTTCTTCAGGTCGGCGAGCTTGCCGGCGGTCGTGTACATGTCCGGGGCGCCGGCGTCCTCGTCTGGCTCGTGTGCAGTCACCCGCCTCACTGTACCGGCGGGCGCGGACGCGGCCCTTGTGGGGAGTCCACAGAAGGTCGGGCGTCCCGGGTGCGGTGTCCTCCTGATGCGGATCGCTACGGTGGCGGCATGGACCTCCCGCTCAGCCGCCTCGCCGCCCCGCGCCTCGTCGCGCTCGACACCGCGGGATCCACCAACGACGAGCTGGCGAGGCGCGCGGCGGCCGACCCCGCGTCGTGGCCGGACGGGTCGGTCGTCCTCACGCTCGACCAGACCGCGGGCCGCGGGCGCCGCGGCCGCGAGTGGATCGCGCCGGCCGGTCGCACGCTGGCCGTCAGCGTCCTCTGCGCGCCGGCGCGCGTCGACCTCGACCCCGGCTGGCTGCCGCTCGTGGCCGGGCTCGCGCTCGTCGAGACGCTCCGCGGGGCGGTGCCGGCGCCCGCCGCGGTCACGCTGAAGTGGCCGAACGACGTGCACGTGGACGGACGGAAGGTCTCCGGGATCCTCGGCGAGCTCGTGTCGCCCGGCCGGTACGCGCTGGGGACCGGCCTCAACCTCACGCTCGAGGAGGCCGAGCTGCCGACCCCCACGTCCACGTCGCTGCGGATCGCGGGCGTCCGGGACCCGGACGTCGACGCGATCCTCGCGGCGTACCTCGCGGCCTTCGCGGCGCGCCGCCGGGCCTGGGAGGAGGCGGGCGGGGACGCGCGTGCCGCCGGACTCGTCGACGAGCTGACGCGGACGTGCGCCACCATCGGCCGCGACGTGCGCGTCGAGCTGCCGGGCGGGGGCGAGCTGCTCGGCCGTGCGACCGGGGTCGACGAGCACGGGCGGCTCACCGTGGAGTCCGCCGGGGATCCGGCCGTGACGTCTGTCGCCGCGGGGGACGTGACGCATCTGCGGTATCAATGAACCATGGCGCACACGGGTGACACGCAGCGGTACGCACCCGGCGAGGGCGGCAGGGCGCTCCCCGTCCGCGGCGGACGCCGGGCCAGGCGCAAGGCCGAGAAGGCGGAGCGCGAGCGCCGGGCCGACGAGGAGGCCGGCCGGCTGACGGGCGCCCACGACGTGGATCCGCGCCTCGGCCGCCCCGTCGCGCCCCCCGCCTCGCCGCCGCAGCAGATGGTGGCCGCCGATCCCGAGCGCGTCCTCGTGCGCCTGCGTCCGCACGGCCGGGCGCTCACCCTCCCCGTGCTGCTGCTGATCGCGATCTGCCTCACGGGCGGCTACTTCGGCGGCTGGTTCCCGGAGCCGTGGGAGAACGCGCTGCTGCTCGTGGCGCTCGCGGGCGTCGCCGTGTTCGTGACGCTGCTGCCCGTGCTCGTGTGGCTCAACCGCCGGTACACGGTGACGACCCGGCGCCTGATCATCTCCCACGGCTTCTTCGTGCGCACCCGCCAGGAGCTGCTGCACTCGCGCGGGTACGACGTGACCCTGCGCCGCGGACCGCTGCAGCACCTGCACCGCAGCGGCGACGTCACCATCAACGCGGGCCTCGAGTCGCCGGTCGTGCTCCGCGACGTCCCGTCGGCGCACCTCGTGGTGCAGGCGCTGCAGGACCTCATGGAGGAGAACGCGAACATGGTGGCCGAGCGGCGCCGGCAGGAGGAGTCCCGTCGCGGGCGCCCCGGGGATGCGTCGTGGCGGCAGGCGGACGAGGGCCGGACGCCGTGGGGCGACGACACCGCGCCCTGGCAGCGCGGCTGAGCAGAGGCCGGCGCGCGCCGACGCCGGAGGCGCGGGCGCTGCGGGTCCGTCCCGGATGCGGGAGGATGTGCGGTGGCGGGACGGCCGGCGACGCCGGGCCGACCGCCCATCGCCGTGACGCGGCCTGGTGCCGCGCCCACCCACCTGGAGGAAGAGGACACCATGACGCCCACCGTCGGAGTCGTCGGGGGCGGGCAGCTCGCCCGCATGATGATCGCGCCCGCCGTGGAGCTCGGCATCGGGATCCGCGTGCTCGCCGAGGCGGACGGCATGTCCGCCGGGCTCGCCGCGACCGCGGTCGGGGACTACCGCGACCTCGACGCGGTCCGCGCCTTCGCGCGCGACGTCGACGTGATCACCTTCGACCACGAGCACGTCCCGCAGCACGTGCTGCGCGCGCTCGTCGCCGAGGGCGTCGCGGTGCATCCCGGCCCGGACGCCCTGCTCGTCGCCCAGGACAAGCTGCTCATGCGCGAGCGCCTCGAGCAGCTCGGCGTGCCCGTGCCCGTGTGGGCGCGCGTCGCCGACCGGGACGCGCTCGCGGCCTTCCTCGCCGACAACGGCGGCGTCGCGGTCGTGAAGACGCCGCGCGGCGGCTACGACGGCAAGGGCGTGCGCGTCGTGCGCGCCGCCGACGAGGCGGACGACTGGTTCGCGGCGCTCGGCGCGGGCGACGCCCTGCTCGCCGAGGAGCTCGTGGACTACGCGCGCGAGCTCGCGCAGTCGGTCGCGCGCCGCCCCTCGGGCGAGATCGTCGCGTGGCCGGTGGTGGAGTCCATCCAGCGCGACGGCGTCTGCGCCGAGGTCATCGCCCCCGCCCACGGCGCCACCCCGCGCCTGCGCGAGGCCGCGGAGACCATGGCCCGCGGGATCGCCGAGGGGCTCGGCGTCACGGGCGTGCTCGCCGTCGAGCTCTTCGAGACGGTCGACGGCCGCCTCCTCGTCAACGAGCTCGCGATGCGTCCGCACAACACGGGCCACTGGTCGATGGACGGCGCGGTCACGGGCCAGTTCGAGCAGCACCTGCGGGCCGTGCTCGACCTGCCGCTCGGATCCGCCCGGCTGCTCGCGCCGTGGTCGGTCATGATCAACGTGCTCGGCGGCCCGGAGACGGGAACCGTCGCCGACCGCTACCCGCAGGCGCTCGCCGACCAGCCGGAGGCGCGCTTCCACTTCTACGGCAAGGAGCCGCGCCCGGGCCGCAAGGTCGGGCACGTCACGGTGGTGGGCGACGACCTCGACGAGGTCGCGTACCGGGCCCGCGCCGCGGCGGCGTTCTTCCGCGGCTGACGGGGGCGTCCCGCCCGGGCGCGCGGGGGCGCACGTCCGCGCGGGATCCACGTCGCGTTCGGCTGCGTGGCGCGGCGGGGCACCCAGGATCCCGCGCCTAGCATGGAGCCCGTGAATCCCGACACCTCCCCCCTCGTCGGCCTCGTCATGGGCTCCGACTCCGACTGGAACGTGATGGAGAAGGCGTCCGTCGCCCTCCACGCGCTCGACATCGCCCACGAGGTCCAGGTGCTCTCCGCCCACCGCACGCCCGAGCGGATGATCGCCTACGGGGCGTCCGCGCGCGAGCGGGGCATCCGCGTCATCGTCGCCGGCGCGGGCGGCGCCGCCCACCTGCCGGGCATGCTCGCCTCCGTCACGACCCTGCCCGTGATCGGCGTGCCCGTCCCGCTGAAGACCCTCGACGGCATGGACTCCCTGCTCTCCATCGTGCAGATGCCCGCCGGCGTGCCCGTCGCGACCGTGTCCATCGGCGGCGCCGAGAACGCCGGGCTGCTCGCCGCCCGCATCCTCTCCACCACCGACGCGCGCATCGCCGACGCGCTCGAGCGCCACCGCGCCGAGCTGGCGGAGCTCGTGGAGCAGAAGGACGCCGCGCTGCAGCAGAAGGTCCAGCGGCGCACGTGAGCCTCACCCAGCCCATCCGGCACCCGGACAGCGGGTCGCCGCGCATCATGACGACGCGGGCCTGGTGGCTCGTCGTGCTGAACGTGCTCATCCCCGGATCCGCACAGGTGCTCGCGGGCAACCGCCGGCTCGGCCGCGTCGGGCTCGCCTCCACCCTCGTCGTCTGGGCCCTCGGCATCGTGGCGGCGGGGCTCGCCCTGTTCGCCCGCGGGGCGCTCATCCAGCTGGTGTCCGAGGAGTGGCTGCTCCTGGCGCTGCAGGTGCTCCTCGCGGCCTACGCGGTGCTCTGGGTCGTGCTCGCGCTCGACACGCTGCGGCTCGCGCGCATCATCCGCGCGGCGCCGCGCGCCCGTCCGATCATCGCGGCGCTCTCCGTGCTCCTGATGGTGGGCACCGCGGGATCCGCCGGGTACGCGGCGTACATCGTCGGCGTCGGCCGTGGGGCCCTCGGCGGGATCTTCGGGAACCACGCGGGCGCGGACCCCGTCGACGGCCGGTACAACATCATGCTGCTCGGCGGCGACGCGGGCAGCGACCGGGCGGGCCTGCGCCCCGACAGCATCACGGTGGTCAGCATCGACGCGGCGACGGGCCGCGCCACCATGATCGGCCTCCCGCGCGACATGGAGGACGTGCCGTTCTCCGACGGGTCGCCGCTCAAGGCCCGCTACCCGAAGGGGTACACGCACTGCGACGTGGACGCCTGCATGCTCAACTCCATCTACACCGAGGTCGAGGTCTACAAGCAGGACCTCTACCCCGACGCGAAGGACAAGGGCAGCCTGCCCGGCATCGAGGCCATGCGCGAGGCCGTCCAGGGCGTGACCGGGCTCACGATCCAGTACTACGTGCTCATCGACATGCAGGGGTTCTCCGACATGGTCGACGCGCTCGGCGGGATCGACATCGACGTGAAGCGCCGCATCGGCATGGGCTCCGGCCATGACGACAAGTTCCGTCCGGTGCCCATCCCCGAGTGGATCGAGCCGGGCCAGCAGAAGCTCGACGGGTACCACGCCCTCTGGTACGCCCGCTCCCGCTACCAGACCAGCGACTACGACCGCATGGCGCGCCAGCGCGAGGTGCAGCAGGCCGTCGTGCGGCAGTTCGATCCGGCGAACGTGCTCACCAAGTTCGACGCCATCGCGCAGGCCGGCACGCAGGTCGTGAAGACCGACGTCCCGCGCAGCGCGCTCGGTGCCTTCACCCAGCTCGCGCTGAAGACGAAGGACCAGCCCATCGACGACCTGGAGATCGTGCCGCCGCGGTTCGACTCGCAGAAGCCGGACTTCCCGGCGATCCGCCAGGCCATCCAGCAGCAGTTCGCCCAGGGCTCCGCGGGCTGATCCGCGTGCCGCGTGCGCCGTCGCCGCCGCCCGCATCCGCCGCGCGACGGAGGCCGGCCACCCCGAGGGGCGACCAGCCTCCGCGTGGCCTCGGCGGCCCGGCTACAGGTCGGCGTGCAGCTGCCACACCTTCTCGGCGGCGTCGCGCCAGCTGAAGGCGCGGGCCCGGTCCTGGCCGACGACCGCGAGGCGTTCACGGGCCGCCGTGTCGGAGAGCAGGCCGCCGATCGCCTGGGCGAGGCGCAACGGGTACCCCTCGGCGTCGTCGCGCGGCACGACGACGCCCGCGTCGGCCGCGACCTCGAGGAGGGCGGGCGCGTCCGAGTGGACCACGGGCGTGCCGAACGACAGGGCCTCGATCACCGGCAGGCCGAAGCCCTCCGAGAGGCTCGGGTGGACGAAGACGGTGGCGCGGTCGAGGACGACCGCGAGGTCGGAGTCGGACAGCGCCCCGAGGCTGCGCACGCGTGACGGGTCGACGCCCGCCTCGTCGGCCACCTGCGCGAGCTCCACGTCGCCCCACGTCGCGGGCCCCACGATGAGGAGCGGCAGGTCGCCGGTCTCCGGGCGGACGAGGGCCTGGACGAGCGCCTGCACGCCCTTCCGCGGCTCCAGGCTGCCGACGGTGAGCAGGTAGTCGTCGGGCAGGTCGAGCTCCGCGGCGCGCGCGTCCGGGGCGTCGGGGAGGGCGATCCGGGGGCTCACGGCCCCGCCGATCACGCGGACGCGGTCGCCCAGGTCGACGAAGCGCGACAGCTCCTCGGCGAGGGCGTGCGAGGGCACGACGACGGCGTCGGCGTGCTTGCGCGCGCGCTTGGCCATGGCCTTGGTCCAGGAGACGGACGCGCTCGTCATGCTCTCCGGGTGGGTCCAGGCGTTGACGTCGTGGATGGTGGCGACGATCTGGTCGTTCGTGTTCACGCGGTCGTGGCGGCGCAGCGGCGCGAGCAGGCCGGGCGCGTGCACCATGCCGGAGGTGCCGGGCGTGGGGAGGCCGAGCTGCCACGCGCGCGAGAGCTCCCGGCGGGGGAGCGGCACGCGCGTGATGCGCGCGAGGCCGGGCAGGCGCTGCTCGAGGTCCGCGGCCTGCTCGGGGGTGACGGCGGAGACGACGCCCTCGACCTCGCACCCGCTCGGGGTGGCGGCGACGATGGCGCTCGTCAGGTCCTCGGCGTAGCGGCCCATGCCGCCCGGCGTGGGACCGGTCAGCTGGTCGATGATCACGCGCAGCGTGGTGGTCACGGTCCTCCATGTCGCGCGGGTGTCGGGCGGGCCCGCGGGAGGACCATCGTACCGGCGCGGGCTGCCACGGCCGTCAGGTGCGCGGGGCGCGGCGGGCTCAGCCCTGGCGCATCCTCTCGACCGCCTCCTTGGACGGCCCGTCGAACTCGACCTTGCCCGAGCGGATGAGGATGCCGCGCTCGCACAGGTCGGAGACCATGTCGAGGTCGTGGCTCACGACGACGAGCGTCTTGCCCTGATCGTGCAGCTCGCGGATCTTCGCGAGGCACTTCCGCTGGAACGGCTCGTCGCCCACGGAGAGGATCTCGTCAACCAGCAGGATGTCGACCTCGGTGTGGATCGCGACCGAGAACGCGAGCCGGAGGAACATGCCCGAGGAGTAGTGCTTGACCTCGGTGTCGATGAACTTCTCGATCTCGCTGAACTCGACGATCTGGTCGAAGCGCGCGTCGATCTCGTGCTGCTCCATGCCGAGGATCGCGGCGTTGAGGTAGATGTTCTCGCGGCCCGAGAGGTCGGGGTGGAAGCCCGCGCCCACCTCGATGAGGCCGGCGATGCGGCCGCGCGCGAGCACCTCGCCGCTGTCGGGCTGGTAGACGCCGGAGATGAGCTTGAGCAGCGTCGACTTGCCGGATCCGTTGAAGCCCATGAGGGCGACGGACTCGCCGGGGCGCACGGAGAAGCTCACGTCGTCGAGCGCGTCGAACGTGGAGGCGAGCGGCTTCCGGCGCACGGCCGCGATGACCGTCTCCTTGATGGAGTGCGTGTGGCGGAGGAGGAAGGACTTCCGCACGTGCTCGACGATGATGCGCGGGAGCGCGTCCGACTCAGAGGTCCTGGGCAAAGCGCCCCTCCAGCTTCTTGAAGACGAGCTGCCCGAGCAGGAGGCTCAGGAGCGAGACGCCGAGGGCGATGAACCCGTACATCCAGAGGTTCGGCGGCAGCTCGCCCGTGCCGCCCGTGGTGGGGTACCAGAACGCGGCGTGGAAGAGCTCGACCGCCGCGGTGACGGGGTTGAGCTGGTAGATGACGAGCAGCCAGTCGGGGAGCACCTTCGCGACCTGCGCGTACGGGTACAGCACGGGGGAGGCCCACACGACGACCATCACGATGAGCTCGACGAAGTTCTGCGAGTCGCGGAACGACACGTTCGCGGCGCCGAACAGCATGCCGAGGCCGATGGCGAGCGTGCCGATGATGGCGATCGCCAGGAATATGCCGAGCACCTGCACGGGCGTGGGCGCCCAGCCCACGAGGAGGCAGACCACCAGCAGGATCACGAGCTGCGGCAGGAAGTTCACCAGCGCCACGAACGTGCTGGACACCGGGAACAGCTCCCGGGGCAGGTAGATCTTCTTGATCAGCGCCCCGTTGTCCACGAGCGACTTCGTGGAGTTGGAGAACGCCTCCGTGTAGAAGTTGATGAGGATGATCCCGGAGAACAGGTAGACGGGGTAGTTCACCTGGTTGCGGTTCAGCTGCAGGAACACGCCCATCGCCACGAAGAACACGGCGAACTGCGCGGCCGGCTTCACGTACGACCAGAGCCAGCCGAGCACGGATCCCCGGTACCTGACCTGCACCTCCTTCTTCACGAGGAGGGAGAGGAGGTAGCGGCGGCGGTACACGTCCAGGAGCCCCGCGCCCGTGCCGGGCCTCGAGAACTCCCGCGAGTGGGAGGTCGTCATGCTCGACACTTCGGTGGTGCCCTTCGGACTGCGTGGGGCTCGCGCGAGGCGCGGAGCGGGTTCGGCTGCGGCGTCCGGGATCGGACCGGACACGAGTGTAACCGTCAGCGTGCCCGGAGGACGCCGTGCCCGGCGGCGTCGGACAGGGCCGCGCGCCAGTCGCGGAGCGGCGCGAGGCCGATCCGGGCCCAGGCGTCGTGCCCGAGCACGGAGTACGCGGGACGCGGGGCCGGGCGCACGAAGGACGCGCTGTCGGTGGGCAGCACGCGCTCCGGATCCAGCCCCGCCTCGGCGAACACCGCCTGCGCGAGACCGTGCCAGGTCGTCTCGCCGGAGGCCGTGCCGTGGAAGACGCCGGCCGGCGCGCCCGCGTCGACGAGCTGGGCGAGGCGCTCCGCGAGGTCGACGGTCCAGGTCGGCTGGCCGCGCTGGTCGTCCACGACGGAGACCGTGTCGTGCGACGCGGCGAGCCGCAGCATCGTGGCCGGGAAGGACGGGCCGCCCGCGCCGTAGAGCCACGCGGTGCGCACGATGCTCGCGCCCTCCGGGTGGCCGTCGAGCACGAGCCGCTCGCCCGCGGCCTTGGTGCGGCCGTAGGCGGAGACGGGCGCGTGGGGCGCGTCCTCCGGGTACGGGGAGGTCGCGGATCCGTCGAAGACGTAGTCGGTGGAGACGTGCACGATGCGCGCGCCCCCCTGGGCCGCGGCGCGCGCGAGGATCCCGGCGCCGGTCGCGTTGATCGCGCGGGCCTCGTCCTCGTGCTCCTCGGCGGCGTCGACCGCGGTGTACGCAGCCAGGTTGACGACGACGTCGTGCCCGGCGACGGCCGCGCGGACGGCCGCCTCGTCGGTGATGTCGAGCTCGGCGCGCGCGGGCGCGGTCACGTCGTGCCCGGCGAGCGCGGGCAGGAGGTCCTGCCCGAGCATCCCGCGGCCGCCGGTGACGAGGACGCGGCTCACGCGGGCAGCTCGGCGCGCGCCTTGAGCGGCTCCCACCACGCGCGATTGTCGCGATACCACTGCACGACGTCGGCCAGGCCCTGGGCGAACGGCACCTGCGGCGCGTAGCCGAGCTCGCGCTGGATCTTGGAGATGTCGACGGAGTAGCGGAGGTCGTGGCCCTTGCGGTCCGCGACGCGGTCGACGTACGACCAGTCGCGGCCGGTGGCGTCGAGGAGCAGCTGGGTGAGCTCGCGGTTGGTGAGCTCGGTGCCGCCGCCGATGTTGTAGATCTCGCCGGGGGCGCCCTGCACGAGCACGAGCGCGATGCCGCGGCAGTGGTCGTCGACGTGCAGCCAGTCGCGGATGTTGAGGCCCTCGCCGTAGAGCGGCACGTGCCGGTCGTCGATGAGGTTCGTGACGAACAGCGGGATGACCTTCTCGGGGAAGTGGTACGGCCCGTAGTTGTTCGAGCAGCGCGTGATGGACACGTCCAGCCCGTGCGTGCGGTGGTACGAGCGGGCGAGCAGGTCGCTGCCGGCCTTCGACGCGGAGTAGGGGGAGTTGGGCTCGAGCGGCCGCTCCTCGTCCCACGACCCCTCGGCGATGGATCCGTAGACCTCGTCGGTGGACACGTGCACGAACCGCTTGAGGTCGTGGCGGAGGGCGGCGTCGAGGAGCTTCTGCGTGCCGAGCACGTTGGTCTCCACGAAGACGCTCGCGTCGCGCACGGAGCGGTCGACGTGGCTCTCGGCGGCGAAGTGCACGACCGCGTCGACCTGCGGGATCCACTCGTCGAGCACGGCGTCGTCGCGGATGTCGCCGTGCACGAACGCGAAGCGGGGCGAGTCGCTGACGGCGGCCAGGTTCTCGAGGTTGCCCGAGTAGGTGAGCGCGTCGAGCACGACGATGTCGGCGCCCTCCAGCCCGGCGTAGTGGTCCTGGAGCGCGTGGCGCACGAAGTTGGAGCCGATGAAGCCGGCGCCGCCGGTCACGAGGATCCTCATGGGGATACGTCCTTCGGTCAGGCGCCGGACGGGTGGGCCGGCGTCGCGGGGATCGGCGTTCGGGCGCCGGCTGTCGATCCTACCGAGCGGCCCCGTCGGCCGGGCGGGCGCGGATCCCCCACATCGGGGCTCGACGCCGCCGCGATCCGGGCTCGCCGCGGCGCGATGCGGGGCGCACCGGCTGCGCGATGATGTGGGCGTGCCCCCGCCCCCTCCCGCCGACCGGATCCGCGCCCTCCTCGCTGACCGCCGCGTGCGGTTCCTGCTCGTGGGCGGCGTCAACACGGTGGTGGCGTTCGCGCTGTTCGCCCTGTTCGAGGCGACGGCCGGGCGCGCGCTCGACGCGGCCGGCCTTCCCGTGGCGGGCTCCCTCGTGCCGCTCCTCGGCAGCTACGCCCTCGCGATCCTCCTGGCCTTCGCCCTCTACCGCCGGTTCGTGTTCCGCGTGCGCGGCCACGTCCTCCGCGACCTCGCCCGCTTCGTCTCCGTCTACCTGGTGAGCATCACGCTGAACGCGGTCCTCCTGCCGGTGCTCGTCGCGCTCGGCGTCCCCCGGCTGGGCGCGCAGGCGATGCTCGTGCTCGTGATCACCGTGATCAGCTACGTCGGCCACCGGTGGTTCTCGTTCCGCCGACCCGGCGACGACGGGACGGGTGACGATGAGGCGGGTGACGACGGGACGGGCGTCGACCCCGTCCGCCCGGCGCCGCACCCGGAGCGCTGACCCGGAGAGGGGGTGCCCGGGCCGCGTCGCCGCGACGGCGCGTTGCTAGGGTCGATGGCGTGCAGATCCGAGAGCTCGCCGTACCCGACGCGTACGAGCTGACCCCCGTCCAGCGCACCGACGACCGGGGCGTGTTCCTCGAGTGGTACCGGTTCGACGTGCTCGAGGAGGCGGTCGGCCACGCGCTCGACCTGCGCCAGGCCAACATGAGCGTGTCGAGGCGCGGCGTCGTCCGCGGCATCCACTTCGCCGACGTGCCGCGCGGCCAGGCCAAGCACGTGAAGGCCGTCTCCGGCGCCGTGCTCGACTTCATCGTGGACATCCGCGTCGGATCCCCGACCTTCGGGCAGTGGGACAGCGTGCGCCTCGACACCGAGACCCACAAGGCCGTCTACCTCTCCGAGGGCCTCGGCCACTGCTTCGTGGCGCTCACGGACGACGCGGCCGTCACCTACCTCGTGAGCGACGTGTACACCCCCTCGGCCGAGCACGGCATCGACCCGCTCGATCCCGGGATCGGCCTCGTGTTCCCCGAGGAGGCGGGCGAGCTCCTGCTCTCCCCGAAGGACACGGGCGCCCCGACGCTCGCGGAGGCGGCGGCCGCCGGGCTCCTCCCCACCTGGGACGCCATGCGCGCCTTCCACGACGCGCAGAAGGGGAGCTGACCCAGGTGAAGGGCATCATCCTCGCCGGCGGCTCCGGCACGCGGCTCTGGCCGATCACGAAGGGCATCAGCAAGCAGCTGATGCCGATCTACGACAAGCCGATGGTCTACTACCCCCTGTCGACGCTGATGATGGCGGGCATCCGCGAGGTGCTCATCATCACGACGCCCGAGTACAACGACCAGTTCCGGGCCCTGCTCGGCGACGGCTCGCACCTCGGCATGCGGATCGAGTACGCCGTGCAGCCGTCGCCCGACGGCCTCGCGCAGGCGTTCGTCATCGGCGAGGAGTTCATCGGCGACGACTCCGTGGCCCTCGTCCTCGGCGACAACATCTTCCACGGCGCCGGTCTCGGCACGAGCCTGCGGAAGAACACCGAGATCGACGGCGCGCTGATCTTCGCGTACCACGTGGCGGATCCCACGGCGTACGGCGTGGTCGAGTTCGACGACGACTTCACGGCCGTCTCCATCGAGGAGAAGCCGGCGCAGCCGAAGAGCGCGTACGCGGTGCCCGGCCTCTACTTCTTCGACAACGACGTGGTCGGGATCGCCAAGGGCATCGAGCCGAGCGAGCGCGGCGAGCTCGAGATCACGGCCGTCAACGACCACTACCTCCAGGCCGGGCGCCTCCGCGTGCAGGTGCTCGACCGCGGCACCGCGTGGCTCGACACCGGCACGTTCGCGAGCATGATGCAGGCCTCCGAGTACGTGAAGGTCATCGAGGACCGCCAGGGCTTCAAGATCGGCTGCATCGAGGAGATCGCGTTCCGGGCCGGCTGGATCGACCTCGACGCGCTGCGGGACCTGGCCCGCCCGCTGATCAAGAGCGGGTACGGCAGCTACCTCTCGGCCCTCGCCGAGCAGGCCGCCGCGTCCCCGCGCTGACCGATCCCGGTCCCGGGCCCCGCTACCATCGGGGGAGCCGAGCGCGTCCCCGGCCGTCCCTGCGCCGCCCGGCGCTCGTCGGCGTCCGTGTGCCGCATGCGCGCCCGGTGAGCGATCGAGGGGAAGACCGGATGCCGTCCGACGTGAGCCGCAGCGACCGCATCGTGGCCGTGGTCGTCGCCTTCGACCGCCGCGAGCTCGTGCAGGAGACGCTCGCCGCGCTGGAGGCGCAGACCCTCGCGCCCGCCGCCGTCGTCGTGATCGACAACGCCTCGTCCGACGGCACGGCCGACGTGATCCGCGCGCGCTTCCCGCGCGTCGACCTCACGGTCCTCCCGCGCAACACGGGTGGCGCGGGCGGCTTCACGGTCGGCATGGCCCGTGCGCTCGCCGCGCACGACGCCGACGCCGTGTGGCTGATGGACGACGACACCGTGCCCGACCCGGGCGCGCTCGCCGCGCTCGTCGCCACGCGTCGCACCGCACCCGCGGGCACGGCGCTCCTCGCGTCCGCCGTCCGCTGGGTGGACGGGCGACCGCATCCCATGAACACCCCGCGCGTGCGCCCCGGGGCCTCGCGCACCGCCATCCGCCGTGCCGCCGCCCGCGACGCCTACCCGGTGCGCAGCGCCTCGTTCGTGTCCCTGCTCGTCGAGGCCGACGCGATCCGCCGCCACGGCCTCCCGGTCGCCGACTACTTCCTCTGGAACGACGACTTCGAGTTCAGCACGCGGCTGCTGCGCCGCGGCCGGGGCTTCGTCGCCCGGGCCAGCACCGTCGAGCACCGCACGCGCACGTTCGGCGCGGCCGACGTGGATCCGGGCGCCCGCTTCTTCTACGAGGTGCGCAACAAGGCGTGGCTCATGCGCCTGTCGCCGTCGCTCTCCGCCGCCGAGCGCGTGCTCTACTCGGGCGCCGCCCTGCGCGCCTGGACCCGCACGATCCTCCGCTCGGGCGACCGGCGCCTGCTCCTCTCCGGACTCGTCCGGGGGCTGCGCACCGGGCTCCTCACCCGTCCGCGCCCGAACGTCGAGGTCCTCGCGGGGCTCGGCGACGCCAGCGACGACGTCGCCCGCGTCGAGGCGGCAGCGGGGGCGCGCGCGTGACGGAGCCCTTCTCCCTCCTCCTCCCGGTGTACGCGGGCGACAAGCCGGACTACTTCGTCCGCGCGTTCCGCAGCTCCGTCGACCAGCAGACGCTGCGCCCCGACCAGGTGGTCGTCGTCCAGGACGGGCCGATCTCCGCATCTCTCGGCCGCGTCGTCGACGAGGCCGTCGCGTCGTCCCCCGTGCCCGCGTCCGTCGTGCGCCTGCCCCGCAACGTCGGCCTCGCCCACGCGCTCGAGCGCGGACTCGACGCGTGCGACCACGACGTCGTCGCCCGCATGGACGCCGACGACATCTCGCTCCCCGAGCGGTTCGCCCGGCAGCTCGAGCTGATGGGGACGGGCCTCGACCTCGTGGGCACGGGCATGTACGAGTTCGCGGACGAGGTCGGCACCATCGTCGGCACCCGCACGCCGCCCACCGGCGCCGCGCGCATCGGCGGGTACGCCCGCTTCCACGATCCGTTCAACCACCCCACCGTCGTCTACCGCCGTTCCGCCGTGCGGGCCGCGGGCGGCTACATCGACATCGGCCTGATGGAGGACTACTACCTCTTCGCGCGCATGGTGCAGGCCGGCGCCCGGGTGGAGAACATCCCCGAGCCCCTCGTCATGTACCGCGTCAGCGACGGCGCCTACGCGCGCCGCGGCGGACTCTCCCAGCTGAAGGCGGAGCTGCGCCTCCAGCGCGAGTTCCGGCGCCGCCGCTTCACCACCCCGTACCAGGCCGTGCGCAACGTCGCGATCCGCGGCGGCTACCGCCTCGTGCCCGAGGGCCTGCGCCGCTGGGCGTACGGCCGCGTCTTCGCCGGGGGCTCCGGCGCGGGTCGCAGCACCCCCTGATCCGGGAGGGTACCCTTGAGCCGTCGCGCCGCGACGACCCCCCAAGACACGAAAAGGACCCGTTCTCCATGGCCCATGACCTCGTAGTAGTCGGATCCGGATTCTTCGGCCTCACGATCGCGGAGCGGGTGGCGGAGGAGCTCGGCCTCCGGGTGCTGGTCATCGACCGCCGCGACCACATCGGCGGCAACGCCTACAGCGAGGCCGACCCGGAGACGGGCATCGAGGTCCACCGCTACGGAGCGCACCTCTTCCACACCTCGAACGAGCGCGTGTGGGAGTACGTGAACCGCTTCACGGAGTTCACGCCCTACGTGCACAAGGTGTACACGAACCACCGCGGCGAGGTCTTCCCGCTGCCCATCAACCTCGGCACCATCAACCAGTTCTTCCGCGCCGCGCACGGACCCGAGGACGCGCGCCGCCTCATCCAGGAGCAGGCGTCGGAGCTCTCCGCGGGCGACGCCCGCAACCTCGAGGAGAAGGGCATCAGCCTCATCGGCCGCCCTCTGTACGAGGCCTTCATCCGCGACTACACCGCGAAGCAGTGGCAGACGGATCCCACGGAGCTGCCCGCCGAGGTCATCTCGCGCCTCCCCGTGCGCTACGACTACGACAACCGCTACTTCAACGACACGCACGAGGGCCTGCCGGTCGGCGGGTACACGGCGTGGATCGAGCGCATGGCCGACCACCCGAACATCGAGGTCCGCCTCAGCACCGACTTCTTCGACGAGTCGCAGGAGGTCACCAAGTCCTCCACCGTCGGCCGGGTGCCCGTCGTCTACACGGGCGCGATCGACCGCTACTTCGACTACGCCGAGGGCGCCCTCTCCTGGCGCACGCTCGACTTCGAGCGCGAGGTGCTGCCGGTCAAGGACCACCAGGGCACCCCGGTCATGAACTACGCCGACGCGGACGTGCCGTACACGCGCGTCCACGAGTTCCGCCACTTCCACCCGGAGCGGGACTACCCCCAGGACAAGACGGTCATCATGCGCGAGTACTCGCGCTTCGCCGAGCGCGAGGACGAGCCGTACTACCCCGTCAACACGCCGGACGACCGCCAGGGCCTCAAGCGCTACCGCGAGCTCGCGGCGGCCGAGGAGGGCGTGTTCTTCGGCGGGCGCCTCGGCACCTACCAGTACCTCGACATGCACATGGCCATCGGGTCGGCGCTCACGATGTACGAGAACGTCCTCAAGCCGGTGCTCGCGCCGGCCGCGACGGAAGGATCCTGATCATGGCCGACGCGCTCATCGAGGCCACGGGCCGCGATGAGGCGCTGCTGCTGCAGCGCGTCATCTTCCCCACGGACCACGACCCGGACACCGTCCCGCTCTACGTGGACGCCGACTACTGGACCAGCATCCCCGTCGTCGACCGGCGCAAGCACGGCACGAACATGCAGGTCATCGACGCCGACCACGACCGCGCCGTCGTGCGGCTCTCCGACATCGGCATCCTGAGCGCCATGGACGGCGTCGGCGGCTTCCGCGTCCCGCACCGTCGCAAGGTCTCGTTCGGCACGTACTTCAACGCGTTCCCCGCCGCCTACTGGCGGGCGCACACGTCCCTCGAGTCGGTGGCCCTGGAGGTCATGACCGAGGGCCAGGGGCAGGTCATCGTGTACCGCTCCAACGCGCGCGGCGTCATCCAGAAGGTCGAGGGGCGCATCCTCGACGGCCCCACCACGAGCACCTTCGAGCTGCCCTTCACCAACTTCGCCGACGGCGGCTGGTACTGGTTCGACCTCGTGGGCGAGGAGGCCGACCTCTCGCTCGTGCAGGCGGCCTGGTTCGCGCCCGAGGGCACGCGCACGCGCACCGGGGAGACGGGATCCGTGAGCCTCGCGGTCACGACCCTCAACCGCGCCGAGTACTGCGTCAAGCTCCTCACCGACATCGGCTCCAACGCCGAGGTCACGCGCCTCATCGACAACGTCTTCGTGACCGACCAGGGCACGCAGAAGATCGTCGACCAGCCCGAGTTCGCGCGCGCCGAGGAGCTCCTCGGCGGACGCCTCCGCGTCATCGACCAGGCCAACCTCGGCGGATCCGGCGGCTTCTCGCGCGGCATGTACGAGACCCTGCAGGCCGGCGCGTCCGACTACGTGCTCGTGCTCGACGACGACATCACCATCGAGCCGGAGAGCATCCGGCGGGCGCTCAAGTTCGCCGACTTCGCGGTGAAGCCCACCATCGTGGGCGGCCACATGTTCGACATGTACGACAAGGGCAAGCTGCACGCGTACGCCGAGGGCTTCGACATGTGGAACTTCATGTGGGGCCCGGTCACGCCGACGCGCCACGACTTCCCCTCGTCGAACCTCCGCCAGACCCGGTGGATGCACCGCCGCGTCGACGCCGCGTACAACGGCTGGTGGATGTGCATGATCCCGGTGGAGACCATCCGCGAGATCGGCCTGTCCCTGCCCGTCTTCATCAAGTGGGACGACGCCGAGTACGCCCTCCGCGCTCGCGAGCACGGCGTCCCGACCGTCACGCTGCCCGGTGCCGCCGTCTGGCACGTGTCGTGGGTGGACAAGGACGACTCGCAGGACTGGCAGGCGTTCTTCCACGCGCGCAACCGGCTCATCGTGGCCCTCCTGCACTCGCCGTTCCCGCGCGGCGGGCGCCTGCTGACCGCGAACCTGGCCACGGACGTGCGGCACCTCGTCTCGATGCAGTACTTCGCGCTGGCGGCGCGCCACGAGGCGTACCGCAACATCCTCCGCGGCCCGCGCGGCCTGCACCAGGACATGGTGACGCGCCTCGCGCGCACCCGGGAACTCGCGAAGGGCTTCACGGACGGGGTCGCGATCAAGGACCGCGACGACCTCCCCGCCGTCGAGGGGGGGCTCGCGTCGAGGCGCCGCCCCCGCCAGTACCGCGCGCCGAACGCCTTCACGCGCCCGATCTGGCTGGCGCGCGTCGTCTTCCGTCACGCGTTCACGCCCATCCAGCCGGCCGCGGCGCGGGCACCCGAGGCGCACCTCGCGTTCGCCGACGCCCGCTGGTGGGTGGTGCCGAACTACGACAGCGTGCTGGTGTCCAACGCGGAAGGGTCCGCCGCGCTCCTGCACCGCCGGGACCCGGCGACGTTCCGCAAGATGCTCCTCACGAGCATCGTGCTGCGCGCCCGCATCCTCGCGCGCTGGCCCCAGCTGCGCGCGGCGTACCGCGCCGCGCTGCCGCGCATCACGAGCGAGAAGGAGTGGGCCAAGTCCTTCGGCGTCGCCCCGCCGCGCGACGGGCGCTGATCCTCGACCACGGCCCGGCGCGCACGCGCCGGGCCGTGCGGCGTCCCCGAGGCGCGATCCCCGCGGTCGCTGAGCGGATCCCCGCGGTCGGCCGCGACACGGTCACCGGTTAGCATGTCCCAGCGAGGCGCGTGTCAGCGCTCGCGGGAGCGGGGGCAGCACGTGCGACGGATGAAGGGGTCCGCGCGTCGGATCGTGGCGGGCATCGCCGCGGTCGCGACGGCTTGCGGGATCATGCTGGCGGGGGCCGGGGGAGCGCCGCAGGCGGCCCAGGCCGCGGACATGTCCGGGTTCCGGGCGGGCGCGATCATCTCGGACGCCGTCTTCTACGACGAGAACGCGATGGACGCGTCGCAGGTTCAGGGCTTCCTGCAGAGCCGCGTGCCCTCGTGCCGGTCGGGCTACACGTGCCTCAAGGACTACCGGCAGGACACCTTCTCCCGCAGCGCGGATCCCATGTGCGGTCCGTACCAGGGGGCCTCCAACGAGCGCGCGTCGGACATCATCGTCAAGGTCGGGCGCGCCTGCGGCATCAACCCGCAGGTGCTCGTGGTGCTGCTGCAGAAGGAGCAGGGCCTCGTCACCTCCACGGGCCCGAGCGCCCGGGCGTACCGCTCCGCGACCGGCTACGGCTGCCCGGACACGGCGGCGTGCGACGCGCAGTACTACGGCTTCTACAACCAGGTCTACAAGGCCGCGTGGGCCTTCCAGCGCTACTCGAACCCCGCGGGCACGGGCCCCGGCACCAACTGGGGCACCCGCTACACGCGTTACGCCAAGGGCACGACCGTGCAGGTGCTGTTCCACCCCGACGCGTCGTGCGGCAGCAGCCCCGTCTACATCTCCAACCAGGCCACCGCGAGCCTCTACTACTACACGCCGTACCAGCCGGATCGCGCCGCGCTCGGGTCGAGCTACGGCACGGGCGGGAACTGCTCCTCGTACGGCAACCGCAACTTCTACGCGTACTTCACCGACTGGTTCGGATCCACGGGGTACGTCGTCTCCGGCTGGATCGGCGACAAGTACGCCTCCATCGGCGGATCCTCCAGCGTGCTCGGCGCGCCCACCGGCCCCGAGCGCAACGTGCCGAACGGCGGCGCGACGCAGGAGTTCCAGGGCGGGACCATCGTGTCCTCGCCCGCCGGCGCGTTCGTGGTGCGCGGCTGGGTGCGGGACGGGTACGTGCGCATCGGATCCAGCACCGGGCCGCTCGCGTTCCCGCTCGGCGACGAGTACCAGGTGCCCGGCGGCGCGGCCCAGCGCTTCCAGGGCGGCATGGTCTACTCCTCGGCCGCGGGAGCGTACGCGGTGCGCGGCTGGGTCGGCGACCGGTACGACGCGGCCGGCGGCCGCGGCGGCACGCTGGGCTTCCCGACGGGCGACGAGCAGGCCGTGTCCGGCGGCAACGTGCAGGCGTTCCAGGGCGGCAGCATCGTCTCGTCCGCGCTCGGGCCGTTCATCCTGCGCGGATCCATCGGCGACCGGTACCGCGCGCTCGGCGGCCAGGGCGGGGCCATGGGCTTCCCGCGCGGCGACGAGAAGGTCGTGGCCGGCGGCGTCGTGCAGGACTTCCAGCGCGGCTACCTCTCGACGACGAGCACGGGCATCGCGTCCGTCCGCGGCTGGGTCGGCGACGCCTACCGCGCGCTCGGCGGACCGGCCGGCAAGTACGGCCTCCCGCTCGGGGACGAGCGGCAGAACGCCGACGGCACGCAGCAGCAGCAGTTCCGCGACGGGCGCATCTACGCGTCGACGGCCGGGGCGTTCGGCGTCCGCGGATCCGTGGGCGAGCGGTACGTGCGGTCGGGCGAGACCACCGGCGTGCTCGGGGCCCCGCGCACGAACGAGGCCGTCGTGAAGAACGGCTACGCGCAGCGGTTCGCGGGCGGCGGGATCTGGAACTCGCCGCGGGGCACCTTCATCGTCCGGGGCTGGATCGGCGACCGCTACGTCGCGCTCGGAGCCGAGGCGAGCCGCCTCGGCATGCCGCTCGGCGAGGAGCGGACCGTCGGCGGCGACCAGGTGCAGGAGTTCGAGGGCGGGCGCATCGTCGTCGGCGCCGCGGGCGTCTCGGTCGTCTACCCCTGACGCGGGTGATCACGGCGCGGGAGCGCTGAGCACGAGGGCCGGCGGGTGACCCGCCGGCCCTCCGCCGTCTGCGGCGGGCACCGGTCGGGGACGACGCGCGCGGCGATCCCGGGGCGTGCCGGCGATCCAGGTGCGTGCCGGTGGATGCGGGCGCCCCGGCGGATCCGGGCGGCCCGGCGTACGCGGGCGGCCCGGCGGACGCGGGCGGCCCCGCGGATGCGGGCGCGCGCGAGGCGCCCCGCGGACGGGCCGCCGCGGGAGGGCATCCCGCGCGCGGCGGCGTCCTAGCGGTGACCGCCCGCGCGGTCGAACTCGACGATCTGCGACACGTCGCCGAACGGCGTGCGCCAGCCCCAGGTGGGGACGCGCTCGACGGTGAGATCGTAGGCGTCGGCTGCGTACGGGTACTCGAACAGCTCGACGCGGCCCCACACGGCGCCGTCGCCCTCCATCTCGGACGCGAGCGTGAGGACGGTGGCCGAGCGCTCGACCCCGGCGAGGGATCCGCCGCGCGCCGTCAGCCAGATGTTGTCCGGGCCGCCGTCGCCGTGCGTGGTGGCGAGCACCGGCCGCTCGATGATGCCGTGCTGGATCGACGTCGGGCGCTGGCAGGGGAACCAGAACGAGTCCGTCCAGGCGACGGCCGTGGGGGCGTCCGGAGCGGCGAGGTCGTTGAAGGAGACGGCGTCGGCCAGCACCGGCGCGGAGAACGCGAGCCAGCCGTCGGTGCCCGTCGTGCCGTCCTTCGCCACGAGCCGCACGGAGTCGCCGTCCTCGAGCTTCCCGGGATCCACCACGAGCGTGCGCCAGCCGGGCCGGTCGACGGTGTCGGCCAGCGTCACGCGGCCGCGCCCCCGGTCGACGAGGTCGCCGGACGCGTCGCGGACCTGCATGGTGAGCCGGTCGTCGTCTCCCGTCGCGAGACGGCCGCCGATGAGCACGGCGATGCGCTGCGTGCTCTCGACGCGGTCGGGCAGGCGGTACCAGGGCGTGGTCATCTCGCCCACGGTGTCGCCGCGGTCGCCGTAGCTGCCCCAGAGGGCGACGCCGTCGGCGAGCTCGGGCGCCGGATCCGTGTCGGGCCAGCCGCCGCCGAGGCGGAACGCCCCCGCGGTCGCGGCCGTGGACTCGTCGCCCTCGGCGACGGGGAGCGCCTGGCCGCGCGTGGCGTCCCAGGTGCTGATGGCCGCGCCGGTCAGGCACGAGGACCCGTCCGGGTCCTCGATGTTCGCGGCGCCCACCGAGTAGGTGTCGAGCCCGCGGTACGCGGCGAGCGAGAAGGTGCCGACGAGGTAGCCGCCGGTGACGACGGCGAACACCGTGACGACCGCGGTCGCGGACCAGAGGGTCCGCGGCGCCGTCCACGGCTCCCGACGGCGGCGCTGCACGAGGACGGCCGCGCCCACGGCGGCGACGGCGATGAGCACCCAGATCGGGAGCGAGCCGAAGTGGACGGGGCCGAATCCGGGCTCGCGGTCGCGCCCGAACATGCCCTGGTTCCACGAGTAGGCCCAGGAGTTGGGGCCGTGGAGGGAGAAGACGATGGGCGGCACCAGGCTGGCGACCGCGACGGGCGTCAGCCACCAGGGCGCGCGCCGCCCGTCGAGGAGCGCGGTGACGACGCCCGGCGCGAGCACCAGGATCAACGTCATCGCGAGCGGCCCCACCGAGGAGATGGCGCCGAAGTGGTGCGTCCACTTGCTCGGCGTGATCCACAGGAGCACGAGCGAGAGCGCGAGCGACCAGCCGGCCAGCACGAGCGGGGCCGGGACGAGGCGCGCGGCGCGCGGGACGAGGCGGGTGGCCGCGTACATGGCGACCCACCACACGAGCAGCACGAGCGCCAGCAGCACCACCGAGCGCTTCGCGTAGGAGCCCATCGGGATGTCGCGCATGAGGAACTCGTAGCGGTTCCACTCGTTGAGCCAGGTGAGCGGGGTCTCGACGGCGGCGAAGCGCTTGGGGCCGGTGAGGGCGTCGGAGAGGGTCGCGTCGGCGAACGCGGCGAACAGGGCCACGGATCCGACCGACAGCACGGCGACGGTGCGCGCGACGGCGACGAGCCGGGATCCGCCCTGGTGGGCGAGCCGCCAGAAGCCGGGGATGCCGAGCAGGAGCGGCGCGAACGCCACGACGCCGGTGGGGTGCGCCGCGAACGCGAGGCCCGCGACGAGGGCCGCGATGGCGGCCGGCAGGAGCGTGGACCGGTCGCGGGAGCGGAGCACGAGCGCGACGACGATCACGCCGCCGAGCGAGCCGAGGATCTCGGGCCGGCTGCCGATCGTGTACGAGAGCCACCAGATGAGGAACGTGAGCGCGAGCAGGCCGCGGGACCACGTGCGGGCCCGGCGCGACAGGCGCACGACGGCGCGCTCGAGGAGGTGGCGGGTGACGAACCATGCCGCGATGCCCGCCATGAGCGCGGGCGTGCGGAGCCACACGGGGGAGCGGCCGCCCAGCTCCTGCCAGGCGCCGAGGAGCTGCCAGAACCACGTGAAGGGCGTGAAGGACTGGTTGAACATCTGGTAGTAGTTGCCGACGAATCCGGCGACGCCGTCGTTGAGCGACATCGCGGCGTAGTAGCCGTCGTCGTCGGTCATCGGGCCGATGAAGATCCAGAGCACGAGGACGGCGACGACCACGGCGTCGACGGGGCGGAGCGCCCGCAGCACGCGCGACGCGAGGCCGCGGCGGGCGGGCGTGGCGGTCGTGCCCGTGCGCGGGCCCGAGCCCGCGGCGGCCGGGGCCTCGACGGCGGCGCCGTCCGCGTCGTCCGTCTCGACGGCGGGACCGCCGTCGGCGTCGACCGCCGCGGCGCGCTCCCGGCGACGCCGCCGGTCGTCCACCGCGAGCACCACGAGCGCCGCGACGAGGCTCAGCCACATGAGCGCCATGATCGCGATCTTGCCGCCGCTCGGCGTGCTGTCGAAGTCGTCCACGACCTGCACGCCGACCGCGAGGTCGGACGGGGCGGGGACGGCGGCGACGCTCGACGCGAGCACGTCGATCTGCGGCGGCAGCGTGCCCTCGAGGTCGACCACGCGCGTGCCGTCGGCGTCGAGGGTCAGCCCCTGGACGTCGGAGTGCAGCGCGTAGGAGACGTCGTCGCCGGCCGTGAGCGGGATCCGCTCGGTGTCGCCGTCGATGCGGAGCGTGAGGGTCGTGTCGTCGGCGGTGAGGACCAGCCCGTCGGTCGCGGCCTCCGGCTCGTCGGGGTCGATGGTCGCGAGGAGGACCCCGTCCGAGGACGCGGCCGCGGCCTCCACGGCCGCCGTGGTGAACGACACGTCGATCGCGTGCGGGGTCTGGTTGGTCAGCAGCAGCGACGTGGACCGGATGTCGGCCGGGTCCTGCGGCCACGCCACGCGCACGTCCGCCGTGTCGACGGGCGCCACCGCGAGCAGCGCGCCCGAGACGATGGCGACGGCCCCGAGGATCCCGGCGACGAGGGCCGGCCGCGGCTTCCGCGACGGCTCCCGGGGGAGGGAGGGGGAGTCGGACGCGGGTCGAGCGGAGGAGGACGGCACAGTGTCCCGAGGGTACAGGATCGGGTCGCGCCGATCCCGGCAGGTAGCCTGATGCGATGACCGCCCTCCCCAGCGCCCGCCGTCGGGCGCTGCTGGTGATGGGCGCCACGGTCGTCACCGGGCTCGTCACCTACGTCTTCCTCGGGATCGTGTCCCGGAGCGTCGCCGCCCTCGCGCCCGACGCCGTCGCGGGCGACGCCGCGTTCGACATGTTCTCCGTCTTCTGGTCCGTGGCCCTCGTGGTCGGGTTCGGGCTGTTCCTGCCCGTCGAGCAGGAGCTGGCGCGCCTCGGGGCGCACGGCGTGGAGGTGCGGGCGGCCGTCCGCTCGGCGCTGGGGCTCTCCGGGGCGGTCGCCCTCGTCGGGGTCGTCGTGGTCGCGGCCGCCTCGCCGCTGCTGGTCGGGGCGGGCATGCCGGTGGGGCTCGTGGTGGCCTACGCCCTCATCGCCCCGGTGTCCGCGCTGCAGTTCACGGCGCGCGGCGCCATGGTCGCGCGCGGCGACGTGCCCGCGTACTCGCGCGTGCTCCTCGCCGACTCGGGCCTCCGCGTGGCGCTCGCGCTCGGCGCCCTCCTGCTCCTCACCGTGCTCGACCTGCCGGACGCCGTGTCGTGGTTCGCCGCGGCGCTCCTCGCGGCGATCGCCCTCGCGCACGTGCCGGTGCTCCTGCGCCTCCGCGCCGCGGGACCCGGTGCCGGCGGCGCGGCCCCGGCCGCCGTGGATCCCGCCCTCGCCACCGTCGACCCCGTGGCGCTCGCGACCGGGCCGGTGCCCGCCGCGCCGCCCGGCACGAGCATCCGCCGCGCCTACCTCGCCCTCCTCGGTGCCGGCGTGTGCGCGCAGCTGCTGCTCAACGCCGGGCCCGTGGTCATCGCGGCGCTCGACCGCACGGTCGGCACCGCGGGCGCGTTCCAGGCCACCTTCAGCGTCGCGCGCGTCCCGCTCTTCATGCTTGTGCCGCTGCAGGGCCTCATCGTGCCGCCGCTCGTCGCGTACGTGCGCCGCGGCGAGACGGCCGCGCTGATCCGCGGCATGTCCCTCATCGCCGCCGCCGTCGCCGGGGTGGGCGTCGTCGCCGCCGTCGTCGCGGCCCTCGTCGGCCCGTGGGTCATCGAGCTCGTGTTCGGCGTGGGCCGCTCGCTGCCCGGGCTCGACGTGGGGATCCTCGTGCTCGGCGTCTTCGCCCACGTCGGCCTGGTCATCGGCACGCAGGCGCTCATCGCCACCGACCGGCACAGCGACTCGTCCCTCGCCTGGGTCGCCGCCCTCGTCGTCGCCGCCGCGGCCGCCGCGGCGCTGCAGGGGCCGCTCGGCTGGGCCACCGCCATCGCGGCCGGCTTCGGCGGCGGCTCGCTCGTGGGCTGGATCACCGCGCTGCTGCGGCTGCGCGCCGTCGGCACCCGTCACGCCCGCACCGCCCGCACGCGAACGCTCGAGGAGACCCCGTGACCGACGTCGTCATCGCCCTGACCTACTACTCGCCGTACGTCAGCGGGCTCACCAACGTCGCCCGGGACGTGGCGGAGGGCCTCGTCGCGCGCGGCCACCGCGTGACGGTCGTCACCACGCGGCACGACGCCGACCTGCCGCTGGAGGAGGTCATCTCCGGGGTGCGCGTGGTGCGCACGCCGGTGCTGCTGCAGCTCGGCAAGGGCGTCATCAGCCCGGCGTTCATCCCCGCGGTCCTCCGGGAGGCGCGGCACGCCGACGTCGTCAACATCCACGCGCCCATGGTCGAGGCGGGGCCGCTCGCGTGGCGGGCGTCGCGGATCACGCGCGTGGTCACCACGTACCACTGCGACGTCGACCTCCCGAGCGGCCTCGTGAACGCGGTGCAGCGCCAGGTGATGGACCGCTCCAGCGTCCTGGCGGCCCGCAGCTCGGCGCGCGTGGTCGTCACGAGCGACGACTACGCCGACCACTCGCGCATCGCCCCGGCGCTCACCGCCCGCCGCGCCGTGATCCCGCCCGGCTGCCACGACCGCAGCGGCGGGCGCCCCGCCTTCCGCGAGACGGACGGCCTGCACGTCGGCTTCCTCGGCCGCATCGTGGAGGAGAAGGGCATCGAGTACCTCGTCGAGGGCTTCTCGGCGCTGGACATGCCCGACGCGCGCCTGCTCATCGGCGGCGACTTCTCCCGCGTCGCCGGCGGCTCGGTCATCGACCGGGTCAAGGAGCGGATCGCGGGCGACGACCGGATCCGCCTGCTCGGCTTCGTCGCCGACGAGGACGTGCCCGACCTCTACGCCTCGATGGACGCGTTCGCGCTCACCTCGGTCAACGCGTTCGAGGCGTTCGGCATCGTGCAGGTGGAGGCGATGATCGCGGGCGTCCCCGCGATCGCGTCCGACCTCCCGGGCGTCCGCCAGCCCGTGCGGACCACCGGCTTCGGCGTCATCGTGCCGCCGCGCGACTCCGCCGCCATCACGTGCGCGCTCGAGGACATCGCCGCGCGCGACGACGACGTGCCCGCCATGGCCGCGCGCGCGGAGGAGCTGTACGGCGTGGACGCCGTGACGCGCGCCTACGAGGACCTGTTCGCCTCGCTCGCGCGCTGAGGGGACGCGGGCGCGCGCCGGGCGCCCGGCTGCCGCACGAGGCCCGGCGTCAGAACGCGCTGGGCTGCACGTACAGGCCGATGACCAGGATGACCAGCCAGATGCCCGCGAGCACCTGGAGCATGCGGTCGCCCAGGGCGATCTCCTCGGGGGCCTGCGCGTCGCCGCGGTCGATGTGCTGGCTGTACCGCAGCACCGCGAGCACGAAGGGCGCCACCGAGATGGACAGCCACAGGTTGCGCAGGTCGGTGAAGAGCTCGAAGGCCCAGAGGCTGTAGCCGAGGATCAGGATCGTCGCGGCGGAGTGCCAGATGAAGCCGAGGTAGCCGAGCGTGTAGCCCTTGAGGGATCCGCGCACGTCCCCCTGGAGGTCGGGGTTGCTCGCGAGCTCGCCGTAGCGCTTGCCGGACACCATGAGGAGCGAGCCGAAGACCGCGACGAGCAGGAACCACTGGCTGAGGACGACGCCGGTGGCCGCGCCGCCCGCGATCGCGCGCAGCAGGAAGCCGGACGAGACGACCGCGATGTCGAGGATGGTGATGTGCTTCAGCCAGATGCAGTACGCGATCTGCACGATCTCGTAGCAGAGCACGACCGCCGCCAGCTCGATCCCCCCGGCGAGGGCGACCGCCAGCCCGCCGACCAGGAGGACGGCCGCGACCGCGACGGCCACGGGCACGGGCACGACGCCCGCGGCGATGGGGCGCGAGCGCTTGCGCGGGTGCGCCCGGTCGGCCTCGACGTCGAGGATGTCGTTGAGGAAGTAGATGCCGGAGGCGGCGAGGCAGAAGGCGACGAACGCGAGCACGGCGCGGAACAGCGTCGGCTCGAACAGGGCGCCGGCCGCCACGGGGGCGGCGAACACCAGCACGTTCTTCATCCACTGGCGGATGCGGGCGGTGCGGATGACCCCGCCGAGGACCGAGGTGCTGCTGCCGCCGGGCGTGCCGGGGACGAGGTCTGGTTCGCTGATGGTGGTCCTCCTGGTCGGCCGATCAGAGTCACCGTAGCCGGTCGGCGGGTGTCGCGCCGAACCGGCGGGCGGCGGGGCGGGACGCGTGCGGGGCCCTGCGCGCGGGCCGTCGGATAGGGTCGTGGGGTGCTGATCCGACGGAACGTGCTCCTGTGACCGCCGCCAGGATCCACCTCGTGCGGCACGGCGAGGTCGACAACCCGGACGGCATCCTCTACGGCCGGCTCCCCGGCTTCGGGCTCACCGCCCTCGGTCGCCGCATGGCGGGCGCGGCCGCCGACCACGTGGTCGCGTCGGGCCGCGAGGTCGGGCTCCTCCGCTCGTCGCCCCTGCAGCGCGCGCTCGAGTCGGCGGCGCCGCTGGAGGCCGCGCTCGGGCTCGTCGCCCAGCGCCGCGACGGGATCCTCGAGGCCTCCAGCCGGCTGGAGGGCGGGCGCTTCGACGTGAGCCTGAAGATCCTCGGCAAGCCCGCGGCGTGGCGGTACCTCGTCAACCCGCTGCGCCCGAGCTGGGGCGAGCCGTTCGCGCAGGTCGCCGCCCGCATGCGCGCCGAGCTCGCGGCCGCCGCCGCGGACGCGCCCGACGGTACGGACGCCGTCCTCGTCAGCCACCAGCTCCCGATCTGGATGGCGCACCGCAGCGTCGCCGGGAAGCCGCTCTTCCACGATCCCCGGAAGCGCCGCTGCGCGCTGTCGAGCATCACCTCGTTCGAGCCCGTCGCCGGCGGCGGGTTCCGCGAGGTCGGGTACTGGGCGCCGTCGGCCGGGATGCTCGCGGAGTCCACGGACACCGGCGCGGTCTGAGGCCGTCGTCCGCGCGTCGCGCGGCGGTGCCGGCCCGCCGTCCGGCTCGGCGTCCGCGGATGCGCGGTCGACCGGATGCGTCCGGGCTCCGGCCGGTCAGGCCGCGGTCGGCCCGGCGCCGTCGCGCGCCTCGGTCCCGGGCTGCCCCAGGCCGTGCCGCCAGCTGCGGCCCTGGGCGGCCTTGACCGCGCAGACCACGAGCAGCACCCAGCCCCACTCGACGATCGTGACGCTCTCCGCCAGCGACGCGACGACGAGGACCACGAGGACGAGCGCCGTCCACACGTAGCCGACCCCGCGCTTCGTGGTCGCGAGCACCCACGAGCGCCCGAGGGCGAGCGCGCAGAAGGCCGCGAAGAGCACCAGGCCCACGAGGCCGGCCTGGAGGTACAGGTCGAGGTAGGCGTTCCGCCCGGTCTCCTGCGCCCCGCGGCTGACGAGGTCGAGCGCGGTGTACGGGTACGCGTCGCGGCGCCAGAGGCCGACGAAGCCCCAGCCCTCGATGGTGTTGAGGTCGATGAGGCGCAGCATCTCGCGCCACAGGGCGACGCGCTGCAGGTAGTCGGGCCGGGCCTGCAGCACCTGCAGCACGGGGGAGCGGAACACGACGACGAGCACGCCCACGAGGGCGGCGAGCACGAGGGCGGCGCTGTTGGCGAGCGGTCGGGCCTGCCGCGCGAGGTGGCGGAGGCCGAGGATCGCGAGGGCGGCCGCCGCGAGGACGAGGAACGTGCCGAGGATCACCGACGAGCGCGTGAGCGACGCCACCAGGAGCGCGGTCACCAGGGAGAACACGGCGCGGCCTCGGGAGACCGACCGGGTGATGAGCTCGATCGCGAAGGTGACGGCGGCGACGAGCGCGACGATCCCGAGGGCGTTGCGCTCGCCGAGGAGCCCCTGGATCGGGCCGAGGCGCTCGAGCGCCCCGCGGATCCCGAGGAACGGGATCGGCCCGTCGATGAGGAGCCCGGCGAGGACCTCGAGCGCCAGGGACCCCACGAGCACCAGCCGCAGCACGTCGCCGGCGGCGCGCACGATCTGGATCAGGTCGCGCACGACCCCGACGTACACCGCGAGGAACGCGGAGGCGGCGAGGTAGAGGACCCCGCCGAGGGCGTCCGGCTGGTACGCCGTCCACAGGAGCGTGGCCGCGCACCACGCGACGAGCACCAGCAGCGAGATGGGGAGGAGGCCCCGCCACTCCCAGTCGCCGCGCTTGGCGGCCAGCGACGCCCCGGCGAGGACGACCAGCCCCGTCACGATGGCGACGAGCCCCGCCCACCCCGTCGTCGACCGCAGCGCGTGGGACAGGAACGCCGTCCCGAGGATGCACTGCGTGAGCGCGGCCGAGAACCGGGCCGACCCGAGGAGGTCGGGCAGGCGCTCCGGCATCGTCAGGCGGGTGGCGGAGTTCACGGGGGAGTCGTCACGGGAGGTCGTGGGGGAGGTGCGCGGCCCGGGTCACGCGGCGTCGGGGTCGGCGGGGAGCGCGGAGGCGGGGACGGGCGCGGGCGCGGACGCCGACGCGGTCGTCGTCTGCGCGGGGGCGACGGGCGAGGCGACCTCCGCGGCGCCGGGCCCGGCGGCGGCCCGCGCGCCCGGGGCGGCGGCGGCATCGGTCGCGGCGGCGACGGGCCGGCGCCGCGAGTCCACCAGCCCGGGCACGTCCTCGCGGGCGATCATGCCGGACCGGGTGGCCATCGCGATCACCCCGAGGAGCAGCCAGTTGCCCTCGTACAGCAGCCGGCTCTCGGCGAGGCTCTGCACGACGAGCGCGGTCATCAGCAGCAGGGGCGCGAGCGCGAGGACGGTGTAGGGCTCGACCCGGTCGCGGCGATGCTGCGGGCGGTCGATCGCCGCCCACCACGACCGCACGTAGGTGGTGACGATGAGGCAGACGAAGACGAGCGCGCCCACCGCGCCGAGCTGGAGGAACACGTCGAGGTAGGCGTCGTGGGCCTGCAGGTACGTGACCCCGCTGCGCACCGCGAGGCCCTCGAAGGGCTTGATCCACGGGGCCCAGTAGCCGATCCAGCCCCAGCCGACGACGGGGTGCTGCTGCGCGAGGCCGATGACGGACTCCCAGATCTCGAACCGGCCGGTGAGGTCGGGCGAGCGGCCCAGGAGCTCGAAGACCTCCGCCGTCCGCGTGACGACGATGCCGGCGCCCACGGCGGCGGCCACCACGACCGCGCCGGCCAGGGTCAGCCGGCCGCGGAGGCCGACCCGGCGCGCGACGAGCGCCAGCACGGCGACCACGCAGGTCATGACGAGCGCGACGAGCACGGTGGAGCTGCCGGTGAGGGTGAGCGTCAGGAGGGCGACCGCGATCCAGACCGCGGCGCGTCGCCGGTGCACGCTGCGGGCCGCGAGCTGCAGCGAGAACACGATGAGGCCGAGCAGGGCCACCATGGCGAGCAGGTTGGCGTTGCCGACCACGCCCTGGATCCGCCCGCCGAGGAGCAGCTCGCCCCGCGTCCACGCGAACGCGGCCGGCGCGCGCGGCCCGTAGTCGGTGAAGAACGGCATGACGGGCTGGCGCACGACGACCGCGACGAACAGCTCGAAGGCGAGCGACAGGCCGAGGATGATGCGGAGCGCGCGCCCCAGCGCCTGCACGATCTCCGCCCACGAGAACAGCACCACGAGCATGAGCGCGGCCGTGGACGTGGCCAGCTGGATGATGACGCCGAGCGCCGACTCGGGCCGGTACTGCGACCACGCGATCGAGAGGATCGAGAGGCCCGTGAAAGCGAGGAACGGCACGGGGAGCGCCCGCAGGCGGGGTAGCGGCCGGGAGCGGACGAGCAGCGTGATGCTCGCGACCAGCACCGCGAGGGCGATGGCCCCGAAGCCCCACCAGCTGAGGCTGTTGCGCCACATGTCACCCGCGAAGGTGGTGACGAGGACGAAGGTCGCGAATGACCGGAGGGCTCGTCTGCTGGCGGAGGGCATGCGCATCAGGGTATCCGTCCGACGCTGATCCTCCCGCCCGCCGTGGACTCCCGCCCGGGCGCGGGGCGGATGACCGGCGCGTCGGGCATCCACCTGTCCGTCAGACGAAGGCGGCGTGGCCGGTGATCGCCCGGCCGACGATGAGCGTGTTCATCTCGCGGGTGCCCTCGTAGGAGTAGAGGGCCTCCGCATCCGCGAAGAAGCGCGCGACGTCGTAGTCGAGGACGATCCCGTTGCCGCCGAACGCCTCGCGGCACCACGCGACGCTCTCGCGCATGCGGCTGGTGGCGAAGGCCTTGGCGAGGGCGGAGTGCTCGTCGGACTGCGTGCCCTCGTCCACCATCTCGGAGGCGCGGGTCGCGAGCCCGATGGACGCCGTGATGTTGCCGAGGCTGCGGACGAGGAGGTCCTGGATCAGCTGGTGCGCGCCGAGCGGCTTGCCGAACTGCTCGCGCTCGCCCGTGTAGGCGACGGCCGCCTCGTAGGCGCCCACCGCGATGCCGATCGCGGCCCAGGCGACCTCGGCGCGCGTGAGGCGCAGCACGGCGGCCGTGTCGGCGAACGAGCTCGAGCGCTGCAGGCGGTTCCGCTCGGGCACGATGACGCCGTCGAGCTCGATGTCGGCGTTCTGCACGATGCGCAGCGCCTGCTTGTCCTCGATGCGGGTGGCCCGGAAGCCGGGGGAGTCGTTGGGGACGAGGAAGCCCTTGACCTGGCCGTCGTCCGCGTCCTTGGCCCAGACGACGGTCACGTCGCTGACGGTGCCGTTGCCGATCCAGCGCTTGGCGCCCGTGATGCTCCACTCGTCGCCGCGGCGGGTCGCGATGGTGCGCAGGCCCCGGGCGGAGTCGGATCCGGAGAGCGGCTCGGTGAGCCCGAAGGAGCCGAGGAGCTCGCCCGACGCGAGGCGCGGCAGCCACTCGGCGCGCTGCTCGGGGGATCCGGCGACCGCGATGCTGCCCATGACCAGGCCGCTCTGCATGCCGACGAGGGTGGCGATGCTCGCGTCCACGCGGCCGAGCTCGAGCGCCGCCCAGCCGCGGAACACGGCCGAGTTCTCGAAGGGGCGGGTCTCGGCGTACGGCATCCCGAAGACGCCCCGCGCGGCGAGGCCGCCGACCACGTGGCGGGGGAACTCGGCGCGCGCCCACCAGCCGTTGACGTGCGGGCGCACCTCCTGCTCGAGGTAGGAGCGCAGCTCGGCGAGGGAGTCCTTCTCCCTGTCGCCGAGCCGGGACTCGTAGCCGTAGAAGTCGCCGATGAGGGGGGTGAGGGACACGATGCTCCGTTGCGGTTCGTCGGCGCCCTCGGGGACGGGCGCCTGCGGCCGAGCCTAGGTCGGCGTCCGGACGGCGTCCCCATCGGTTGGTACTTTGGTCGCGTCCGGACAGGACGCGCGCCCCCGGGCGTTGTAGGTAGCCGCCAAGCCCGACAGGATCGCCCGTGTTCACTGCCCTCTCCAACACCCCCCGCGACTACGCCTGGGGCTCGACCACCGCCATCGCCGAGCTGCTCGGCCGCGAGCCGTCCGGCGGTCCGGAGGCGGAGCTCTGGCTCGGCGCCCACGACGGCTCGCCCACGCGCGTCGACGACCCGGACGCCGCGGGCGGCGCGACGACGCTCGCCGACTGGATCCGCCGGGACCCGGCCACCACGCTCGGCCCGCTAGCCGACGGCCTCCGCCCGGGCGACGGCCCCGGCCTCCCGTTCCTCCTCAAGGTGCTCGCCGCGGGCGGCCCGCTGTCGCTGCAGGCGCACCCCGACCTGCACCGGGCCCGCCTCGGCTTCCGCGACGAGGAGGAGCGCGGCATCCCGATCGACGCCCCGCACCGGAACTACAAGGACCCGCTGCACAAGCCCGAGCTGGTCTACGCGCTGAGCGACGAGTTCCACGCGCTCTGCGGCTTCCGCCCGCTCGGCGAGGTGCGCGAGGTGTTCACGCTGCTCCTCACGCTCGACGCGTCCGGGCCCGACTCCGACCCGGCCGTGATCCGCTCGGTGCTGTCCCGGCTCACGGGCGCCGAGGCCGACGTCCTGCGCGACACGTTCGCCTTCCTCATGGGCGGCGGATCCGAGGTGCGGCGCCTCGTCGACCGCGTGACCCTGCTCGCGACCCTCGCCTCCGACCGGCAGTGCCGCGACTTCTCCACGGAGATGCGCACCGTGCGCGAGCTCGCGGAGGCGTACCCGGGCGATCCCGGCATCGTCACGTCGCTGCTGCTCAACCGGGTCACCCTCCGCCGCGGCGAGGCGCTGTACCTCCCGGCGGGCAACATCCACGCGTACCTGCACGGGCTCGGGATCGAGCTGATGGCCGCGTCGGACAACGTGCTGCGCGGCGGCCTGACGCCCAAGCACGTCGACGTGCCCGAGCTGCTCGACGTGCTCGAGTTCCAGTCGCTGCCCGTGCCGTACCTCGCGCCCGAGCACACGGCCCCGGGCGTCGAGCTGTACCGGCCCGACGTGCCCGACTTCCTGCTCGCGCGCATCGCCCCGGCCACGCGCGACGCGGCCGCGGGCGACGCCGGCGCGAGCGTCGTCGACGTCGACGGCCCCGCGATCGTGCTCTGCACGGCGGGCGAGGTCACGCTGACGGGCGAGGTCTCGTCCGTCGTGGTCGCGCGCGGCGAGGCCGTGTTCGTCACGCCCGACGAGGGCCGCATCGTCGTCACGGGGGAGGGCGAGGCGTTCCTCGCGACGACCCCGGCCCCCGCCCCGGGCGACGTCGACGGGGACGACGCGGGCGCCGCCGCCGCGTGATCGGCCCCTGCGCCGCCGTCGATAGGGTTGCCGCATGACATGGTTGGTCACCGGCGGCGCCGGCTACATCGGTTCGCACATCGTCTCCGCGTTCACGCGCGCCGGCATCGACGCGGTCGTGCTCGACGACCTGTCGAGCGGCCACGCGTCCTTCGTGCCGGAGGGCGTGCCCTTCCACCGCGGATCCGTGCTCGACCGGGAGCTGCTCGCGCGCGTCCTCGGCGCCGGCGACATCCGCGGCGTCGTGCACGTCGCGGGCTTCAAGTACGCCGGGGTCTCCGTGCAGCGTCCCCTCCACACCTACGAGCAGAACGTGACGGCCACCGCCGTCCTGCTCGAGGAGATGGAGCGCGCCGGGGTCGACAGCATCGTCTTCTCGTCCTCCGCGGCCGTGTACGGCACGACCGACGTCGACCTCGTCGACGAGCGCACGCCCAAGGCCCCCGAGTCGCCCTACGGCGAGTCCAAGCTCATCGGCGAGTGGCTGCTGCGCGACCAGGGCGTCGCCAAGGGCCTCCGCCACGCGTCGCTCCGCTACTTCAACGTCGTGGGATCCGGCGAGGAGGGCTACGTCGACACGAGCCCCCACAACCTGTTCCCGCTCGTGTTCGACGCGCTGCTGGACGGACGCACCCCCCGCGTGTACGGCACGGACTACCCGACGCCCGACGGCACGTGCGTGCGCGACTACATCCACGTCGTGGACCTCGCCGCCTCGCACGTCGCCGCCGCGCGCCGCCTCGAGGCGGGGGAGCCGGTCGAGCCCGTCTACTGCCTCGGCAGCGGCCAGGGCGTGAGCGTGCGGGAGATCATGACCGCCATCCGCGACGCGACGGGCATCGACTTCGAGCCCGAGGTGCAGGCCCGGCGCCCCGGCGACCCGGCCCGCATCGTGGCCTCCGGCGACCTCGCCGCGCGCGACCTCGACTGGGCCATGCGCCACAGCCTGGACGACATGGTCCGGAGCGCGTGGACCGCCCGCCGGGCCGGATCCCCGGCGTAGCGCGGCGGGCGAGCGGCGGCGCGTCGCAACCCTCGAGGGGCGCCTGAGGGTTTACCCTCCGCGGCTTGACGCCGACGAGTTACACCGGTGTAATTATGACGACAAGCTGGGGCCGGCCGGGCGCTCCAGCCGTGTGGGGAGATCGTGACATGGCACTACCTGAGTACCACGCCGGGGTCCCCGACGACTGGTTCGTCGACCCCGTCCGACTCGGCGTCCCGGGGGTCCGCGGCGTCGACGACGGCAACCCGCTGGCCTGGCAGGCGGACTCGCTCTGCGCGCAGACCGACCCCGAGGCCTTCTTCCCCGAGAAGGGCGGATCCACCCGCGACGCCAAGAAGATCTGCGGCTCGTGTGAGGTGCGCTCCGAGTGCCTCGAGTACGCGCTCGAGAACGACGAGCGCTTCGGCATCTGGGGCGGCCTCTCGGAGCGCGAGCGCCGCAAGCTCCGCAAGCGCGCGGTCTGACCCCGTCGGCGCGGCGCTGCGGCCGCGACGACGCCGCGCGGAGCACCGGCTCCCCGGCGCGCCGTCCGATCGCGGCGGTTCCGCATCCGGCACCCCGTAGGGTCTCCCTGTCATGCAGCCACGAGTAACCGCGATCCTCGTCGCCCACGAGGGGGCGCAGTTCCTCGAACGGACCCTCGCGGCCCTCGCCGCGCAGACCCGCCGGCCCGACCAGGTGATCGCGGTCGACCTCGGCTCCCGGGACGCGTCCGCCGCCCTCCTCGCCGCCTCCGACCCCACGCGCATGGTGCAGGCGCCCGCGCGCATGACCTTCGGGCAGGCCGTGGACCAGGCCGTCCGGGTGATCCCCGGGCCCACCGGCGACGATGAGCTGCTCTGGCTGCTGTCCGCCGACAACGCGCCCGCGCCCGACGCCCTCGAGCGCCTGCTCGCCGCGATCGAGGCGTCGCCCAGCGTCGCCGTCGCCGGGCCCAAGCTGATGGAGTGGGACCACCCCGGCTACATCCGCGAGATCGGCCGCACGCTCACCACGCTCGGCGCCGCCGTGCCCGAGGTCGACGGCGAGCTCGACCAGGCCCAGTACGACGACATGAGCGACGTCCTCGGCGTCTCCGCGGGCGGCATGCTCGTGCGGCACCGCCTCTGGGACGAGCTCGACGGCTTCGACGACGCGCTCCCCGTGATCGACGACGCCCTCGACCTCTGCGTGCGCGCCCGGCTCGCCGGCCACCGCGTCGTGGTCGTGCCGGTCGCGCGGGTGGCGTCCGCCGGATCGGACGGCCCCGGCACCGCGTTCCTCGGCCGACGCACCCCGCGCCGTCGTCGGCGCCGTCTCGCACGCCAGGCCGAGCTGCACCGCCGCCTGACCTACGCCCCCGCGGCCGCCGTGCCGTTCCACTGGCTCTCGCTCGTGCCGCTCGCGATCCTGCGCGCCCTCATGCAGCTCCTGCGGAAGCGGCCGTCGGCGGCTCCCGCCGAGATCGGCGCCGCCATCCGCGTGGCCGTGGCCCCCGGTCGCGTCCGCGCCAGCCGGCGTCGGCTCCAGGCGACGCGCACGGCCCCGTGGTCGAGCATCGCGTCCCTCCGGCAGCCGCTCGCGGTCGGCCGGCGCCGGCGCTCGCTGGCGCGCGAGCAGTACCGCGTGGAGCACATGGGCGTCTCCGACGGGATCGAGTTCCTCGCCACGGGCGGCGGCTGGACCGTGCTCGCGGCGCTGTTCGTCGCCGCCGTCATGTGGATCCCGCGCCTCGGCGGCACCGCGCTCACCGGCGGGCAGCTGCTGCCGCTCGGGTCGGACGCGGGCGCGCTCTGGGCGCAGGTCGGCATCGGCGTGCGGGGGATCGGCACGGGACCCGTCGCGCCCTCCGACCCGTTCGCCTACGTGCTCGCGGTGCTCGGCAGCCTCACGGCGTGGGAGCCGTCGCTCGCGGTCCTCGGCCTCTTCGTGGGCGCCCTGCCCCTCGCCGCGCTCGCCGCGTGGCTCGCCGCCGCGCAGATCACCCGCAACCCCTGGCTGCGCGCGCTGGCCGCGCTCGTCTGGACGCTGGCCCCCACCTTCCTCATCGCGCTCGGCGAGGGCCGGCTGCCCGCCATGCTCGCCCACCTGCTGCTGCCGTGGCTCGCGCTGGCCGTGCTGCGGGCGCCGCGCTCGTGGTCCGCGTCGGCCGTCGCGGGGATCCTCCTGGCGGCCGTGGGCGCGTCGGCCCCGTCGATCGTGCCCGCCCTCCTGGCGCTGTGGCTGGTCGCGGTCGTGCGCGCCGGTCGTCGCGGCGGCCGGCTCGTGACCATCCCGGTGCCGCTCGTCGCGCTCGCCGCGCCGCTCGTCGCGTACCGGATCCTGCAGGGGCAGCCGCTCGCGCTCGCCGCGGATCCGGCCGTCCCCGCGGCCTTCTCCCCGGCGGACGTGCCGGGCCTCGCGCTCGGCTTCCCCACGGCGGGCCTCGGCGGCTGGACCGCGTTCGTAGACGGGCTCGGCCTCGGGCTGCCCGGCACCGTGCCGCTGATCGTCGTGGTCGTGCTGGTCGCGCCGCTCGTCCTCGGCGCCGTGGCCGCCCTCTTCCTGCGCGGGTCGCACCGGGCCGCCCTCGCCCTGGTCGTGACCGTCCTCGGCTTCGCCACGGCGGTGCTCGCGGCCCGCACGGTCGTCCAGTCGACGGGGGCCGAGGTCGTGGCCGTGTGGCCGGGAGCCGGCCTCAGCCTGCTCTGGCTCGGCCTCGCCGGGGCGCTCGTGCTCGGCTTCGCGACGCTCGGGCGGCGCTCGGTGCTGCCCGGCCTGGTGGCGGGCGTCGCCCTCGTGGTCGTGGCGCTGCCGCTCGTCTCGGCGGCCGTCGTCGGATCCACCGTCGTGCGACCCGGCGAGGATGCCTCGCTGCCGGGACTCGTGGTCGCCGAGGCCGCGACCGACCCCGCCGTCGGGACGCTCGTGCTCCGCGCGGGCGATGACGGCTCCCTCATCGCCGACGTCGAGCGCGGCGCGGGCCGCACCCTCGAGCAGGTGTCGACCGTCGACTCCACCATCGGCCCGCTCACGGACACGCAGACGCGCGTCGCGGAGCTCGCCGGCAACATCTCCTCGCGCTCCGGGCTCGACGCGACCGAGGACCTCCGCGCGCTCGGCGTCAGCTACGTGCTCCTCGCCCCGTCGGCGGGCGCGGCCGACCAGGCCGTGCACGACCGCGCGAGCTCCGCGCTCGACGACGACCCCGTGTTCACGGCCGTCGGGCAGACCGAGGCCGGACTGCTGTGGCGGTTCGTCGGGAGCGACGACCTGGACGCCCGGGTGGCCGCACCCGGCAACCTCGACGACGCGGGCCGCGCGGGCGTCCTCGCCGCGCAGGCGCTCGTGTTCGCGCTCACGCTCCTCCTCGCGATCCCCACCGGCAGCCTGGCCGCGCGCAGCCGCCCGCTGCCCGCCTACCGCGAGCCCGTGACCGGCGCCGACGCCCGACCGGCCGACGCCGTCGAGCCGCATCCCGCGCACGACGACCGGGGGATCCCCGCGTACCCCGACGAGCCCACCGGCACCAGCGTGGAGGCGGCGTCCTTCGGCGACATCCCGCAGGTGGGCGACCGCCCCGCCGACGACGCCGACGCCGCGGCACCCGAGGCACCCGAGGCACCCGCGTCGGACGCCGAGGGCCGCGGCACCGCGGATCCGGCCACCGCCCGCCACGACGACCCCAGGAGGACAGATGGCCAGGCGTGACGCCGTGCGCATCGCGACGCGCGTGACCACCGGGATCGCCGGCGTGGTCGTCCTCGGCGTCGTCGTGACCGGCGCCCTGCTCCTGCCGCCCGCGTCGGGCGAGGCGAGCGCCCCGTCCGTGCTGGTGACCCCCGTGGCCACCGACCAGCAGCGCGTCTGCCCGGGCGCGCTCCTCCGGCCCCCGGAGGCGGACGGCGCGAACGCCACCAGCGCCGTCGCGGTGGGCTCGCCCTCCGTCACGAGCGGATCCGCAGCGGGAGGCACCCCGACCGGCGGCCCCGGCGTGCGCAGCTCCCGGCTGCAGGCCCCCGACGTCCAGGGCGGCTCGTCTGCCGCGCCGTCCGTCCTCGCGGTCGCGGGCGCGGAGGGCGACGACCCCACCGAGCTCGCGGGCGCCGCGTCGCAGGTCGCGACCGAGGACGACCTCGCGGGGCTCGCCGCGTCCCCCTGCTCGGAGGCCTCGGCCGACTCCTGGCTCCTCGGCGGCGCGACCACCACGGGCCGCACCACCTTCGTCGTGCTCGACAACCCGTCCGGCGTCGCGTCCACCGTCGACCTCGCGATCGCCGGAGAGGAGGGGGCGGTCAGCGCCCCGGGCGCCAGCGGGGTCAACGTGCCCGCCGGCAGCCGACGCGTGCTCTCCCTCGCGGGTCTCGCCCCCGATCTGACATCGCCCGCCATCCACGTCCAGAGCCGCGGCGGCCAGGTCGTCGCCACGCTCCAGCAGAGCACCGTGCGCGGGCTGCTCGCGGGCGGGGTCGACGTGGTCGTGCCGACGGCCCCGCCCTCCACCGCGCTCACCATGACCGGCCTCCGCATCGACTCGCAGGCGGCCGCGCCGCCCGCTCCGGCCGAGGGCGAGGCGCCCGCCGACGGCGGAGACGGCGGCCAGGGCTCCGGCCCCGGCGCCGACGTGGGCACCGACCCCGACCGGGAGACGGCCGTGCGGATCCTCGTGCCCGGCTCCGCGGACGCCGACCTCAGCGTCAGCGTCGCGCCCGAGGACGGCACCGACGGCACGGGCACGACGTTCACCGTGCAGGCCGACGCCGGCCGCGTGACCGACTTCCCCGTCACGGCGCTCGGCGACGGCCGGTACGCCGTCACCGTCCAGAGCTCGGTCCCGGTCGCGGCGGCCGTCCGCAGCGTGTCGGGTGCGGCCGAGAGCGGCGCGACCGACTTCGCCTGGCTCCCCTCGGCCGGGGCGCTCACGCGCGACGCGCTCGTGTCGGTGCCGACGGGGCCGGCCCCGCTGCTGCACCTGCGCAACGGCGGCGACGCGGAGGCGGAGGTGACGGCGCGGCCCACCGACGGATCCGAGGCCGTCACGCTCGACGTGCCCGCGGGCGCCGAGGTCTCCGCGTCCGTCGCCGCGGGTCGCACCTACCTCCTCGAGGGATCCGCCGGGCTCACGGCCACGGTGACGCTCGCCGAGCCGGGGCGGTCCGCCGCCCTGCCCGTCGTGCCGGTGCTGCCGGCCGCGGATCCGCTGCGCGTCCATCCCTGACGCGCCGACGCGCGGACGCGCGGACGGGGCCCGGCCTAGTGCGGGTCGTACCTGTCCGGCGCGAGGTCCCACGGGTCCTTGCCGAGCAGCTCGGCGACCGCGCGGAAGACGCAGCCCTCCACGAGCGCGCGGTGGTGGTGCTCGTCCTCCTCGTGGAGGTGCGCGAGGCGCTCGATGGGCAGCCGGTAGAAGACGACCCGCCGCTCGTCGGCGAGGACGCTCCACCGGTCGATGCCGTCGCGCTCGCTGTTGCGCGCGGGCAGCGCCGCGACCTCGAAGGAGACGCGCTCGAGCTCGTCCGGCCAGAGGCTGCGGAGGTACTCGGCCGCCGAGGCGACGATCTCGTCGAAGCGGTCCACGCGCGTGCGCAGCACGGGCAGCTCCGGCCCGGTGACGGGTGAGCGGAGCCCGCGGCCGTGACGGTCCCGCCACGAGCCCCGGATGGAGACGTGGCCTCCCCGGCGGCGCGATCGTGGCATGGCCCCATCGTACGGCTCCGGGGTCGGCGGTAGTGTGGGCCCGACATGACGAACAGGCCCTGCTCCCGCGTCGGCTGCACCGGCGGCGCCACGACCACGCTCACCTACGTCTACGCGGATTCCATGGCCGTGCTCGGTCCCCTCAGCCACGACTCGGAGCCCCACAGCTACGACCTGTGCGACCGCCACGCGGCCCGTCTCTCGGCGCCGCAGGGCTGGCAGATCGTCCGTCACGGCGTCCTCGGTGAGGTAGGTTTCGGAGCATGACGACGACTGCCGCCGAGACCCTGACCGCCATCGTGAAGACCTACGACGTGCGAGGTCTCGTCGGGAGCCAGCTGACCGAGGAGTTGGTCACGGCGCTCGGAGCGGGCTTCGTCGACGAGCTCGGCGCGGCGGGCGGCGAGATCGTCGTCGGCCACGACATGCGCGACTCGTCCCCCTCGTTCGCGCAGGCGTTCGCCCGCGGCGCCACGGCCCGCGGCGGCAACGTGCTGCTCATCGGGCTGTGCTCCACCGACGAGACCTACTTCGCGTCCGGATCCCTCGACGCCCCCGCGGTCATGTTCACCGCGAGCCACAACCCGGCCACGTACAACGGCCTCAAGTTCTCCCGCGCCGGCGCCCAGGGCATCAGCCTCGACACCGGCCTCGCCGCCATCCGCGACCGCGCCATCGGCTTCCTGTCCGACGGCATCGCGCCCGTGGAGCCCGCCGGCGAGGTGCGCGAGCGCGACGTCCTCGCCGACTACGCCGGCTACCTCCGCCAGCTGGTCGACCTCTCCGGCATCCGCCCGCTGCGCGTCGTCGTCGACGCGGGCAACGGCATGGGCGGGATGACCGTGCCCGCCGTCCTCGGCACCGCGGCCGGACTGCCCGAGCTGCCCATCGAGGTCATCCCGCTGTACTTCGAGCTCGACGGCACGTTCCCGAACCACGAGGCGAACCCGCTGGAGCCGGCCAACCTGGTCGACCTGCAGAAGGCCGTCGTCGAGCACGGCGCCGACCTCGGCCTCGCCTTCGACGGCGACGCCGACCGCTGCTTCGTGGTGGACGAGAAGGGCCGGGCGGTCACCCCCAGCGCGGTCGCCGCGGTCGTCGCCCTCCGCGAGATCTCCCGAGTGAAGGCGCAGTCGCCGGACGACGAGGTCACGGTGCTGCACAACCTCATCACCTCGCGCATCGTGCCCGAGACCATCGAGGCCGCGGGCGCCACGGCCGTCCGCACCCGCGTGGGGCACTCCCTCATCAAGGACCAGATGGCCGCCACCGGCGCCGTCTTCGGCGGCGAGCACTCCGCGCACTACTACTTCCGCGACTTCTGGGGCGCCGACAACGGCATGCTCGCGGCCATGCACCTGCTCGCCGAGTTCGGCCAGAGCGAGGGCCTCATGTCCGACCTCTCCGCGCGCTACACGCCGTACGCGCTGTCGGGGGAGATCAACAGCACGGTCGACGACGTGCCCGCCGCGTACGAGCGCATCGTCGAGGCCTTCCGGGGCCGCGGCGAGTTCGACGAGTTCGACGGCCTCACGGTCGACGGCCCGGTCGAGGACGACGGCGCGTTCTGGTGGTTCAGCGTCCGCCCCTCGAACACCGAGCCGCTGCTGCGCCTCAACGTCGAGGCCTCCACCGAGGAGCGCATGGCCGCCCTCCGCGACGAGCTCCTGGGGCTGATCCGCGGAGCCTGATCCTCCGACCGCACCACCTCCGACGCCGCGTCCCTCCTCGAGGGGCGCGGCGTCGTCGTGCGCGCGACGAGCGGGGTCGTCGCATACCCCCTGGGGGTTCCCATAGATACCCCCACGGGGTAGCATCGAAGGGAACGGAGGTGGCCGCCATGGTCGGGTACAGCGAGGGCAAGGACGACATCCTCAAGCGGCTGCGTCGCGCCGAGGGCCAGGTGCGCGGCATCGAGCGCATGGTCGAGGCCGACACGTACTGCATCGACGTGCTGACCCAGGTCTCGGCCGTCACGCGCGCCATGGAGACCGTGGCCCTGAAGCTGCTCGACGACCACCTCGCGCACTGCCTCGCGGAGGCGGCCCGCGAGGGCGGCCAGGTCGCGGACGACAAGGTGCGCGAGGCCTCCGCGGCCATCGCGCGGCTCGTCCGGTCCTGATCCGCCGCCGCCGACACCCACCCACGAAGGAGACCCCATGACCACCACGAGCTTCCCCGTCACCGGCATGACCTGCGCGCACTGCGTCGCGAGCGTCACCGAGGAGGTCGGCGAGCTGCCGGGCGTCGCGTCCGTGGCCGTCGACCTCGTCGTCGGCGGCGCGTCCACCGTCACCGTCGAGAGCGACCGGCCGCTCGACCCCGCCGCCGTGCGCGCCGCGGTCGACGAGGCCGGGTACGTCGCGGAGGTCTGACGTGACCGACCCCGCATCCGGATCCGCGCCCGCCGACGGTGCCGTCGCCGCCCCGCACGAGGAGGGCGGCGTGCTGACGCGCGTCGACCTCGACGTGCAGGGCATGACGTGCGCGTCGTGCGCGATGCGCATCGAGCGGAAGCTCGGCCGGATGCCCGGGGTCGAGGCCGCCGTCAACTACGCCACGCACCGCGCGCGCGTGCAGCTTCCCGAGGGCACGAGCGTCGAGGACGCCATCCGCACCATCGAGCGCACGGGGTACCGCGCGTCGGAGCGGGCCGGGTGGGGGAGCGCGGCGGCGGACGGGGTGTCCGGATCCGCTCCGGTCCCATCCTCATCCGCGGAGCGCGCGCCCGTCGCGGTCGCGGCTCCTCGCGTCCGTCCGGACGCGCCCGCGGCCGCATCGGATCACGGATCCGCGCCCGCGCCCGCGCCGACGGATCCGCCCGCCCGCGACGCCGTCCCCGCGCGCCGCCCCGACGCCGACGAGCTCGCGCTCCGGCAGCGCCTCGTCGTCTCCGCGACCCTCACCGTGCCCGTGTTCCTGATGGCGATGATCCCCGCGCTCCAGTTCCGGGACTGGCAGTGGCTCTCGCTCGCGCTCGCCGCGCCGGTCGCGGTCTGGGGCGCGTGGCCGTTCCACCGGTCCGCCGCCGTGAGCGCCCGCCACGGCGGCGTCGGCATGGACACGCTCGTGAGCATCGGCGTCGCGGCCGCGTTCCTGTGGTCGCTGTACGCGCTCTTCCTCGGCGACGCGGGCGAGCGCGGCATGCGCATGACCATGAGCCTCATCGCGGAGCCGGGCGGCGGATCCGGCGACGTCTACCTCGAGGTCGCCGCCGCCGTCACGGTGTTCCTCCTCGGCGGGCGCTACCTCGAGGCGCGCGCGGCCCGGGCGTCCGGCGCCGCCCTCGCGGCGCTCCTCGACCTCGCCGCGAAGGACGTGGCCGTGGTCCGCGACGGCGTCGAGCGGCGCGTCCCCATCCGCGACCTCCGCGTCGGCGAGGAGTTCGTCGTGCGGCCGGGCGAGCGGATCGCGACCGACGGCGTGGTCGTCGACGGATCCAGCGCGGTCGACCGGTCGCTCCTCACCGGCGAGTCCCTGCCGGAGGAGGTCGGGCCCGGCGACGACGTGACAGGCGCGACCCTCAACGCCGGCGGCCGCCTCCTCGTGCGCGCCACGCGCGTGGGGGAGGAGACCCGCCTCGCCCGCATGGCCGCGCTCGTCGAGGAGGCCCAGACCGGGAAGGCCCGGGTCCAGCGCCTCGCCGACCGCGTCTCGGCCGTCTTCGTGCCCGTCGTGATCGTGCTCGCCCTCGGCACGCTCGCGGGCTGGCTCCTGCTCGGCTTCCCCGCGGAGGCCGCGTTCACCGCCGCGGTGGCGACCCTGATCATCGCGTGCCCATGCGCCCTCGGCCTCGCCACGCCGACCGCGCTGCTCGTGGGCACGGGCCGCGGCGCGCAGCTCGGGATCCTCATCACCGGTCCCGAGGTGCTCGAGTCGACCCGCCGCATCGACACCGTGCTGCTCGACAAGACCGGAACCGTCACGACGGGCGTCATGGCGCTCGGGCGCGTCGTGCCCGCGGCCGGCGTCGACGCCGACGAGCTCGTGCGCGTGGCCGCGGCCCTCGAGGCGCGGAGCGAGCACCCGGTCGCGCGCGCCGTGGTCGCGGCCGCGGGCACCGGATCCCTCCCCGCCGTCGACGGGTTCGTCGCCACCGCGGGCCTCGGCGTGAACGGCGTCGTCGGCGGCCGCGCGGTCGCGGTCGGGCGCCCGTCGTGGCTCGCCGCCGAGTGGGCTGCGGAGCCCGACGCGGCGCTCGACGAGGCGCTGCGAGAGGCCGAGGCGGCCGGATCCACCGTGGTCGCGGTCGCGTGGGACGGCGCCGTGCGCGGCGTCCTCGCCGTGGCCGACGCCGTGAAGCCCACGAGCCGCGAGGCGGTCCGCCGCCTCCGGGCGCTGGGCCTCCGCCCCGTCCTCCTCACGGGCGACACCGCGGGCGCCGCGCACCGCGTCGCCGCCGAGGTCGGCATCGACGAGGTGATCGCGGGCGTCCTCCCCGAGGGCAAGCTCGACGCGGTCCGCCGCCTCCAGGCCGAGGGGCGCGTCGTGGCCATGGTCGGTGACGGCGTGAACGACGCGGCCGCGCTCGCGCAGGCCGACCTCGGGATCGCGATGGGCACGGGCACCGACGCGGCCATCGAGGCGGGCGACATCACGATCGTCCGCGGCGACCTCGTGCTCGTCGCCGACGCCGTGCGGCTCGCGCGCCGGACCCTGGGCACCATCCGCGGCAACCTGTTCTGGGCGTTCGCGTACAACGCCGCCGCCATCCCGGTGGCGATGCTCGGCCTCCTCAATCCGCTCGTCGCGGGGCTCGCCATGGCGCTGTCGTCGGTCTTCGTCGTGACGAACAGCCTCCGCCTGCGGTCGTTCCGCTAGCGCGCCGCTCCCCACCCGCGCGTCATGCACGGGCGGGCGTCACGGGTCGGGTGGGACACTGGGTGCATGACCCTGCTCCCGGACGCCACCAGCACCGCCCTGCCCTTCCGCGTCGCCGACCTCTCGCTCGCCGAGTCCGGCCGCCACCAGATCCGCCTCGCCGAGAACGAGATGCCGGGCCTCATGGCCCTCCGCGAGGAGTTCGGCGCCTCGCAGCCGCTCGCGGGCGCGCGCATCGCCGGATCCATCCACATGACCGTGCAGACGGCCGTGCTCATCGAGACCCTCACCGCCCTCGGCGCGCAGGTGCGCTGGGCGAGCTGCAACATCTTCTCCACGCAGGACGAGGCCGCCGCGGCCGTCGCGGTGGGCGACGGCACCCCGGAGGCGCCCGCGGGCGTGCCGGTCTTCGCCTGGAAGGGCGAGACGCTCGAGGAGTACTGGTGGTGCACCGAGCAGATCTTCGACTGGTCGGGCGAGGCCGCGGCCGTCGACGCCGACTGGACCGGCCCGAACATGATCCTCGACGACGGCGGCGACGCCTCCCTCCTGGTGCACAAGGGCCGCGAGTACGAGCTCGCGCAGGCCGTGCCCGAGACGCCCGAGGACGCCAGCCACGAGTACCGCGTCATCCTCGACACGCTCCGCCGCAGCCTCGCCGCGTCCTCCGACCGCTGGACCCGCCGCGCCGCCGACATCCAGGGCGTCACCGAGGAGACCACCACGGGCGTCCACCGCCTCTACGAGCTGGCGCGCGACGGCGAGCTGCTGTTCCCCGCGATCAACGTCAACGACTCCGTCACCAAGAGCAAGTTCGACAACAAGTACGGCATCCGCCACTCGCTGCCCGACGGCCTCAACCGCGCCACCGACGTGCTCATCGGCGGCAAGGTCGCGTTCGTCGTGGGCTACGGCGACGTGGGCAAGGGCGCGGCCGAGGCGCTGCGCGGCCAGGGCGCGCGCGTCATCGTCTCCGAGGTCGACCCGATCTGCGCGCTGCAGGCGGCGATGGACGGCTACCAGGTCGCCAAGCTGTCGTCGGTCATCGAGACGGTCGACATCCTCGTCACCGGCACGGGCAACGTCGACGTCGTGCGCGTGGACGACATCCAGCGCATGAAGCACCAGGCCATCATCGCCAACGTCGGCCACTTCGACAACGAGATCGACATGGCCGGCCTCGAGCGCCTCCCGGGCGTGGAGAAGGTGGAGATCAAGCCGCAGGTGCACGAGTGGCGCCTGCCGTCCGGCCGCAGCGTGCTCGTGCTCTCCGAGGGCCGCCTGATGAACCTCGGCAACGCCACGGGTCACCCGTCGTTCGTGATGAGCAACTCGTTCACGAACCAGGTGCTCGCGCAGATCGAGCTCTACGTGCGCAACGAGCAGTACCCGATCGGCGTGTACGTGCTGCCGAAGCACCTCGACGAGAAGGTCGCGCGCCTGCACCTCGACGCGCTCGGCGTGGAGCTCACCGAGCTGCGCCCCGAGCAGGCCGCCTACATCGGCGTCGCGGTCGAGGGGCCCTACAAGGTGGACCACTACCGGTACTGATCCGCGCGGATCCGCCAGCGCCGTCCGTCCCTCGGGGCGGGCGGCGTCGTCGCGTCCGGGTGCGGCGCGTCAGGCCGCGGGCCGCGTGAGGCGGGTCGCGGGCCGCGCGGGGCGTCGCGTCAGGATCCGGAGGAGGCGCCGCGCACCGGGAACCCGTGGGGGAGGCCGGCGAGGATCGGCTCCAGCGTCGCCAGGCGCTCCCGCTCGAGCATCAGCGCGCGGTGCTCGCGCTCCCGGCGGACGGCGCAGACGGCCAGGACGAACGACTCGGGATCGGTCGTCGGCAGCGGAGAGACGTGCGGCGCGGCCTCGTCGGCGAGCTCGAGCGCCAGCCGCGCGCGGGACGCGGGCACCATCTTCTCCCGCTGGGTGACGAACCGGGCGATGCGCCGGCCGAGCGCGTCCGGGAGCCGGCCCACGTCGGCCTCCGCCGCCCAGCCGGCCAGCTGCGGCGGCACGGGCGGGAGGGGGAGCGGGTAGGCGGGCACGCGCTCGTGCTGCGAGCGGGTGCCGGCGACCAGGTCGCCCAGCCGCTGCGACCGGGGCGACAGCAGCCCCACGAGCGCCGCGAGCCCGCCGAACGTGACGTAGACCTCGAGGATGCCGACGAGGGCGCGCGCCACCGCGTGCCGGAGCCCGATGCCGCCGCCGTCCGCCCGGACGACCCGTGCGCCGACGGCCCAGCGGCCGAGCGAGCGCCCGCGCGACGCCGTCTCGACGATCACGGGCAGCACGACGATCGAGAGCACGATCGCGGCGATGACGCACGCCGCGGCGGAGGCCTCATCGAGGACGCCGGCCTGGAGGAGCAGCCCGATGCCGAGGGCGAGGAGGACCAGCATCGCCAGCGAGACGAGCACGTCGATCGCGGCGCCCGCGGCCCGCAGCACGAAGCCGGTGGGCCGCACGTCGAGGGCGACGGCCTCGCCGACGACGAGCTCGTCGGGATCGCCCGAGGTGCTCGGATCGTGCGCGTCGGCTGCCGCCATGCATATAGTCAAGCAGATGGACCTCGACGCCTACACCGCCGCCCACCGGGACGACTGGGACCGCCTCGCCCGCCTCGCCGGCCGGCGCCGGCTCAGCGGACCCGACGCCGACGAGCTCGTCGACCGGTACCAGGCGGGCGCGGCCGAGCTGTCCGCGATCCAGGCGGCCGCCGGATCCACGGCGCAGGGCGACCGGCTCTCCATCGCGCTCTCCCGCGCGCGCATGCGCTTCACCGGCCAGGCCACGAACGTCGCCGCGCGCATCCCGGCGTTCTTCGCGCTCGACCTGCCGGCGGCGCTGCACCGGATCCGCTGGCTCACCCTCGCGGTGGCCCTCGCGACCGTCGGCGTCGTCGCCCTCTACGCCACCTGGATCCTCGGCGACCCGCAGGCGATCGCGGCCCTCGGCAGCGACGCCGACCTGCGGAAGTACGTGGACGACGAGTTCATCGACTACTACAGCGCCAACCCGGCGGCCTCGTTCACGGGCCAGGTCTGGACGAACAACGCGTGGATCGCGGCGCAGTGCGTGGCGTTCGGGATCACCGGCGTCTGGGTGCCGTACGTGCTGCTGCAGAACGCGCAGGGCATCGGCACGACGACCGCCGTGATGTTCCACTACGGCGAGGGCGGCACGTTCTTCTCCTACATCCTCCCGCACGGGATGCTGGAGCTCACGGCGATCTTCGTGGCCGCGGCCGCCGGCCTCCGCATCTCCTGGTCGTGGATCGCGCCCGGCGCCCGCACGCGCGGGCAGGCGCTCGCGGAGGACGGGCGCGCGCTCATCACCGTGGCGATGGGGCTCGTGCTGGTGCTGCTGGCCTCGGGGATCATCGAGGGGTTCGTCACGCCGCAGCCGTGGCCCGTGCCGGTGAAGATCGGCATCGGCGCCGTCGCGCTCGGCGCGTTCCTCTTCTACATGGTGGTCGTCGGCGGCCGGGCCGTGCGCGCGGGCGCGACGGGGGACCTGGACGAGTTCGAGGCGGGTGGCCGGCGGATCGTCGCGGGCTGAGCCCTGCCCGACCCGCGGCCGCCCGCCTCGCGGGTCGTGCGCAGGGCGCCGATCAGGCCGCGGGATCCACCTCGGCCTCCAGCGGCGTCTCCGCCACCGAGGTGCCGACGTGCAGCCGGAACGCGCCGGGCTCCCGCTGCCAGCCGCCGTCCCAGTGCGCGAACGCCCGGGCGCCGATCGCGACCGGGACCTCCGCGGACGCACCCGCCGCGAGCTCCACGGCCGTGAAGCCGGCGAGCCAGCGCACGGGCCGGTCGACGGCGGATCCGGGCCGCGACAGATACGCCTGCACGACCTGCTTGCCCGCGCGGTCGCCCGTGTTCGTCACGGTGACGGTCGCGGTGATCCCGCCCGCGCCGTCCTCGGCGACCCGCAGGTCGTCGAGCGCGTGCGTCGTGTAGCCGAGGCCGTGGCCGAACGGGTACGCGGGGGTCGCGCCCCAGCGGAGCCACGCGCGGTAGCCGACGTGGATCCCCTCGTCGTAGACCACCTTCCCGTCGACGGGCGTGACCGAGCGGACGGGCACGTCCTCCTCGGCGGCCGGCCACGTGGTGGGGAGGCGCCCGCCGGGCTCGACGTCGCCGAACAGCACGTCCGCGAGGGCGCCGCCGAACTCCTGGCCGCCGAACCACGCGAGGAGCACCGCCCGCACGTCGTCGCGCCAGGGGAGGAGCACGGGGGATCCGGAGTTGACGACCACGACCGTGCGCGGGTTCGCGGCGGCCACGCGGCGCACCAGCTCGTCCTGGCGGCCGGGCAGCGCGAGGCTCTCGCGGTCGAAGCCCTCGGACTCGACCTGCGCGTTCGTGCCGACCACGACGATCGCGACGTCCGCGCCGGTCGCGGCCTCGACGGCCTCGTCCAGCAGGCGCTCCGGCGCCGACTCGTCGGCCTCGAGGCCCACCGTGATGCCGAGGATGCCCGCGAGGCCGCCCGGCATGCTGGTCAGCTCGAACTCGATCCGGAGGTCGACCGGCTCGCCCGCGGTCGCCTGCAGCGGCGCGGAGATCGAGGGCGGCGACAGGAGGCTCGCGCCGAGGTCCATGCCCACGGGCGCGGCGCCGTCCTCGCGGAGGAGCGCGCCGTCGGCGTAGACGCGGCCGCGGCCGGTGGCGCTGAAGCCGAACAGCACCTCGCCGGTGGCCGACGGGGTCCAGCGCGCGGTGATCTCGATGACCGCGGCCGTGCCCGTCGGGGCGTCGCCGCCGAAGTACATGAGGGTCGTCGCGCGGCGGTCCTCCGCGAACATCTCGGCGCCGTCGGCGTCGAGGAAGCGCACGAGGGCGCCGGGCTCGCCCGTGCGCGGGTTGACGATCTCGGCGAGCGGCAGCTCCTGGATCCCCTTCTGCACGACCGCGCCGCGGGCGTACCGGACGTCCACGCCGTCGCCGAGCGCCTCGCGGATCCCGTCGAGCGGCGTCACCACGTGGTCGGGGATGACGGTCGCGCTGCCGCCGCCCTGCGTGCGCGCCTCGACGGCGTTGTGGCCGATGACGGCGACCGTGCGGAGCGCCGCGGCGTCGAGCGGGAGGGCCGCGCCCTCGTTGCGCACGAGGACGGCGCCGGCGGCGGCGGCGGTGCGCGCGAACGCCACGCCGTCCTCGACCTCGACGGGGGCGGGCACGACGGCGTCGAAGCCCTCGAGGGCGCCGACGCGGGCGGCCAGGCGGAGGATCCGGACCACCTTGCGGTCGAGGTCGGCCTCGGGCACGCGCCCGTCGCGGACGGCCGCGAGGAGCGCGTCGCCCCAGGCGCCGACGGGGCCGGGCATCTCCAGGTCCTGCGCGGCGCGCGCGGCGTCGACGCTGCGGACGCCGGTCCAGTCGCTGACGACCACGCCGTCGAAGCCCCACTCGGAGTTGAGCGGCGTCTCGAGCAGGTCGTTCTCGGTGGAGGTCGTGCCGTTGATCGAGTTGTAGGAGCTCATCACGAGCCAGGCGCGCGACTCCACGACGGCCTTCTCGAACGCGGCGAGGTAGAGCTCGCGGAGCGCGCGCTCGGACACGACGCTGTCGGCCGTGAAGCGGTCGGTCTCGTACTCGTTGGCGACGTAGTGCTTGGGGGTCGCGCCCACGCCGTTCTCCTGCACGCCGCGCACGTACGCGGCGGCGAGGTCGGCGGTGAGCAGCGGATCCTCGCTGAACGCCTCGAAGTGCCGGCCGCCGTAGGGCGAGCGGTGCAGGTTGATGGTCGGGCCGAGCACGACGTCGACGCCCTTCCGGCGCGCCTCGACCGCGGAGGCGCGGCCGTAGCGCGCGGCGATCCCGGTGTCCCAGCTGGAGGACAGGGCGGACGCCGACGGCAGGTTGAGCGAGGGCGAGCGCTCGTCCCACACCTCGCCGCGCACGCCGCTCGGGCCGTCGGAGACGAGCATGCGGCGGAGGCCGATCCCCTCGATCGGCCAGGTGGTCCAGAAGTCGCGGCCGGTGATCAGCTGCACCTTCTGCTCGAGGGTCAGGCGCCCGGCGAGCTCCGCGAGCGCCGAAGCATCGGGGTCGAGCGGGGTGGGGGCGTCGTGCGTGTCGTGCGTGTCGTGCGGGTCCATGGGTGCTCCTGGGGGGACGTCGGCGTCGGGTCGAGCGTGCTCGCGGTCGGCGGGGGATGCGGGATCGGGGGCGCCCGTCATCGGACGCCCTTCACGCGGAAGGCGGAGGCCGCGCCGAGGACCCCGGCGGCTGCTCCCGCGAGGAACAGGCCCGGGTAGCCGAACGCCGCGACGACGCCGCCCGCCGCCGACGGCACGAGCGACTGCGGCAGCGCCTGCGCGATGTTGACGACGCCCAGGTCCTTGCCGTTGTCGGCGTCGCTCGGCAGCACGTCGGTGATGAGCGCGAGGTCGACCGCGTAGAACGAGCCGATGCCCGCGCCGATCACGAGCTGCGCGGCGTAGACGACGGCGAGACTGGGCGCGAGGGCGAGGATCACGAGGCCCACGACCGCGACGAGCGCCGCGGCGGCCACGAACACCTTGCGGCGCCCGAGCCGGTCGCTCAGCCAGCCGGCCACGAAGGTGGTGGCGACGACGCCGACCACGTTGAAGAGCGTCGAGACGAACACGGCGTTCGCGACGTCGGCCTGCGCGACCCCGATGTCGTCGATGAGGTAGTAGGTGAGGTAGTTCGTGGCCGTCACCGCGGAGGCCGTGAGGAGGAAGCGCATGAGCCAGGCCCAGCCGAAGTCCGGGTTCCGGCGCGGGTCGAACACGAACGAGCCGAGGAGCTCCCGCACGCTGAGCCGCGACGTGGGTCGCTCGGCGAGCACGCGGTCGCGGAAGAGGAGCGCGAAGGCGACGACGACGATCACGCCGATCGCGCCCGGCACGAGCACCTGCTGCGTCGTGGTGGTGAACAGCTGCACGATGAACGTGCCCACGACGAGCGATCCGTTCTGCGCCACGCCGATGGCGGCGGCGACGCGGCCGCGGTGGCGCGGGCGCGCGGAGTCGGCCATGACGGCGATGAGCGCGGCGATGGCGGCGTTGAAGCAGCCCTGCACGAGCATCCACGCGCCCACGAGCGCGGCCACGGTCGTGGCCTGCGTGAGGAGGATGAGGGCGCCGTAGCCGAGCACGACGCCGCCGATGATCCACGGCCGCCGCATGCCGAACCGGCCGGGCGTGCGGTCGGAGAGGCGGCCGGCGAGCGGGTTCACGACGAGCGCCACGAGCGCGCCGAGGCCGAGCACGAGGCTGAGCGTCCCGGCCGTGCTGTCGGGCGCGACCTCGGCGACCTTGAGCGCGAGCGACACGATGATCGGCGGCAGCAGCGCCACGAACAGGCCGAGGAGCGCGATGGGCATCCCGATCTCCGCCCGGCGCGATCCGGGCGGGCGACCGCCGTCGGCCCCGTCGTGGGCGCGCGACGCGCCCCGGGTCTGCTGGTGTCGGACTGCGTCGGCCACGGTGCCTCCTGGTGTCGGGCCGCCCTCGTCGGCGGCGCGGCACGACGGTAGCACGCGAAACCGACCTGCGGTAGGTATTGACGCGGGCCCGGGATCGCTAGGGTCGACGCATGGCAGGGGCAGAGGGTCCGCGGCGCTACGCGAAGGGCGCGACGCGACGACGCGAGATCCTCGAGGCGGCGCTCGCCCTCATCGCCGAACGCGGGTACTCCGCGTCGTCGCTGCAGGAGATCGCGGACGCCGTGGGCATCAGCAAGGCCGGCGTCCTCCACTACTTCGACTCGCGCGAGGCGCTCATCGCCGCTGTCCTCCAGGAGCGTGACGCGCACTCGGTGGCCGACTTCCGCCGGGCGGTGCCCGACGGAGACGAGGCCGACATGGTCGGCATGCTGCTCCGGGCCAGCGCGCACAACGCCGAGACCCCGGGGCTCGTCGCGCTCTACTCGCGGCTCGTGGTGGACGCGGCCGGATCCGAGCACCCCGCGCACTCCTACATCGCCGACCGCTACGCATACCTCGTGGGCGCCGTGGCCGACCAGGTGCGGGCGCTCGGCGTCGCGCTGCCGGACGGGATGGACGCGGACGGGTTCGCCCGGCTCGCGGTCGCCATCAGCGACGGCCTGCAGCTGCAGTGGAGCTACCGGCCCGACATCGACATGCGCGACGCGCTGGAGCGGGCGATCCGCGCGCTCAGGGGCGGCGCGCTGCCGCTGCCGGCCGTGCATCCGGCGACCGCGACCGCGACCGGCTGACCGGGCCGCGCGCCGACTCGCCCGTGCGCTCGCGCCCGCGTCCGAGCACGGGCGCCGGGCCCGCCCGCCCGCCTCAGAGCCGGCCGGTGGCCTTCAGCCGGATGTAGCGGTCGGCGAGCGCGGGCGGCAGGTCCGCGGGCGCGCCCGTGACGACGTCGGCGCCGAGGCGCCGCACGGCCGCCTCCACGCGCGCCACGTCGAGGAGCGCCCGCTCCGCGGCGGCCGCTCGGTAGACGGCGGCGCGGCCCGAGCGGTCGGCGGCGCGCTCGGCGAGGCCCGGATCCACGACCGCCGCGACCAGCACGTGGTGCGTGCGCGTGAGCTGCGGCAGCGCCTGCAGGAGCGCGCGCGAGCTGCCGGGGGAGTCGATGGCGGTGAGCAGCACCACGAGCGACCGCTGCGACACGATGCGGCGCACGAGCGCGGGCACGGCGGTCCAGTCGGTCTCCAGCAGCTCCGGATCCACCGGCGCGAGCGCGTCGACCATGCGCGCGACGACGTCGCCGCCGGCCCCCGCGCGGACCCGGGCGCGGACCCGGCGGTCGTGCGCCACGAGGTCCACGCGGTCGCCGGACCGGGTGGCGAGGGCCGCGAGGAGCAGCGACGCCTCGAAGGCCGTGTCGAGGCGCGTCTCGTCGCGGATGCGGCCCGCGGCCGTGCGACCCGTGTCGAGCACGAGCACCACGCGGCGGTCGCGCTCGGGCCGCCAGGTGCGCACGACCACGTCCTGCCGGCGGGCGGTCGCGCGCCAGTCGATCGAGCGCACGTCGTCGCCGCGCACGTAGTCGCGCAGGCTGTCGAACTCGGTGCCCTGGCCGCGGACCATGAGCGCGGTCCGGCCGTCGAGCTCGCGCATGCGGGCGAGCCGCGACGGCAGGTGGCGCCTCGACCGGAACGGCGGCAGGACGCGGACGGCGCCGGGGGAGAGGAGGGTCGCCTGGCGGGCGGCGAGGCCGAGCGGGCCGGCCGAGCGGATCGTGACGCGCTCGGTGCGGCGCTCGCCGCGGCGCGTCGGCGTCAGCGTGAGGCGGATCGCGCGGCGTTCGCCCGCGGGGATCCGCACGCGGTCGCGCGTGGAGGACGCGCCCGCGGACGGCTGCCAGGCGTCGCGCACGACGGCCCGCAGCGTCCGGGATCCGCGGTTGGTGACGTACAGCGTGCTCTCGCCCGTCTCGTCGAGGCGGATCCGCGCGGGCAGCGCCCGCTCCAGCGCCACCGCCCGGGGGCTGGCGGCCAGCGCCAGGTCGAGCGACACGAGGAGGGCGACCAGGAGGATCCACCCGGCGAGGACCGCGTACGCCGCGTCCGGCCCGTCGCCGAGCAGGACGACGGGCGCGAGCCCCAGGAGGACGAGCGCGACGGTGCGGCCGGTGAGGGCCATCTAGCGGCGCGCCATCAGATCGGCACCTGCACCTGCGCGAGGACGCTGCGGAGCACGGCGTCGACGGAGACGCCCTCCAGCTCGGCCTCGGGTCGCAGCGCGATGCGGTGGCGGAGCACGGGCAGCACCATCTCCTGCACGTGGTCGGGCGTCACGGCGTCGAAGCCGCTGAGCCAGGCCCACGCGCGGCTCGCGGCCAGCAGGCTCGTGGATCCGCGCGGCGACACCCCCAGCTGCACCGACGGCGAGCGGCGGGTCGCCCGCGCCAGGTCGACCATGTAGGCGAGCACGTCCGGCCCCACGCGCACCTCGCGCACGGCGGCCTGCGCCCGGCGGAGCCCGTCCGCGTCGAGCACGGGCGCGACGCCCGCGGCGCGGAGGTCGCGCGGGTCGAAGCCCTCGGAGTGGCGGCGGAGCACCTCGACCTCCGTGTCGCGCTCCGGCAGGTCGAGCACGAGCTTCAGGAGGAACCGGTCGAGCTGCGCCTCGGGCAGCGTGTAGGTGCCCTCGTACTCGACGGGGTTCTGCGTGGCCGCGACGAGGAACGGCTCCGGCAGCGCGTGGCTCTCGCCGTCGACCGTCACCTGCCGCTCCTCCATGGCCTCGAGCAGCGCCGACTGCGTCTTCGGCGGCGTCCGGTTGATCTCGTCGGCCAGCAGGATGCTCGTGAACACCGGCCCCCGGCGGAACGAGAACGCGCCCTCGCGGGAGTCGTAGACGAGGGATCCCGTGATGTCGCCCGGCATGAGGTCGGGCGTGAACTGCACGCGCGCGGTGTCGAGCCGGAGCGCCTGGCTCAGCGAGCGGACGAGCAGCGTCTTGGCGACGCCGGGGACGCCCTCGAGGAGCACGTGGCCGCGGGCGAGGAGGGCGATGATCATGCCGGTCACGGCGCCGTCCTGCCCGACGACGGCCTTGCCGACCTCGGTCCGGACGGCGAGCAGGCTGGTGCGGAGGTCGTCGGTCATGGGTCCATTCTCCTGGGCGTGGCGGGCGTGGCGGGCGGATCGGGCGTGGGGGCGGGGGCGTCGGGCCGGGTGCTGGCGGCGGAGCGGTCCGGGGCGCCGCCGGGAGCGGCGGCCCGCGCGACGAGGTGCTCGAGCTCGGCGAGCCGGCCGGCGAGGTCGACCAGCTCGCGGTCGCCGCGGGGCTCGTCGTCGAGGAGGAGCGCGCGGATCCGCCCGGGGTCCTCGCGGAGGGCGGCGGCGGAGGCGGCGACCACGTCGTCCACGGTGGCGAGGCGCCCGAGCGCGAGGGATGACGCGATGCGGTCGACCGTGCCCACGCGGAGGGCGTCGAGCGCGTGGCCGCGGGCGTCGGCGCGCTGGTAGAGGCGCGCACGCCCCTCGGCGGTCTCGTCGGCGCGCACGACCACCGGGAGGCGCTCGACCACGAGCGGCCCGAACCGGCGCCCGCGCCACACGGCCGCGGCCAGCGCGGCGAGGCCGGCGAGCGCGATGGCCGGGGTGACCCAGCCGGGCGTGAGCTCGCCGAGGGTGGGCGGGGCGCCGCCCGCGGCGTCGTCGGCGGAGGGCGTGTACCAGACCAGCCGCGGCCGCTCGCCGAGCACGCCGAGGGCGAGGGCGGCGGAGCCCTGCTCGGCGATGCGGTCGTTGGTGAGGATCGGGTCGGCACCCAGCACCGTCACCGTGCCGCCGTCGGCGCGCGTCGCGGCGACCTGGAGGAGCGCCCACGCGGTGCCGGTGTCGTCCGGGAAGCACGCGGTCACGCCCTCCGCGGCCCCGTCGATCAGGCGGAACACGGGGGCGTCGGCGGGGATGGACCCGGCGGCCGCGGCGGCCGGGAGCGCGCAGTCCGCCGCGAGGGAGCGGTCGGCCGACTCGGCCGCGCCGCCCGCGGCCACCGCCGGGGCGACGGTCCGGAGGGTGCGGAAGTCCGGCGCGATGAGCACGGTGCGCGTCGAGAGCCCCGCGACCTCGGCCAGCTGCCCGTCGTCGAGGCGGTCGGAGGTGGGGCCGAGCACGAGGGTCGCGGATCCGTCGTCGCCCACGGCCGCGCGTGCGGCGTCGAGCGTGCCGACGATCCGCACGTCCACGCCCTGCGCGGCGAGGACGCGCGCGAGGGCCTGCGTCCCGCCGGGCGCGGGGTTGTCGGGCGCGAGCGGCTCCGTCTCCCGGGCGGCCCCGCGGAGCCCGAGGGAGACCAGCGCGATGACGAGCGCGACGAGGGCCAGGACGATCCACCTGCTCGCGCGGCGGAGCGCGGCGCCGAACGTGCGCGTCTCCGCGGTCGTCGCCCCGCCGTCGCGCCGGCCGGTGCCGTGGTCGCCGGCGCCGTCGCTCGCGGGATCCGGGGCTCCCGGACGACCCGCGGCGCGGGCGGGTGCCGGCGCGCTCACGCGGATCCCGCCCCGACGGCCTCGAGCCGCACGGGCGTCGCCGTCCGGAGGTCGCGGTCGAGCGCGGCCAGCCGGTCGAGCGACTCCTCGGTCCCTGGGCGGTCGAGGTAGCGGACGGCGTCGAAGTCGGAGGCGGCCTGGAGGAGGCGGTCCGCGTGGGCGGGGTGGGCGCCCCCGGCGCGCCGGGCGAACCCGCGGGCCGTCGTGCCGGGATCCACCATGACGATGGTGCGCTCGGCCTGCTCGCGCGCGATGGCCCGGAAGAGGTCCGAGACCGCGGCGGCGAGGTCGCCGGCGCGGCGCGCGGCATCGGCGGAGCGGCGGAGCTCCTCGGCGGAGCGCCGGTCGTCGACGCCGAACAGGGCGCCGGGGTCGGCGGCCGTGCGCCGGCGGTCCCGTCGCGGGGTGCCGAACACCAGGAACGCCACCACGACGACCGCGACCACGACGAGCGCGAGGAGGATCGGCACGAGGCCGCCGAGCCCGTCGCCCGCGCCGCCGAAGAGGCGCGCGATCCACTCGCCCACCGCCTGGGCCGCGAGGTCGAGGGCGTTGGGCCGGGCGGCCTGGTACTCCGGCCGCCCGAGCTCGTCGCCCAGGAGGCGGCGCGCCTCGTCGGCGTCGGGGTCGAGCGGAACGGCGGCCGCGAGCGCCGCGGGGGCGGCGCCCCACGACGCGAGCGCGGCGGCGAGGGTCACGCGCGGCCCGCGGTCGGGGCCGGGGCCGCGTAGGGGTCGCGTGCGTCGGGGCCCGTGGCGGACGCGGATCCGGCGGCCCGCTCCTCCGCGAAGCGCGCGAGCTCGAGGTCGAGGCCCTCCCGGCGCATGCGGAGGTCGATGTAGACGATGGCCGCGTTGGCCGACGTGATGACGCCGGCGACGGCGCCGACGACCAGGCTGACCGCGAACACGACCACCTGCGATCCGACGTAGAAGGCCGTCGAGGCGTCGAAGGTCTGGAAGTCGAGCTGCCCGTTGGGGAACAGCAGCGCCTGCAGGATGGAGCTGACGAGCGTCAGCGGCACCGTGATCACGTTCGTCGCGGCCGAGACGATCACCCCGGTGAGCAGCAGGATCCCGAGCACGCGCCAGAAGGAGCCGATCGAGAGCCGCCACGAGCGGCGCGCGGCCGCGAACGGGGACAGCCGCTCCATGACGATGGCGCTCGGCACGAAGGCGAGCCGCGTCGACACCCAGACCGCGACGACGACGAGGCCGAGCACCCCGAGCACGCCGACGACGATGCCGATCGCGACGGCGGCCCCGCCCGCGACCACGAGGAGGGCCACGATCCCGGCGAGCACGGCGAGGACGACCGTCCACGCCGCCGTGATGGCGAGGCTCCAAAGCACGAGCGGACGCAGGCGGGGGAGCGTCGCGCGCCACAGCGCCCGCATCCGCAGCCGCTCGCCGAGCGTGCCGCGCGCGACCTCGTTCGCGATGACGCCCTGCAGGAACGCCGACGCCACGAGCGACAGCACGAGGGTGACGAGGGACGCGATCACGACGGCCGCGACGCCGCCCGCGATGAGCGGCCCGCGGTCGTCCTCGCGCGCGGAGAAGACGCGGGTGACCACGAACCCGGTCACGCCGCCGACGAGGAGGAGCGAGACGACGCCGACCAGCCCCTGGACGAGGAGCGCGGAGCCGACCGTGGCGGCGGGGTTGCGGCGGAGCGTCGCGAAGGAGCCGGTGAGGATCGCCCCCAGGCCGAGGGGGCGCAGCGGCAGGAGGCCGGGCTTCGGGGGCGGGGTGTACCCGGCCTCGGGACCGGCCCACCCCGGTGGCGGGGCGGTCGGCGGCAGCGGGGGCGCCGGCGGGACGCCGTCCGTCCGCGCGTCGCTCCCCGGCACCCGGTCCGGTCCGGTCGGCGCGGCGCCGGGCGCCTGCCAGCTCTGGTCATCGCTCACAGTGCACCACCCTCCCACAGGAGCGCGTCCCGGGCGGGGGATCCTCGCACCCGCGCGCGTCCGGGCGATCCCGCGGATCCACCGGCTAGCCTGGGGGTTCCGAGACAGGGAACACGGTGCCATGACAGCACGGATACTGGTGGTCGACGACGACACCGCGCTCGCCGAGATGATCGGCATCGTCCTGCGCACCGAGGGCTTCGAGCCCTCCTTCTGCGGGGACGGGGGCCAGGCGCTCGCTGCGTTCCACGACGGCAAGCCCGACCTCGTGCTCCTCGACCTGATGCTCCCGGGCCTCGACGGCATCCAGGTGTGCGACCTCATCCGCGCCGAGTCGGGCGTCCCCATCATCATGCTCACCGCGAAGTCCGACACGGCCGACGTCGTCAAGGGCCTCGAGTCCGGCGCCGACGACTACATCGTCAAGCCCTTCAACCCGAAGGAGCTCGTCGCCCGGATCCGCACCCGCCTCCGCCCCGCCGCCGCCGCGTCGCCCGGCCTCCTCCAGGTCGGCGACCTCGTGGTCGACGTCGAGGGCCACGAGGTGCGCCGGGGCGAGGAGCGCATCAACCTCACGCCCCTCGAGTTCGACCTCCTGCACGCGCTCGCGAGCCGCCCGCAGCAGGTGTTCACGCGCGAGATGCTGCTCGAGCAGGTCTGGGGCTACCAGTACAAGGCCGACACGCGCCTCGTCAACGTGCACGTGCAGCGCCTGCGCGCGAAGGTCGAGGACGATCCGGACAACCCGCGCATCGTCATGACCGTGCGCGGCGTCGGCTACCGCGCGGGGGCAGCGGCCTAGCCCGATGCGCCCCCTGCCCGCGTGGCTCGTCGAGTGGAGGTCGTGGCCGCGCCGCCTCGTCCGGATCTGGTCGGTCTCCCTCCAGTTCCGCACCGTCCTCCTCACGGTCGCGCTCTCCGGCGGCACGGTCCTCCTCATCGGCGTGATCATGACGCAGAGCATCTCGAGCGACCTCTTCCGCCAGCGCCTCGACACCGTCCTCGCGCAGTCCAACGGCGCCACCAGCCGGATGCAGGAGCAGTTCACCTCCTCCGACGCGTCCGACCAGACCGAGCTCGAGCAGCTGCGCACGCAGGTGTTCGACGAGCTCCGCGGCAGCGCCATCAACCTGTCCGACTTCGCCTTCCGGCGGACCCCCGGCACGGAGGCGCGCAACGTGCTGCAGAACGCGTCGACCGCGGACTACGTCGACAGCCTCCTGAGCGCCGACCTCCGCCGGGCGGTCGGCGCGGGCTCGGGCACGCAGCAGTGGCAGTCGGTCGCGATCCCCGTGGGCGACACCGGGCAGACGAGCCCGGGCATCGTGGTCGGCTCGAGCATCGACATCCCGTCGGCAGGCCGGTACGAGCTGTACCTCGTCTACGACCTGGGCGACATCCAGCAGACCCTCGACTTCGTGGCCGGCACGATCCTCGTCGCGTTCCTCTTCCTGGTCGTGCTCATCGGCGCGATCGCCTGGGTCGTCGTGCGCCTGGTGGTCGCGCCGATCCGCGTCGCGGCCGACACCAGCCAGAAGCTCGCGGCCGGGCAGCTCGAGGAGCGCCTGCCGGTCAAGGGCGAGGACGTGATCGCGACGCTCGCCCGCTCGTTCAACGGGATGGCCGACTCGCTGCAATCGCAGATCACGCAGCTCGCCGACCTCTCGCAGCTGCAGCAGCGCTTCGTCTCGGACGTCTCGCACGAGCTGCGGACGCCGCTCACCACCATCCGGCTCGCGGGCGGCGTGCTCTACGACCTGCGCGAGGACTTCAGCCCGCCGGCGGCCCGCAGCGCGGAGCTGCTGCACACCCAGGTCGAGCGGTTCGAGACGCTCCTCGCCGACCTGCTGGAGATCAGCCGGTTCGACGCGGGGGCGGTCGACCTCGTCACCGAGCCCACGAACCTCGTGCGGCTCGTCGAGGACAGCATCGAGGAGTTCCAGGGCCTGGCCGCGCAGAAGGGCTCGGAGCTCCGGCTCGTGGCGCCGGGCGGCTACTTCGACGCGGAGATGGACGCCCGGCGCGTGCGCCGCATCGTCACCAACCTCCTCGGCAACGCGCTCGACCACGGCGAGGGCCGCCCCATCGTCCTCACCGTCGACAGCGACCGCGACGCCGTCGCCCTCGCGGTGCGCGACTACGGCGTGGGCATGACGCACGAGGAGATGGGCCGCGTGTTCGACCGGTTCTGGCGCGCGGATCCGTCGCGCCAGCGCACCACGGGCGGCACCGGCCTCGGCCTCGCGATCTCGCTCGAGGACACGAACCTGCACCACGGCTGGCTGCAGCTGTGGTCGCGGCCGGGCGGGGGATCCTGCTTCCGCCTCACCCTGCCCCGCCAGCCCGGCGCCCCGTTCGACCGCTCGCCCGTCGCGCTCCCGCCCGACGACCCCGCCGACGAGGAGGACGCCCGTGTCCCCGCACCCTGATCCCCGCAGCGCCCGCCCCGGCGCCGCCCGCGTCCCGCGCGCCCGGCGTCGTCCGGCGCGCGCGGCGGCCGTCGCGCTCGCCACGGCGTGCGCCCTGCTGCTCGCCGGCTGCGTCTCCATCCCCTCGGGCGGGCCGGTGTCCGAGGGCGACCCGGCCGCCGTCTCCGACGAGGCCGGCGTGAGCTACCAGCCCGACGGCCCCCAGGCCGGCGACGGCCCGGACGACGTGATCGCCGGCTTCGTCGACGCCGCCACCAGCTCCGCCGACCAGTACGGCACGGCCCGCCAGTTCCTCGCCGCGGACTTCGCGTCGCGCTGGGACCCCTTCGCGAGCGTCGTCGTCTGGGAGGGCCAGGCCGCGACCACCGAGGAGGTCGACGGCACCTACAGCTACTCCGTGACCACGATCGCCACGGTCGACGGCCAGGGCCACTACCGCGAGGTCGGCAGCGACCAGGAGACGCGCCTGTCCTTCCGCCTCGTGCAGGAGCGCGGCGAGTGGCGCATCGCGGACGCGCCCGACGGCATCGCGCTCCGCTCGACCTACTTCCGCGAGATCTTCAGCGCCCACGCCCTCTACTTCTTCGATCCCACCTTCTCGTTCCTCGTGCCCGACCTCCGCTTCTTCGTCACGCGCGCCTCCCAGAGCGTGAGCACCCGGATCGTCAAGGCCCTCCTGCAGGGCCCGTCGCCCTGGCTCTCCCAGCCGGCCGTGGTCACGGCGTTCCCCGAGGGCACGCGGCTCGCATCGTCCGCGGTCACGACCTCGGGCGGCACGCCGCAGGTCGACCTCTCGACGGAGGCGCGCGCGGCCGACGACGTCACCCAGCAGCGCATGAAGCTGCAGCTCCGGCAGAGCCTGTCGGAGATCCCGTCGGTGCTCGACGTGCAGGTCCTCGTCGACGGCACGCCGCTGACCGTCGCCGACCTCGGCGGCCGCGGCCCGGTGAAGGACCCCCAGGCGGAGTCCCGCCCGCTCGTCCTCGCCCAGGGGGCGTTCGGCTACCTGGGCGGCGGCGAGGTCACGCCCCTCGGCACGCTGGGCACGCGCGTCGTGGCGCTCGGGGCGGACGCGGCGACCCTGAGCGCGGACGGCACGCAGGCGGCCGTGCGCAACGGGTCGGGCGTCTGGTCGGTGGGCGACGGCGAGCGCGACGCCGTCCTCGTCGACACGCGCCCGGGCCTCGTGCCCCCGTCGCTCGACGCGCAGGGCTACATCTGGTCGATCCCGTCGTCGGATCCGCGCGGCCTCGTCGCCTGGGGACCGGACGGCGTCGGCCACCCCGTCGCCGTGAGCTGGACGGGCACGGGCCGGGTGGTCTCGCTCGACGTGGCCCGCGACGGCGCCCGCGTGCTCGTGCAGCTGGAGACGGGGGCCGGGCCGCAGCTCCTCGTCGCGTCGATCGTCCGCGACGACGGCGTGCCCACCTCGCTCACGGCCACCCCGCTCGAGCTCGCGTCGTCCCCGGGCACGCCGCTCGACGCCGCGTGGGTCGACGAGCTCCAGGTGGCGACGCTCACGCAGGCGCCGAGCGGGGACCGGCAGGTGGAGCTGCACGAGGTCGGCGGGAGGTCGCGCGACATGGGGACCGCCACCGACGGCGTCGCCATCGCGGGCGCCAACGACGAGAGCGGCCTGCGGGTCCTCACCTCGTCGGGCGCGCTGCTCACGCCGCGCGGCAGCACCTGGCAGCAGACCGCCACCGGCGTCTCCTTCCTGGCGACCAAGCGCTGACGCCGTCCACGGATCCGCCCGCGCCTCCTCGCGGGAGCCTCGCGCGGGCGGATCCTCCCCGCATGGCCCCCGCCCTCCCGCCCCCGCTCCGCTCCGCCCTCCTCGACGCGCTCGCCGTGGTCGCCCCCGTCGCCTGCGCCGGGTGCCGGGCACCCGATCGCGCGGTCTGCCCGGCGTGCGTCGGCGCGCTCGACGCCGTCCCGACCATGCGCGGCCTCGATCTCCCGGCGTGCGCGGGTCCCCGCGGGCGGATGCCGGCCGCGACCATCCCCGTCGGCTGCGGCGCCGCCTACGAGCCGCCCTGGCCGGCGCTCCTGTCCGCCCTCAAGGAGGAGGGCCGCACGGACGCGGCGCGGGCGATGGCGCCGGTCCTCGTCCGCGCCCTCGCCGCGGCCGTGGCGGCGGACGCCCGCGCCGTCTCCCGCGACACCGCCGAGCATCCCGACCCGCCCCTCCTCGAGGCGGTGCCCGTGCCGTCGCCCGCCGCCTCGATCCGCCGCCGCGGCTACGCGCCCGTCGAGGTCCTCCTCGCGCGCGCCGGGGTCCGTCCGCTCCGGGTCGGCTCCCTCCGCCGACACCCGCTCCGCTTCACGCGCCGACCCGCCGACCAGGCCGGCCTCGGCGTCGCCGAGCGCGAGGCGAACCTGCACGGGAGCCTCGTCGCGCGGGCCGACCTGTCGGGGCGCCGCGTCCTCGTCGTCGACGACGTCCTCACCACCGGCGCGACCCTCCGCGAGGCCTGCCGCGCGATCCGCGCCGCGGGAGGCGAGGCGGTCGCCTGCGCCGTGCTCACCGCGGTCCCCGCGCGCGGCCGCGGCCGGGCACGTCGCCCGCCGTCATCCGATGGCCGTTCCCTGTGCGCTTCCGATGCACTCGCGATCCACCTGCCGGATGCCTCGCCTCCGGACGGATCCGAGGTCTAGGCTCGCCCGAAAGGCGTGAAAGTGATCGCCCTCTTCCAGCGGGCGACGCGTCATGATCTGGAGGTACGTCATGGACATCAACATCACCGGCCGCAACGCGGAGATCACGGACCGGTTCCGCGTGTACGCCACCGAGAAGGCCGACAAGGTCGTCCAGCTCGCCGAGAAGTCCATCTCGCTCGACATCAAGGTCTCGCGCCACAGCGAGAAGTCCGGCGGATCCGCCGGGGACGACCGCGTCGAGATCACGCTCGTGGGTCCCGGCCCCGTCATCCGGGCCGAGAGCAGCGCCGCCGACAAGTTCGCCGCGTTCGACCTGGCCCTCGGGCGCATGCTCGAGCGCCTGCGTCGCGCCAAGGACAAGAAGAAGATCCACCGTGGCAACCACCGCCCCGTCTCCCTCCACGAGGCGGCCACGGAGGGCTTCGCCCAGATCGACCTCGACCCGGCCGACGTCGAGCTCATCGAGCGCGTCAACGGGAAGAGCGTCGCGCCCGTCGACCAGCCGGTGGCCGAGGAGGACTACTGCCCGGTCGTCATCCGCACCAAGGTCTTCCCGTCGCAGTCCATGACGGTGGACGAGGCCCTGGAGCACATGGAGCTCGTCGGACACGACTTCTTCCTCTTCATCGACGCGGAGACCGACCGCCCGAGCGTCGTCTACCGCCGCAAGGGCTGGGACTACGGCGTCATCGGCCTCGCGGACGGCGAGCAGGAGCTCGCGGGAGCCGGCGCCGGCTCCCGGTCGCTGCGCCGCTGATCCGCTCCTCCTAGACGACGAGGCCCCGCGCGCTCCGGTGCGCGGGGCCTCTCCGCGCCCGGGCACCGGCCGTCCTCCCGCGCCTCGCGGGCCCGCCGTCTCCCGGGCTCCGCACCACAGGGGATCAGGGCGCTCCCGGGAAGCGGACCGGACGAGCCGGTACTATGGCGAAGCTCGTCGGCGGCGACATCCGCGCGCCGTCACGGCGGTCGTCGTCATCCGACGCCCGCCCATCTACGCAGGGAGACACCGATGGCCTCAGTACTCGAGAAGGTCCTTCGCGTCGGCGAGGGGCGCACGCTCCGCAAGCTGCAGAACTACGCGAAGGCCGTGAACCAGCTCGAGGAGGACTTCACGCACCTCACCGACGAGGAGCTGAAGAACGAGACCGTCGAGCTGCGAGAGCGCCACGCCAACGGCGAGTCCCTGGACGACCTCCTGCCCGAGGCCTTCGCCGCCGTCCGCGAGGCCTCCCGTCGCACCCTCGGCCTCCGCCACTTCGACGTGCAGATCATGGGCGGCGCGGCCCTCCACCTCGGCAACATCGCCGAGATGAAGACGGGCGAGGGCAAGACCCTCGTCGCCACGCTCCCCGCGTACCTCAACGCCATCGCCTCGCGCGGCGTTCACGTCATCACCGTCAACGACTACCTCGCCAGCTACCAGAGCGAGCTCATGGGCCGCGTCTTCCGCGCCCTCGGGATGACCACGGGCGTGATCCTCGCGGGCCAGACCCCGCAGCAGCGCCGCGAGCAGTACGCCGCAGACATCACCTACGGCACGAACAACGAGTTCGGCTTCGACTACCTGCGCGACAACATGGCGTGGCAGGCATCCGACATGGTCCAGCGCGGCCACTTCTTCGCGGTCGTCGACGAGGTCGACTCGATCCTCATCGACGAGGCGCGCACGCCGCTCATCATCTCGGGTCCCTCGGCCGGCGACGCGAACCGCTGGTTCACCGAGTTCGCCACGATCGCGAAGCGCCTCGTCCCCGAGGTCGACTACGAGGTCGACGAGAAGAAGCGCACCGTCGGCGTGCTCGAGGCCGGCATCGAGAAGGTCGAGGACCACCTCGGCATCGACAACCTCTACGAGTCGGCCAACACGCCGCTCATCTCCTTCCTCAACAACTCGATCAAGGCCAAGGCCCTGTTCAAGAAGGACAAGGACTACGTCGTCATGAACGGCGAGGTCCTCATCGTCGACGAGCACACCGGCCGCATCCTCATGGGCCGCCGCTACAACGAGGGCATCCACCAGGCCATCGAGGCGAAGGAGGGCGTCGCGGTCAAGGCCGAGAACCAGACCCTCGCCACCGTCACGCTGCAGAACTACTTCCGCCTCTACAAGAAGCTCTCCGGGATGACCGGAACGGCCGAGACCGAGGCCGCCGAGTTCATGAGCACGTACAAGCTCGGCGTCGTCCCGATCCCCACGAACCGGCCCATGCAGCGCAAGGACCAGTCCGACCTCATCTACAAGAACGAGAAGGCGAAGTTCGAGCAGGTCGTCGAGGACATCGCCGAGCGCCACGAGGCCGGACAGCCCGTCCTCGTGGGCACCACGAGCGTCGAGAAGAGCGAGTACCTCTCGAAGCTCCTCGCCAAGAAGGGCGTCCGGCACGAGGTCCTCAACGCGAAGAACCACGCGCGCGAGGCCGCCATCGTCGCGCAGGCCGGCCGCCTGGGATCCGTCACGGTGGCCACCAACATGGCCGGCCGCGGCACCGACATCATGCTCGGCGGCAACGCGGAGTTCCTCGCCGTCGCCGCCATGAACGCGCGCGGGCTGAGCCCCGTCGAGACCCCCGAGCAGTACGAGACGGAGTGGGACGACGTGTTCGCCGAGGTCAAGGCGGAGGTCGACGAGGAGGCCGCGAAGGTCATCGAGGCCGGCGGCCTCTACGTCCTCGGCACCGAGCGCCACGAGTCGCGCCGCATCGACAACCAGCTGCGCGGACGCTCCGGCCGCCAGGGCGACCCCGGCGAGAGCCGCTTCTACCTGTCGCTCACCGACGACCTCATGCGCCTGTTCAACAACGGCGCCGCCGCGAGCCTCATGGGCCGCGACAGCGTGCCGGACGACGTGGCCATCGAGTCGAAGGTCGTCAGCCGCGCCATCCGCAGCGCCCAGGGCCAGGTCGAGGCCCGCAACGCCGAGATCCGCAAGAACGTGCTCAAGTACGACGACGTCCTCAACCGCCAGCGCGAGGCCATCTACGGCGACCGCCGCCACATCCTCGAGGGCGACGACCTGCAGGAGCGCTCGCAGCGCTTCCTCGAGGCGGTCATCGACGACGTGCTCGACTCGCACATCGGCGAGGGCAACGGCGACGACTGGGACTTCGACGCGCTGTGGACCGAGCTCAGGACGCTGTACCCGATCTCGATCACGATCGACGAGGTCATCACGGAGGCCGGCAGCAAGGGCCGGGTCAACCGCGACTTCGTCCGCCGGGAGATCCTCTCCGACGCCAAGCTCGCCTACTCCAAGCGCGAGGAGCAGCTCGGCGAGGCGGCGATGCGCGAGCTCGAGCGCCGCGTCGTGCTCTCCGTCATCGACCGCCGCTGGCGCGAGCACCTCTACGAGATGGACTACCTGAAGGACGGCATCGGCCTCCGCGCCATGGCCCAGCGCGACCCGCTGGTCGAGTACCAGCGGGAGGGCTTCGCGCTCTTCCAGCAGATGATGGGCGCCATCCGCGAGGAGACCGTCGGCTTCCTCTTCAACCTGGAGGTCGAGGTGCAGGCCCCCGCGGACGCCGAGTCGGTCGGCCCGCGCATCCAGGCCAAGGGGCTCGCGGCCAACCAGGCCACGGCCGACAAGCTCCGCTACACCGCCCCGACCGACGACGGCAGCGTCGAGGTCCGCAACCAGCGCGGGCAGATCGAGAAGGCCGCCACGGCCAAGGCGCAGAAGGAGCAGGACGCGGAGGACGCGGTCCTCGTCGGCGAGGAGGAGCCCGAGGCTCCCCAGGGCCCGCCCGCCCGCGGTGCCTTCGGCCAGCGGACCAGCGGCGAGCCGGCCGCGCCGCAGAACCGCGAGGAGCGCCGGAAGGCCGACCGCCGCAAGTAGCTCTCCTGCCCGGGCCGACAGCGATCCGGTCGGCCGGGCCCGGCTCCGGGGCTCAGAACACGACGAAGGGCGCACCTCCCGCGGGAGGTGCGCCCTTCGTCATGCGGGGAGCGGTGGCTAGAGGACGTTGATGGCCGTCGCGCGCCAGCGCCGGTCGAGGCCCTCGAGCCGGATGGCGACGGCACGAGCGCGGGCGCGCCCGTGCACCACGATGACGGCCTCGATGACGCCGTCACGGGGGGAGAACGACGTGACCGTGCCGATGGTGAACACCGGTCGGGTGACCGACTGGCCCTTCGTGCGACGGGCTCGGGCGCTGAGGACGACGCGCTTGAGCAGGTGCCGGTACACGTCGTCGCTCACCCAGCGGGCGATCTGGTCGAGCTCGCGGGCGCCGGCGAGGATCTCGATGACGCAGCGCGTGAGGTTCTCGAGCAACGGACCCGACGGGGGGAGATCGGAGCTGCTGCACGGCTGGCGTCCGAAGAAGTCGTCCACGTCGAAGCGCTTGCGCGTGGTGCCGCGGACGGTCGCGGTGGTGGGCGGGGCGGCGGCCCCGCCTGCGCGACCCGCGGGGGCGTCGCCCTTCTCCGGCGGGATGGATGCGGAGGCCGGCTTGCGCGCACCGTTCCGGCGCGAGGATGCGCTGTCGGCGCTCCCCGTGGCGGCGCTGCGGCGGTCGGGGAGGTCCTCCCGGGGCACTGCTTCACTCATGCGTCACTCCCATCCCGGTGCTCCCCCCCGATCGGGGGACCACGATGACTGGTCAACTGTGACAGTGCGAGAGCGTCGGCGCATCTCCAGAGGAGAAGATGTGGACAACTGAGAGCGGATGTCAAGGAACGGACGCATGGTGGCCAGGGTGTCCGAGCCCTCGTCGCCGCCCTGCCCACCCGTTCTCGGCTGCCGCGGAGCCGCATCGTGAGGTGGGACGCCCTCTTCGACGACCTCGAGGGGCAGTGGGAGACCGCGCGTCTGGCCGAGGAACGGGACCAGCGCGCCGAGGAGGAGCGCGTCCGCGTCGCGCGGACGGTGCTGCGCGACCGGCTGCGCGCTCTCACGGCGGTGGCTGCCCCGCGGCCTCTGCGGGTGTCGCTGTCCGACGGGACCTGGATCGACCTGCGCGCCAAGGTGATCGGCCGCGACTGGGTGTCCGGTGACCTGGTCGTGCCCGGGGAGCCCGACCTCGGGCGGGAGCAGCGGGCGTGCATCCTCCCCCTGGTCTCGATCGACGCGCTGGCCCTCGACCGCGAGCAGGTGCGGGACAGCCTCGCGCCGACCTCGGCCCTGCCGGCGGAGCGCGGCATCGTCGACCGCATCGGACTGCCGTTCGTCCTCCGCGATCTCTGCCGACGCCGGGCGCGCGTCGACCTGCGGCTGCGCGACACGGTGGTCGGCGGCACGATAGACCGGGTCGCCCGCGACCACGTGGACGTCGCCGTGCACGAGGCGGGGACGCCGCGACGGGAGTCCGAGGTCGGCGGATACCGGCTCGTGCCGCTGGCCGGCATCGTGCTCGTCCGCGTCTGACCGCGGGTGTGGACAACGTCCGACGCGCCTCCATCCGGTCCCCGACATTGACCCGCATGCCTCCCACACCCCGCTCCGGGCGCCCCGCGCGCCGACCCGCCTGGTTGGATCCCCGCTTCGTCATCGGACTCGTCCTCGTGCTCGTCTCCACCGGCGGCGTGGTCGCCCTGCTCCGGTCCGCCGACACGTCGGTCGTCGTGATGGCCGCCGGTGCGCCGCTCGACGCCGGACGCACCGTCCACGCGTCCGACCTCGTCCCCGTGCGGGTCAGGCTGGACACCGCATCCGGCCTCTACCTCACCCCCGAGGCCGCCGAGGGCATGGTGGTCACCCGCTTCGTGGGAGCGGGTGAGCTGGTCCCGAGGTCCTCGCTCTCGTCCGCGGACGCGCGGACCACCGCCTCCGTCGTGATCCCGACCTCGGCCGGCGTCGACCACCTCGTGGCACCCGGCACCGTCGTCGACGTGTGGGCGGCTGCCGCCAAGGGCTCCGGCACCTCCTCGTACGAGGCTCCGCGGGTCGTCGTGTCCGGCGCGACCGTCGCGCAGGTCATCCAGCCGCAGGGCTTCGTCGCGGACCAGGACCACACGCAGGTGCAGCTCACCGTGCCGCGTCAGGACGTCGCGGCGGTGATCGCGTCGACCGACGCGCACGACGAGATCACGCTCGTCCCCGTCGGCGACGCGGGGGCGTGACGGTGGCGTCGCTGATCCTCGCGCTGCCGCCGCGCGTCGAGGACGCGCTCCTCCGCGACGTCGTCGACGCGGGTCACGCGGTGCTCGCGCGCGTGACCGGCGCGCAGGAGGTCGTCGCCGCGGTGCGGGCCGCCAGCGCGTCGCCGCTGCACCTCGTGATCGCCGCGGGCGCGACCACCCTCGACCGGGTCGTGCTCGCCGAGCTCGACGCGCGCGGGGCCCGCGCGGTCGCGGTGGCGTCGAGCGAGGCCGACCGGCGCAACGCGCAGGCGCTCGGGCACCACGAGGTGGTGGACGAGGGCGCGTCCTGGCGGGAGATCGAGGAGCTGCTGCTGACGGTGCGTCCGGCGGAACCGGGAGGTCGCGCCCCGTCGGGGGTCCGTCGCGATGACGCGATCGCGTCGCATCTGGTGGGCGACGCACCCGACGGCGGGTCGCATCCACCGGACGGCGACCGCGCGCGCCTGCCTGCGGGCGTGCTCCGGTCGCGGTCCCCACGCCGCGGAGGCGACGCCGAGACCGATGGGCGGGCGCGGGTGGATGGCGAGGTGCCGCCCACGGCATCGACCCGTGCCGCGCTCACCGGCGGCGCGGGGAGCGGTGCGCCCAGGAGGCGGGCATGGCCCAGGTGGGGGAGCGTGCGGCGCCCTCGTGTCCCCGCGCCGATCCGACCGGTCGCGCGGGAACCCGAGGCGGGGCCGGGAGAGAGGCCCCCGGGGAAGGTGGTCGCGGTGTGGGGGCCGCAGGGGGCTCCGGGGCGGACCACCACCGCCCTCGCCATCGCCGGTGAGATCGCGGCGGCGGGCCGCTCCGTCGTGCTCGTCGACGCCGACGTGCACGGGGGAACGGTGGCCGCGACGCTCGGCCTGCTCGACGAGGCGCCGGGGTTCGCCGCCGCGTGCCGGCTGGCGGCCGCCGAGAGCCTCACGGAGGCCGAGCTGGAGCGGGTCGCCCAGCACCATCCCTCGACGCGGGCCCCCGGCTTCGCCGTGCTCACCGGCATCTCCCGTCCCGACCGCTGGCCGGAGCTCGCCGAGGGGCGGGTGTCGGCGGTCCTCCGCGCCTGCCGGGAGTGGCGCGAGCACACCGTGGTCGACGTCTCCTTCAACCTCGAGGACGACGAGGAGATCTCGAGCGACATGTTCGCTCCCCGCCGGAACGCGGCGACGCACGCGGTGCTCCGCGGCGCCGACCACGTCGTGGCCGTGGTCTCCGCCGACACTGTGGGCCTGTCCCGCTTCTTCCGCTCGTACGTGCAGCTCCTCGAGATCGTCGACCCGTCCCGCGTGTCCGTGGTGGTGAACCGGGTGCGGGCGAGCGCCGGCGGATGGGACGCGGCGGGCCAGGTGCGGCGGACGCTGTTCCGCTTCGGCAGCGTGGAGGCCGCGGCGTTCGTCCCGGAGGACCGGGAGGCGCTCGACGCCGCGGTCCTGGCCGGTGCGACGCTCCGCGACATCGCACCGCGCTCGCCGGCGCTCGTCGAATGGTCCCGCTTCACCCGCTCCGCCCTGCTCCCGCCCGAGGACGCGTCGCGGCGCATGCGACGAGAGGCACGCGCGGGCCGTCGGGGGTCCCTCCGTCGGGGGGCCGCGCGCGCGGGGGAGGAGACGTCCGGCCCGCTTAGGCTGTAGCCGTGTCCACGCTCAGCGATCTCGTGCATGCCCAGGGTCTCTCCTCCGACGCCGACGTCGAGTGGCTGCACCTGCTCGTGGGCGACTGGCAGCTCCTCGCCGACCTGGCCTTCGCGGACATCGTGCTGTGGGTGCCGACGGTGTCCGGCAGCTTCGTGGCGGTCGCGCACGCGCGGCCGTCCAGCTCGGCGACGCTCTTCTACCGCGACTTCGTGGGCCAGCCCATCAAGGCCGAGTGGCGCAAGCAGGTGACGGACGCGCACGAGACGGCGCGGATCATCGACTCGTCCGCGCCCGACTGGTACGAGGAGACGCCCACCCGCGTGCGGGCCGTGCCCGTGCTGCGTCGGCTCGCGCAGGGGAGCCCGGAGACCACCGACACCCCCATCGCGGTGATCACGCGGCACACCAACCTCAGCGAGACGCGCACTCCGAGCCGCCAGGAGCTCACGTTCAACGAGTGCGCCAACGACCTCTTCGCCATGATCGCCGACGGCGACTTCCCGGACCTCGGGTCGCCCACGGGCCCGCGTCGGGGAGCGCCGCGCGCCTCCGACGGGCTGCTGCGCCTCGACGTCGACGGCATCACGACCTTCGCCAGCCCGAACGCGCTGAGCGCGTTCAACCGCATGGGCTTCTCGGAGGAGCTCGAGGGCGAGTCGCTGGCCGACGCGACCTCGAGCCTCCTGACGGGCAAGCGCCTCACCGTGGACGAGTCCCTGCCGCTCATCGTCGCCGGTCGCGCCCCGTGGCGGACCGACATCGAATCACGCGGCGTGACGGTGTCGCTCAGGGCCATCCCCATCCGCAGCCACGGGGAGCGCGTGGGCGCGGTCGTGCTGTGCCGCGACGTGACGGAGCTCCGGCACCAGGAGCGCGAGCTCATCACGAAGGACGCGACGATCCGCGAGATCCACCACCGCGTGAAGAACAACCTGCAGACGGTGGCGAGCCTCCTCCGGATCCAGGCGCGTCGCTCCCACACCGAGGAGGCGCGGGAGGCGCTCGGCCACGCGCAGCGGCGGGTCGGCGCGATCGCCGTGGTGCACGACACGCTGAGCGAGGGCCTCAACCAGAACGTCGACTTCGACGCGGTGTTCGACCGCGTGCTGCTCCTGATCGCCGAGGTGGCGTCCGCGCACAACACCCGGGTGCACCCGCAGATCCTCGGGAGGTTCGGGATCCTGCCGAGCGCCTACGCGACGCCGCTCGCCCTCGCGCTCACCGAGCTCGTCACCAACGCGGTCGAGCACGGCCTCGCGGGGCGGACCGGCGAGGTGGCGATCGAGGCGGCGCGCACCGAGGAGACGCTGACGGTGAGCGTGCGGGACGACGGCGTCGGGCTGCCCGAGGGCAAGGTCGGCACGGGGCTCGGCACGCAGATCGTGCGCACCCTGATCCAGGGCGAGCTCGGCGGCACGATCGACTGGCACACGCTGATGGGCAGCGGGACCGAGGTGACCATCGAGGTCCCCCTCCGCTGGCTCGCGCCGGTCACCGCCTGACGCGGGCGGGAACCGGGGAACCGCTCGACGCGAGCGCTCCATGGAGCGAGCATGACGAGAGCCGGGCCGCCCCATGGGCAGCCCGGCTCTCGTCGGTCGTGCGGTGCGTCAGCTGGCGCGGCGGGCGCGTGCGGCGCGGCGCTTGAGCGCGCGGCGCTCGTCCTCGCTGAGGCCGCCCCAGACGCCCGAGTCCTGACCGGTCTCGAGGGCGTACTGCAGGCACATCTCGGTGACGGAGCAGCGGCCGCAGACGGCCTTGGCCTTGTCGATCTGGTCGACGGCCGGGCCGGTGTTCCCCACGGGGAAGAACAGCTCGGGGTCCACAGTCAGGCAGGCTGCCTTGTCACGCCAATCCATAGGGGTGCTCCTCAGGTCGTTACTCGTTGCGCGGCTGATCAGCCGTGTGATGGGGATGGGGCGAGGCGTCCGGGATCGGCATCGGGACGGGGCGTCTGCCCCTCCTCGTGAGATGCTCAGCTTCAGGAATGCGTTCCTTGTAAGCTCGGTTCCGGATCTGCTCACCACCCTGTGAACGAACTCGACCTGGAATATCGTCGCATAGAGCCAACGATCAATCAATAGCTTTGTATGGGAACGTGCTGTGACCGGAACCGGTGATGCCCTCGATCCGCGCGACGCCGATCCGGCGGCCCGGAGATCACCGGCCGTCGTGCTCCTTCTGGTGCTCATGGCGCTGGAGGCGCTCGGGATGGCCGGCATCACGGCGCTGCTCGTGGTCGACCTGTTGACGTCCACGCCGTCGTCGCTCGCGAGCGCCGTCGCGCTCATCGCGCTGGCGGCCCTGGCCGCCGTGTTCCTCGGCGCGATCGTCCGCGGCATCCTGCAGGGGCGGAGCTGGGTGCGGCCGGCGGCCGTGACCTGGCAGATCCTGCAGATCGCGGTCGGCGTCGGCAGCCTGCAGGGCGTCGATGCGCGGCAGGACCTGGGCTGGGGCCTCATCGTGCCCTCGGTGGTCGTGCTGGTCCTGCTGTTCACGCGCTCCGTGATGCACGCGACCCGCCGCCGCGACTGACCATCTCGGCGGCGGGCGGGGATCAGGCGTCGACGCCGAGCTTCTTCCGCAGCGACGCGACGTGGCCGGTGGCCTTGACGTTGTAGAGGGGCAGGGAGACGTTCCCCTCGCCGTCGACGACGACCGTGGAGCGGATGACGCCCGTGACCTTCTTGCCGTAGAGCGACTTCTCGCCGTACGCGGCGTAGGCGCGGTGCACCTCGAGGTCGGGGTCGGAGAGCAGCGTGAAGCCGAGGCCCTGCTCCTCGCGGAAGCGCGCGAGGTCCTCCTGGGGGTCCTTGGAGACGCCGAGGACGCGGTAGCCGGCGCGCTGGAGGGAGTCCATGCTGTCGCGGAAGTCGCACGCCTGCGTCGTGCAGCCGGGCGTGCCGGCCGCCGGGTAGAAGTACACGATGACGTCCTGGCCACGGAGGTCGGACAGGGTGACGAGCGCGCCGTCCTGGTCGGGCAGGGTGAAGTCGGGGGCGGGCTGCCCCTTCTCGAGGCGGGTGGTCTCGGACATGGGGGAGCCTCTCGTTCGCGGGGATCGACCTCCATGCTAGGGCCGCGACGCCGGGTCCGCGTGGGCGCCCGCGGCGCCGATTCGCGTCGGCCCGCGACGTGGTGCTAGTGTCATCTCTCGGTCCGGTACCCCGTTCGACGGGGTCCTCACCTGCACCTCTAGCTCAATTGGCAGAGCAACTGACTCTTAATCAGTGGGTTCTCGGTTCAAGTCCGAGGGGGTGCACCACATCCTCCCCGTCTTCGGCGGGTCGTCCGCACCGTATCTCGCCCGCCTCATCGCGGTCGTCCATCGACGGCGGAGAACCGTGAGAGAATACCGGACGGACCATCACCGCGGACGCCCCTGGCGGAGCGCCGCGGAGGCCGGTGATCTCGGTGCACCGGCCACGCTCCATGGCATCGCCACCCGGCATGCCCATGGTGCGCGACGTCGGCGCCCACGCGGCCTGCATGCGCGTGCGCGACATCTCCGGCACACATCTCGAGGGATCGAAGGACAGCACTACATGATTTTCGAAGTAGGGGAGACCGTCGTGTACCCCCACCACGGCGCAGCCACGATCACCGCGGTCAAGACCCGCACCATCAAGGGGGTCGACAAGAAGTACATCACCCTCCAGATCCACCAGAGCGAGCTCGTCATCGACGTGCCCGTCGACAACGCCGAGCTCGTCGGGCTGCGCGACGTGATCGACAGCTCCGGAGTGGAGGCCGTCTTCGACGTGCTCCGCGGCGACGTGGAGGAGGAGGCCGGCAACTGGTCGCGTCGCTTCAAGGCCAACACGGAGAAGATGGGCTCCGGCGACGTGCGCCGCGTCAGCGAGGTCGTGCGCGACCTCTGGCGCCGCGACCAGGACTCGGGCGTCTCGGCCGGCGAGAAGCGGATGCTGGCCAAGGCCCGGCAGATCCTCGTCTCGGAGCTGGCGCTCGCGCAGAAGTCCACCGACGAGGAGGCGTCCGTCGTCCTCGACGGCGTCCTCGCGCAGAGCATCTCGGCCTGACCCGGCGCGCCCTCGGGCGCGCATCCGCCGACGGGCGGTCCCTCCGGCGCGAGGGGCCGCCCGTCGGCGCATCCGCGGGCGTCCGGACGCGTCAGCGGCCGGATCCCGACGGGCCCGTCAGCCGTCCGGGCACCGGCGTAGGGTGCGATCATGCGCGATCACCCCGAACGACCCGACCACGACGGCCCCCTCGAGCAGAACCCCCTGCAGCCGGCCGGGCGCGGGCTCAAGGTGTGGATCTTCGTCATCGCCGCGCTCGTCGTCGTCGCCATCGTCGCCTTCGCGCTCGTGCGCCTCGCGACCGCCGGGCAGAACACGCCCGGCCCGTCATCGCTCGGCGAGCTCGTCGGGATCGCCGCGGCGGCACGCGCTCTGATCTGATCTGATCCGGTCGGTCCCGCCACCTCCCGACGGAGGGGTCGGTCCTCGCCGCGCCCTCCCCAGCCCTCCGCCGTGGTGACCTGTCGCTCGTGGCGGCCGTCCGCGCGCGGGCGCGCGCTCCGTCCGGTATCCCGGGAGCTCGGGATGGGGGATCGATGGGCGGCGGCAGGCGACCAGGACGGCGGCGGAGGTGGTCGCCGCGCCCCGGGAGGGGACGCCGGGCGCTGCGTCCGCTGCTCGCCGGCATCGCCGCGGTGATCGTCGTCGTCTCTGTGGTGGTCGGGGTGCGGGAGGCGGCGTCCGGACCGGACGGCGACGGCGGACCGCTGTCGGCGTCGGTGGACGACGGACCCGTCGTGGGCGTCCTGGTCCGCGCGGGTCTCGTCCGGGACGGGCGGATCGACGTGGCCGCGGTGCGTGCGATGACCGACGGGCTCGACCCGGATCCGCGCGTGCGGGATCCCCGCTACGACCGCGACGCGTTCGGCCCCGCATGGGCGGACACGGACGGCGACGGCTGCGACCAGCGCGACGACGTCCTCTCCCGCGACCTCGTCGACGTGCGCGTCTCGGCCTCGGATGCCTGCAGGGTGGTCTCCGGGCACCTGGACGACGTGTACACGGGCCGGGGCATCGACTTCGTCCGCGGGGCGCGCACGAGCGCCGCCGTGCAGATCGACCACTTCGTCCCGCTCTCCTGGGCATGGCAGCACGGCGCGTGGGCCTGGTCGGACGCCCGACGCGAGCGGTTGGCGACGGACCTCGACGAGCTGCAGGCGGTCGACGGCCCCAGTAACCAGGAGAAGTCGGACCAGGGACCCGCCACCTGGCTGCCGCCGGACAGCGCGTACCGGTGCCTCTACGTCACGCGGTTCGCGTTCGTCGTCCACCGGTACCGGCTGAGCATCGACGACCAGGACCGGGCGGCGATCGACCGCGTCCTCGGGGCGTGCTCGTGATGCCGGGCGGCACCGCGTCGCATCCCGGCCCGACGGTGCCCGCCCGCGACGGCGTCGGGGGGCGCGCGTACGCTCGGACGGACGCGGCCGGGCGTCGCCGCGACCTGCCGGTCGACGGCGGGCGATGCCGAGGGGATCCGCATGTGGAGCAAGCAGAGCGGCGACGCGAGCGGGGCGATCAGCCCGGTGCCGGAGCACCCGCACGCGCATCCCGTCCGCGGCGCGTGGCTCGTGCGCGTGGGGGACGGGCCGGCGCTCGGCTGGGTGCTGCGTCACCGTGCGGACCTCGCCGATCCGTTCTCGTACGAGGTGTACGCGTGCGGGCTCGGAGCCGACGGACTGCGGGTGTGGGTCGCGCGGCGCGCGTCCCTCAACGCGGCGGTCGCATGGGTCGTGCAGCACGACCGCGAGCTGCTGGCGTTCTCGGCGCGGCTGCGCTCGGATCCCCTGCAGCCGCGGGGACCCCGGGAGGCCGAGCCCGGCGACGACCGACCGGGCGACGACCGACCCGGCGACGACCGACCCGGCGACGACGAGCCCACGACGGGCGCGGGCGGCGGTCCCGGGAGCGGCGACCCGCACCCGCACGACGACGCCGCCGCCCCCGGATCGGGAGACGGCGGCGTCGGGATGCGCTGAGCGGCGCGCGTCAGCGCTTGCGCTGGTTCGCGGCGTCGCGCCCGGTGATGGGGAACGGGCCGGTGACGCCCTCGCGGAGGCGGGCGATCTCGAGGATCCGGTCGCGCTGCAGGTACCAGCCGACGACCAGCAGCGGGATGATGATCACGAGCGACGCGACCGTGAGGGTGCCGATCGGCCAGTCGATCGCCATCAGCACGAGCACGCTGACGAGGAACGCGAGCGTCAGCCACGACGTGACGGGCGCGCCCGGCAGGCGGAACGTCGGCTCCTTGGCCTTGCCCTGCTTCGCCCAGGTGCGCAGGCGCATCTGGCAGAGGATGATCGTGCCCCAGCCCGCGACGATGCCCAGGGCGGCGACGTTCAGCACGATCTCGAACGCCTGCTTGGGCACCAGGGCGTTGAGGCCCACGCCGAGCAGCGTGATGGAGCCGGTGAGCAGGATCCCGCCGAACGGCACCCCGCCCTTGGTCATGACGGTCGTGAACTTGGGGGCGGAGCCGGCCATCCCCATGGAGTGCAGCACGCGGCCGGTGCTGTAGAGGCCCGCGTTGAGGCTCGACATGGCGGCGGTGAGCACCACGAAGTTCATCACCGAGCCGGCGATCGCGCCGACCTGGGGCGAGCCGAGGCTGGAGAAGAACGTGACGAACGGGCTCTGGTCGGCGCTGTAGGCCGTGTACGGGAGCAGCAGCGAGAGGAGCACCACGGATCCGACGTAGAAGATCGCGATGCGGAAGACGACCGAGTTGATCGCGCGGGGGATGACCCGCTCGACGTCCTGCGTCTCGCCGCTCGCGGTGCCCACGAGCTCGATCGCCGCGTAGGCGAAGACGACGCCCTGCACGACGAGCACGACCGGGACGAGGCCCTGCGGGAAGACGCCGCCGTTCTGCTGCAGCACGGACCATCCGGTCTGCACCTCGGCGCCGCCGACCGTGACGGGGAAGCTCCAGGCGAGCCAGACGATGCCCACGACGAGGAAGATCACGAGCGCGGCGACCTTCACCAGCGCGAACCAGAACTCCATCTCGCCGAACACCTTGACCGCGACGAGGTTGAGCGCGAGGACGATCACGAGGGCGATGAGGGCGAGCAGCCACTGCGGTGCCGCGGTGAACGCCGACCAGTAGTGCATGTACAGGGCGACCGCCGTGACGTCGACGATGGCGGTCGTCGCCCAGTTGAGGAAGTACATCCACCCCGCGGCGTAGGCGAACTTCTCGCCGTAGAACTCGCGGGCGTAGGAGATGAAGGAGCCGGAGCTCGGGCGGTGCAGCACGAGCTCGCCGAGCGCGCGCAGGATGAAGAACGCGAAGACGCCGCAGACGAGGAACACGATGGCGAGCGCGGGGCCCGCGGAGGCCAGGCGGCCGCCCGCTCCGAGGAACAGGCCCGTGCCGATCGCGCCGCCGATGGCGATCATCTGGAGCTGACGCGGCTTGAGGCCGTGCTGGTAGCCCTCCTGCTCGTGGCTGAAGTCCTGGGCCACGAACCCGGGGCCGGGATCGGGCGGGACGGTGCTGCGGTCGCTCTCGCTTCGTGTCATCCGAATACGGTAGTGGTCCGGGGCATTCGCCCCGACACCCGCGTCGATCGACTTCCGCGGGGCGCATCACCTGTGATAGACGCCGAGGAGGCGCGGATGGCACGCACGCACGGCTCGGCGCGACGGATCCGGTCGCGGACGGCGGCGCTCGCCGCGGTCGCGGTCGCGGGCGTGCTGCTCGTGGCCGGCTGCAGCGCGGATCCCGGAGCGCAGGACGCGGCGACCCCGTCCCCGAGCCCGACGGCGCCGGCCGACGCGGGCGGCGGACCGTCGGGGACGCCCGCGCCGGATCCGACCGTCACCCGCGCGCCCGGCCCGCCCACCGAGGCGGAGCTCGCCACGTGCTCGACGCTGGCGCAGGTGCTGCCCGACTCCACGAAGCTCGTGCAGGCGCTCGGCGACGGGAAGCCCGTCGACCCGACGATCCTCGAGCGGGTGAAGCAGGGCGACGCCTCGCTCGCGGGCATGGCGCCGGAGAACATGAAGCCGCTGGTCACCGCGTTCTCGACCATCGTCGACGAGCTCGACGCGCTCCGCTCGGGCGCCGACACCGACGGCGCCTCCCTCGACACCGGGCAGTACCTCCGGTCGGTCGACGCGTTCCTCGACTACTGCCTCGACGACGTCGGCTACGTGCCGCCGACGACGTCCCCGACGCCCGCGCCGTAGCCGCCGGCGCGCCCGGGGGATCGGATCAGGTGCGCCGGGCGACCGCCTCGTCGGCCTCGATGTCCTCGCGGGCGTCCTCCCGGCGGTCGCGGCCGTCGCCGTCGTGCGTGACGACGAGGTGCGGCGTGCGGTGGATCCGGTACGAGATGCGCAGGTGCCGGTGCAGGACCAGCCACGCGATCGCGATGACCGCGGAGACGAGGCCCGACGCCGCGCCCACCATGAGCGCCGCGCGCGGTCCCCAGGTGTTCGCGACCCAGCCCACGATCGGGGCGCCGAGCGGGGTGCCGCCCACGAAGATCGCCATGTAGACCGCCATGACCCGGCCCCGCATGCGCGGCTCGACCGTGAGCTGGACGGTGCTGTTCGCGCTCGTCATGAGGGTCTGCGAGACCACGCCGACGATCACGAGGGCCCCGGCGAAGAGCAGGTACGTGGGCGCGATCGCCGCCAGCGCGGTCGCGATGCCGAAGAGGGCGGCGCCGACGAAGACCAGGCGGATGCGGGGGCGCTCGCGCCGGGCCGACAGGAGGGCGCCCGCCACGGATCCGACCGCGAGGCTCGACGACAGCAGGCCGAACTCGGTCGCGCCCTTGCCGAACTCGACGCTCGCCATGGTCGAGGTGAAGATCGGGAAGTTGTAGCCGAAGGCGCCGACGAGGAAGACGATCACGAGGATCACCATGATGTCGGGACGCCCGCCGATGTAGCGGAAGCCCTCGCGGAGCTGGCCGCGCGACCGCGCCACGCGCTCGGGGCGGCGCAGCTCGCCGACGCGGAGGCGGGTGAGTGCGAACAGCACCGCGAGGAAGCTCACGGCGTTGATGAGGAAGACCCAGCCGGTGCCGACGCCCGCGATGAGCACGCCCGCGACCGCCGGGCCGATCATGCGGGCGGCGCTAAAGGACGCCGAGTTGAGCGCCACGGCGTTGGAGAGGTCGTCGTCGGAGACCAGCTCCGAGACGAAGGACTGGCGGGCGGGCGCGTCGAGCGCGGACGCGATGCCGAGGAGGAGCGCGAAGGCGTAGACGTGCCAGAGCTCGGCGCGGCCGGAGAGCACGATGAGGCCGAGGCCCAGGCCGAGGACCGCCATGGAGCCCTGGGTGATCATCAGCACGCGGCGCTTGTCGTAGCGGTCGGCGATGAGCCCGGCGTAGGGGGAGAGCAGGAGCATCGGGCCGAACTGGAGGGCCATGACGATGCCGACGGCGGTCGCGTCGTAGCGGGTGAGCTCGGTGAGGACGATCCAGTCCTGGGCGGTGCGCTGCATCCACGTGCCGACGTTGGAGACGAGCGCGCCGGCGAACCAGATGCGGTAGTTCGGCGCGCGGAGGCTGCGGAAGACGGCGCTCACGCGGAGGCCATCCGGCCGAGGAGGACGGCGGCGTCGGCGAGCGTGGCGCGCTCCTCGGCGGTGAGCTCGGCGAGGCGGAGGGACAGCCAGGCGCTGCGCTGGCGGCGGGTCTCCTGCACGACGCGGCGGCCCTGGTCGGTGACGGAGACGGTGACGCGGCGGCCGTCGTCCGGCGCGGGGGAGCGCTCGGCGTAGCCGGCCGACACGAGGCAGTTGACCGTGCGGTTCATGCTCGGGGCGGAGACGCGCTCGATCTCGGCGAGGCGGCCGGGGCTCGCGGGCCCGTCGCGGAGGAGGAGGGCGAGGACCACGAACTGGCTGTCGCCCAGCTCGTGGTCGGCCTTCTCGGCGCGCAGGCGGCGGGAGAGGCGCATCACGCCGGCGCGGAGGCTCTGGCTGAGGTCGGGGGAGTCGGGCACCTGCTTAGGCTAGCTCATTAGACGCGCTAACGAACTGCCGCGCGATGACGGGATCCTGCGAGGCGGCGGGATCCGGACACCACCTGCGGCGGCGCGGCCCCGTCCGGGCAGGATGAGAGCACGCCGCAGGACGCGGCGCCCGCGACGACGCGGGCGCGCGCCGCGGGACCAGAGGAGGCACGCATGACGCACCACGACGGCACGGAGCACGCGCACGACGACGCGACGACCGGCGACGCGACACCCGACGGGCCGGGGCTCGGCGTAGAGGGCACGATCCCCGCGGGCGAGACCGGCGTCGCGGCCGGGCACGACGGCGGGAACGACCACTTCGAGCCCGAGGAGGACACCCCGCACCGCACCGACGACGACGGCGCGGGCGCGACGGCCTGAACCGCCCGCTCCCGTCGGCGGCGCCCGGCCGGTCCCCGCGGGATCGGGCGGGCGCCCCGGCGGCGAGGCCCGTCCTCCCGCGCAGGAGGCGCGCGGCGTCCGCGTAGCCTGGATCCCCGTGGACACCACGACCAACCCCCTCGACGGCACGCGCATCGCCTACCGGGTCTTCGGCGCCCGGCCCGCCGGGGAGGATCCGCGCGACCCGGCGCACGGGCCCGTCGTGCTCGTGCACGGGACGGCCCTCTCGCAGGCGGTCTGGCGCGGTTTCGGCTGGGTGCGCGGCCTGTCGCCCGAACGGCCGGTGATCACGCTCGACCTCCGCGGGCACGGCCGCAGCGGCACGCCGCACGAGCCCGCCGCGTACGCCATGGAGCTCATGGTCGCCGACGTCCTGGCCGTGCTCGACGCGGCGGGGGTCGACGCCGTCCACCACGTGGGCTACAGCCTCGGCGCGCGGGTCGGCTTCTCGCTCGCCGCCGCGCATCCCGACCGGCTGCTCTCGACCTCGAGCCTCGGCGGATCCCCCCGGAGCGGTGTCGGCGTCTTCGATCGCGTGTTCTTCCCCGGCTGCATCGAGGCGCTGGAGGCGGGCGGGATGCCGGGCTTCCTGGACGCGTGGGAGCGCAGCAGCGGCCACGCGGTCGACGCCGCGACGCGCGGGGCCTTCCTCGCGGACGACGCCCGGGCGCTCGCCGCCTACATGCGCGAGTCGGAGCGGGACGCGGGCGTGCCGGACGCGGTCGTCGCGGCATCCGCCGTGCCGCTCCTCCTCGTGGCCGGCACGCGGGATCCGGAGCGCCTCCGGGCCGCGCACCACGTGCGCGCGCTCCGCCCGGACGCGCCGCTCGTCGAGCTCGACGGCGCCACCCACGCGGACACGCCGCGCCACCCGGACGCGCTGCCCGCGGTGGCGCGGTTCCTCGCGTCGATCGCGTAGGTCGCGCGGTCGACCCGACCGGCGGGCGACCGGACAGACGGTGGACCTGACCGGCGGTCGACCGGCCCGCCGCTCAGCGGTTCAGGCGGCCGGCTCGGCCCCGCGCGCGGCCTCCGCGTGCGCGAGCGCGGCGTTCCCCGCCTCGTGGGCGCGGTCGAGCTCGTCGGGATGCGCGGCCGCCGCGGCCTCGAGGGCGTCCGCCGCGCGCACGAGCGCGAGGTGGGAGAGGGCCTGCGGCACGTTGCCCGCCTGGCGCCCCTGCACAGGGTCGTACTCCTCCGACAGGAGGCCCACGTCGTTGCTGAGCCCGACGAGCCGCTCCATGAGCTCGCGGCCGTCGGCCTCCCGGCCGGAGCGCGCGTACTGCTCGACCAGCCAGAAGGAGCAGGCGAGGAAGGGGTTCTCGCCCGCGGGCAGGCCGTCGACGCCCGCGCTCGTGTCGTAGCGGAGCAGGAAGCCCTCGTGCATCAGGGTGCGCTCCATCGCGTCGACCGTGGCGAGCATGTGCGGGTCGTCGTAGGCGCAGAACCCGGCCTGGGCGAGGATCAGCAGCGACGCGTCGACCTCGGTGGTGCCGTAGTGCTGGCGGAAGGCGCCCGTGGCGGGATCCACGCCCCGGTCGAGGATCTCGTCGCGCACCCGGTCGCGCAGCGCGCGCCACTGCTCGACCGGGCCGTCGAGCCCGTGCCGCTCGACGCCCTGCACGGCCGCGTCGAGCGCGGCCCAGATCATCGCGCGCGAGTGCGTGAAGTGCTGCTCGGCGCCGCGGATCTCCCAGATGCCGCTGTCCTGCCGTTCCCAGTTCTCCTCGACGTAGCCGATGAGCGCGCGCTGCAGCGGCCAGGAGAACTCGGTCTCGCCGACGCCGGCGTCGCGCGCCGCCTGCAGCGCCATCATCACCTCGCCGATGACGTCGGCCTGGTACTGCTCGAACGCGCCGTTGCCGACGCGCACGGGGCCGGAGCCCTCGTAGCCGGGCAGGCTGTCGAGGTCGCGCTCGGGGAGGTAGCGCTCGCCGCTCAGGCCGTACATGATCTGCACGTCGCCCGGATCCCCGGCGATCGCCCGCAGGAGCCACGTGCGCCACTCGTCGGCCTCGTCGTCGAAGCCGTGCGCGAGCAGCACCTCCAGGGTGAGGGACGCGTCGCGCAGCCACACGTAGCGGTAGTCCCAGTTGCGCGGGCCGCCGAACTGCTCCGGGAGGCTCGTGGTCGCGGCCGCGACGATCCCGCCGGTGTCCTCGTGGGTGAGCGCGCGGAGCACGAGGAGCGAGCGGCGCACCGCGGCCTGGTGCGGGCCGGAGTGCGCGATGGAGCTCGCCCAGCTCTCCCACCACTCGGTCGTGTGCTCGAGGGCCGCGTCGACGTCGAAGGCCGCCGGCTCGCTGCGGTGCGACGGGTACCAGGTGAGGGTGAGGTCGACGGTCTCGCCGGCGGACACGTCGAAGGCCACGCCGTGGTGGTGGTTCGTGGCGGTGAGCTCGGGGCCGCGGACCACGACGGCGTCGGGGCCGGCCACCGCGACCAGGCGCGGGTCGCCGTCGTCGAGCTTGCGGATCCAGGGCAGCGCGGTCGCGTAGCCGAAGCGCAGGCGGAGGTCGCCCTGCATCCGCACATTGCCGCTGATCCCGCGGACGCGCCGCACGACGTCGGCCCGCCGGTTGCCCATGGACATGAAGTCGGTGACCTCGACGGCGCCGTCCGGGGTCTCCCAGCGGGTCCAGAGCACGAACGTGTTGCCGAGGTAGGTGCGCATCGAGACGGCCGCCTCCGGGTGCGCGGGGGCGAGGCGCCAGGATCCGTGCTCGTCCGTCCCGAGGAGCGCCCCGAACATCGACGCCGAGTCGAACCGCGGCAGGCACAGCCAGTCGATGGACCCGTCCCGCCCGACCAGCGCTCCCGTGTGGCAGTCCCCGATGAGTGCGTAGTCCTCGATGCGCATGGCCATGCGCCATGGTCCCACGGGCCGCCTGCGTCCCCGCCCGCCCGCGCCGCGTAGCCTGGCCGCATGCCCGCGACCTCCACGCTCCTCATCCTCGGCGCCAGCGGCGACCTCTCCGCGCGCCTCCTCCTCCCCGGCCTCGGCGAGCTCCTCGCCCACCGGCCCGACCTCGACCTGCAGCTCGTCGGCGCGGGCACGGAGGAGTGGGACGACGACCGCTGGCGCGAGGTGGTCCGCACCTCGTTCGCCTCCCTCGGCGCGGAGGGTCCCGCGGTCGACCGCGTGATCGAGGGCACGACCTACCTGCCGGCGGACGTCACCGCGCAGGCCGACCTGGAGCGCCTCTTCTCGGCGTGCGATGCGGCCCCTGCCGTGTACTTCGCGCTGCCGCCGGCCGTCACCGAGCGAGCCTGCCAGGCGATGACCGGCATGACGCTGCCCGAGGGCACCTCCCTCTCACTCGAGAAGCCGTTCGGCACCGACCTCGCGAGCGCCCGGGCGCTCAACCGCCTGCTCGCGACGCTCGTCCCCGAGGAGCGCACGCACCGGGTGGACCACTTCCTCGGCCGCTCCACCGTGCGGAACCTCCTCGGGCTCCGCTTCGCGAACCGGCTGCTCGAGCCGGTCTGGAACGCGCAGCACATCGCGAGCGTCGAGATCGTCTACGACGAGCAGCTCGCGCTCGAGGGCCGCGCCCGCTACTACGACACCGCGGGCGCCCTCACCGACATGATCCAGAGCCACCTGCTGCAGGTGATGGCCGTGTTCGCGATGGAGCCGCCGGCCACCACGGACGCGCGCGACATCCGCGACCAGAAGGCGCTCGTGCTCCGCGCCACCCGGCCGTTCGGCGGCGACCCCGTCGCCTCCTCCCGCCGGGCCCGCTACACCGCGGGCGACGTCGAGGGCCGCGAGCTGCCGGCGTACGCCGACGAGGCGGGCGTGGATCCGTCGCGCGGCACGGAGACGCTCGCCGAGCTGACGGTCGAGATCGCGAACTGGCGCTGGGCCGGCGTGCCCTTCCGGCTGCGCTCGGGCAAGGCGATGCGCGACCACCGGCGGGAGATCGTCGTCACCTTCCAGCCCGCGCCGCACGTGCCCACGGGCCTCACGGGCGCGGAGGAGCCGGACCGGATCCGGATCCTCATCGCGCCCGACGAGCTGCACCTGGAGCTCAACGTCAACGGGCCCGCCGACCCCGACGTCATCGACCGGGCCGAGCTCGTGACCGCGTTCGACGCGGGCGACCTCCCGCCGTACGGGCAGGTGATCGACGGCATCATCTCCGAGGACGAGGCCCTCTCCGTGCGCGGCGACACGGCCGAGGAGTGCTGGCGGATCGTCGAGCCGGTGATCGCCGCGTGGCGCGCGGACGACGTGCCGCTCGAGGAGTACCCGGCCGGATCCGCGGGGCCGTGGGACGGTCCGCAGGTGGCGCCGAAGGGCTGAGCCGCAGGCGGCGTCGGCGGCCGCGACGGACGGTGACCGCCGGCGCGCCGGCCTACGCGCGCCGGACCGCGCGCAGCGTGGCCGGCACGCGCCGCGGGTCGCCGGCCAGCTCGGCGAGCGCGTCGTCGAGCGGATCCTCGTCGAACACCGCGAGCTCGCGGGCCACGGTCCGCTCCCGGGCGGCGTCCGCGCGGGCGACCGAGCCCGCGGCTCGCGCGTCCTCGAGCGGCAGCTCCGCGGCGGCCGGCGCGGCGCCGAGGGCGAGGGCGACGTCGCGCGCGATGTGCGCGGTCATGAGCTCGTCGAAGAAGCCGGCCGTCGTCTCGGGCGTCCGGCGCACGAGCGCCCAGGCGCCGTCGGGGCCGAAGTGGTGGGCGAGCGCGGCGTGCACGATGAGCGTGAGCGGGCGGAGGTCCGGATCCGCGGCGACGGGGGCGGCGTCGCGCGGTGCGTCCCCGGCCGGGTCGGCGCCCGCGTCCGCCGTCTCCGCCTTGTGCGCCGGGAGGTGCGGCGGCCGCACGGGCCCGCCGTGCAGCCGCGCCGCGATGGCGGCCAGCTCGCCCGTCGCGAGCGAGACGGCGGGCGCGTTCGACACGGCGGGCGCGTCGGCCGGGCTCGTCCCCGGGACGGCGGGGGAGGGGGCGGTGTCGCGCGGGCGGGGATCCCGTGCCGCGGGCGCGGCCTCGGTCGAGCGGGTCCTGCGCCTCAGCCATCGGAACATGATCCCGACCTCCCCGATCGCGTCCACGACGATCGGGATCATCCTCACGGGCGACACGCCCGGGCGGAGGCGCGACACGCCGGGCGGATCCGCACGGGGGCGCGGAGCGCGCGCCCCCGCGCCCGCCGTCGGGCATGCGCCTCCCGGAGAGCGGCTGCGACACTGGGAGACCGGGACAGCGCGGTCCGCACCACCGACCGGAGGATCCATGGACCTGCCTGCCCTTCTCGCCCTGCCCGCCGTGGCCGTGACCGTGACGCTCGTCGCCGCGGTCGCCGCGGCCCTGCTCGTCACCGCCCTCGTCGCGCTCGTGGTGCGGGTGATCGCGCGCCGCCGGGAGTGGGCGGCCCGCCTCGTCGCGCGCGCCCGGCGCCCGTTCCGCGTGCTGCTCGTCGTCGTGGCGGTGTGGGTCGCGCTCCGGGCGTCGATCGCGCCGGGCGAGCTGCGGGACGGGCTCGACCACCTGCTGCACGTCGTCACGATCGTGGCGTCCGCGTGGTTCGTGTGCGCGCTCGCCATCTTCTTCGAGGACCTCGGCCTCAGCCGCTACCGCGTGGACGTGGCCGACAACCGCGTCGCGCGCCGGGTGCGCACGCAGGTGCTCATCATCCGCCGCCTCACCGTGGTCGCCATCGTCGTGGTCGCCGTCGGCGCGATCCTCCTCACCTTCCCCGGCGCGCGGACCGCCGGCGCGAGCGTGCTGGCCTCCGCCGGCCTCGTCTCGATCGTCGCGGGGCTCGCGGCCCAGTCCACGCTCGCCAACGTGTTCGCGGGGATGCAGCTCGCCTTCAGCGACGCGATCCGCGTCGACGACGTCGTGATCGTGGAGACGGAGTGGGGCCGCGTCGAGGAGATCACGCTCACCTACGTGGTGGTGCACATCTGGGACGACCGCCGCATGGTGCTGCCGTCCACCTACTTCACGACCACGCCGTTCCAGAACTGGACGCGCACGAAGTCCGAGCTGCTCGGCGCGGTCGAGCTCGACCTCGACTGGCGCGCCACCCCGGCGAGCATGCGCGAGGAGCTCGACCGGGTGCTCGCGACGACCGACCTCTGGGACGGCCGCGTCTCGGTGCTGCAGGTGACCGACGCGGTGGGCGGCTACGTGCGGATCCGCGTGCTCGTCTCGGCCGTGGACGCGCCGACGCTCTTCGACCTGCGCTGCCTCGTGCGCGAGCGCCTCGTGACGTTCCTGCACGAGAGCAGCCCGCAGTCGCTGCCGCGCACGCGCGTGCAGATGGTGGATCCGCATGAGCGCGGCGACGCGTCCCGCGCGGGTCGGCGGACGGCCGACGCGGAGCCGACGGGGCTGTTCTCGGGCACGGCGCAGGGCGACTCGCGTGCGGGCCTCTTCACCGGGCCGATCTCGACGGTGCCCGCGGAGGAGCGCATCGACCTCGAGGTCGACGGAGACCGCTGGCGCACGCGGGACTGACGCGCCCGAGGCGGCGACGCGCACGCCTGGGCGGGCGGGTCGCGGGTGGAGCGGCTAGTTGCCGAGCTGCCCGTCGCGCGAGTCCTCGACGACCGTGCCCACGGCGATCGCGAGCGTGATGCCCCAGCTCAGCCACATGAGGCCGAGCTTCCAATCGCGCGGACCCCGTCGGGTCGTCTGGAGCGTGCTCCAGCCGCCGATCAGGGCGCTGAGGACGCTGCCGTTCAGGATGTACTTGCGCATGACACCTCCCAGTGTCCCTCCACGCTACCGGGATCCGGACGCCGCGACCTCCGCCCGCTCCGACGCGACCGGCGTGCCCGGGCGCCGCCCGCGGACCGCCGTCCCCTTTCCGCAGGCGGTGCGGGCTCCCGGCGCGCGGTGAGTACAGTGATCGCGGATCAGACAGGAGGCGCCCGTGCGCACAGCCCTCATCGGGGCGGTGCTCCTCGTCCTCGGCGCCGTCGCCGTGGCCACCGGAGCCCTCCCGCTCGACGACCTCGGCGTCCTGTACGAGCGGGTCTGGCCGATCCTCCTCTTCGTGGTCGCGATCACGGTGGTCACGGAGCTCGCCAGCGAGGCGGGCCTGTTCTCCTGGATCGCCGAGCGCGCCGCAGGCCTCGGCCGCGGCCGCACCTGGGCGCTCTGGCTCGCCACCGTCGTGCTCGCGTGCCTCTGCACCGTCTTCCTGTCGCTCGACACGACGGCCGTGCTGCTCACGCCCGTGGTCGTCGTCCTCGCGCGCCACTGCGGGCTGCCGCCGCTCCCGTTCGCGCTCACCACGGTGTGGCTCGCGAACACGGCGTCGCTGCTCCTGCCCGTCTCCAACCTCACGAACCTGCTCGCCGAGCACGAGCTCGGCGGCCTCGGACCGGCTGGGTTCGCGGCGCTCACGGTCGCGCCGGCGCTCGTGGCCATCGCGGTGCCCGTGCTGGCGATCCTCGTCATCCACCGCAAGGACCTCTTCACGCGCTACGAGGTCGGCCCGCTGACGGCACCGACCGACCGCGTGCTGCTCGTGGGCAGCGCCGTCGTGGTGGGGCTGCTGGTGCCGGCGCTCGTCTCGGGCGTCGAGGTGTGGATCCCGGCGCTCGCCGCGGCCGTCGTCCTCGCGGTCCTCACGGCCGTCCGCCGCCCGAGCGCGCTCCGGCCCGGGCTCCTGCCGTGGCAGCTCGTGGTGTTCGCGTCGGGCCTGTTCATCGTGATGGAGGCCGCGCAGTCGCTCGGGCTCACGGCCGTCATGGCGGCGATCTCCGGCGAGGGCCAGGATGCCGCCGCCCTCTTCCGCCTCGCGGGCGTCGCGACGCTGAGCGCCAACGCCGTCGACAACCTGCCCGCCTACCTCGCGCTCGAGCCGGTCGCCGGATCCCCGGAGCGGCTCGTCGCGATCCTCGTGGGCGTGAACGCCGGGCCGCTCATCACGCCGTGGGCATCGCTCGCGACGCTCCTGTGGCACGAGCGGCTCGTGAGCATGGGCGTGCACATCAGGTGGTCCCGGTACGTGCTGCTGGGCCTCGTCGTGGCGCCGCTCACGGTCGGGCTCGCGATGCTGGCGTTCGTCCTGACCCGCTGATCCGGCGCTCGCACCTGGCAGGTCGCTGGCATTCTGACCGATCGGGCAGGAGCTGACCGATCGGTCGACATAGGCTCTCCCCGTGACCCGAGCACCCCGAGCCTCCGCGAGCGACGAGCTGCGCCCCATCGCCGCCGCGCGCTTCGCCCGCGACGGGTTCCAGGCGACCTCGCTGCAGCAGATCGCCGACGAGGCGGGCTACTCCAAGTCGAGCGTGCTCTACCACTTCGCCTCCAAGGAGGCGCTGCTCGACGCCCTGCTGGAGCCCACGATCGACGCGCTCGCCGAGGTCATCGACCGGGCCGACTCCATCCGCGGCGACGCGGACGCCCGGCGCCTGTTCGTCGAGCGCTTCATCGACTTCCTCCTGCTGCACCGGCACGAGGTCGCGCTCTTCATCACGCAGGGCCGGTCGCTCGGGCACCTCGCGGTGATCGAGCGCGCGAACGAGCTCGTCCGCGCGCTGGGCGAGACGGCCGGCGCGCTCGACAGCACCCTCGACCAGCTGCGCTTCGGCGTGGCGCTCGGGGGCGCGGCGTACATCCTCGCCGCGAGCGACGACTGGTCCACCAACGAACCGCTTCCCGACGACGAGATCAGGGCTGCTCTCGTCGTGGTCGTGGGGGAGCTCCTCGCCCCCCTCGGCACCCGCTCCGCCTGATCCCCGCACCGCACCCGCACGCCCGCACGCCCCACGCAAGGAGAGCCACCCGCCCATGGCCACGCTGCTGTACCGACTCGGACGCATCTCGTTCCTCCACCCGTGGCGCGTCGTCGCCGCGTGGATCCTCATCCTCGGCATCCTGCTGGGCGGCGGCCTCGCCCTCGGCGGGAAGACCCAGGAGTCGTTCTCGATCCCGGGCACCGAGTCGCAGGAGGCCATCGACCGGCTCGCCGCCGTGTTCCCGCAGGCAGCGGGCGCGAGCGCGCAGATCGTGACCGAGGCGCCCGCCGGCGCGAAGGTCACCGACGACGCCGAGAAGGCCGCCATCGAGGCGACCGCGACGGCCGCGGCCGACGTGCCGGGCGTCCGGACGGCGCTCTCGCCCTTCTCCGAGTACGCGACCGACGCGGTCTCGGAGGACGGCACCGTGGCGATCACGACCGTCCAGTTCGCGGGGCAGAGCGACCAGGTCACGCCCGCGACGCTCGACGCGCTGAAGGAGTCGGCCCGGGCGGCCGAGGACGCCGGGCTGACGGTGTCGTTCGGCGGCCAGGTCTTCCAGGACATCCACTACGGCGTCACCGTGACCGAGGCGTTCGGCGTGCTCTTCGCGGGCCTCGTGCTCGTGCTCACCTTCGGGTCGATGCTCGCGGCGGGGCTGCCGCTCATCGGCGCGCTGGTGGGCGTGGCGGCCTCCGCGGGAGCGCTGCTGGCCGCCTCGAAGTTCGTCACGGTCTCGAGCGCGTCGCCGCTGCTGGCGGTCATGATCGGCCTCGCGGTCGGCATCGACTACGCGCTGTTCATCCTCATGCGGCACCGCACGCAGCTCGCCAACGGCATGCCGGTGGAGCGCTCGGCGGCGACCGCGGTGGCGACCGCCGGCAGCGCCGTGATCTTCGCGGGCGTCACCGTGATCATCGCGCTGCTCGGGCTCCTCGTCGTGCAGATCCCGTTCCTCACGGTGATGGGCCTCGGCGCGGCGTTCGCGGTGCTGCTCGCCATGGGCGTCGCGACGACCCTGCTGCCCGCGATGCTCGGCTTCGCGGGCGAGCGCCTCCGGCCGAAGGAGGGCTCGCGGGCCGCCCGCCGCGCGAAGGCGCAGGCCGAGGGCACGCAGCGCACGCTCGGCGCGCGCTGGGTGAAGATCGTGACCAAGGTGCCGATCATCCCCGTCGTGATCGTCATCGGCATCGCCGGCCTCCTCGCCGTGCCCGCGTCGCAGCTCCAGCTCGGGCTGCCGAGCGGGGCGACCGAGCCCGCGGGATCCACGAGCCGCGTCGCCTACGACACCGTCTCCGACGCGTTCGGCCCCGGCCACAACGGACCGCTCGTCGTGCTCGTCGACATCACCCAGACCACCGACCCGATCGGGGTCCTGAAGGACATCGGCGATGAGATCCGCGGGCTCGACGACGTGTCCTTCGTCGGCACCGGCACGCCGAACCCGTCGGTCGACACCGCGATCATCCAGGTGCTCCCGGACAGCCCGCCCGAGTCGGCGGAGACGACGGCGCTCATGCAGTCGATCCGCGACCTCGCGCCCGGCCTCCAGGACCGCTACGACACGCGCATCTCCGTCACCGGCACCACCGCCGTGCAGAACGACATCTCGCAGCGGCTCGACGAGGCGCTCGTGCCGTTCGGGGTCGTCGTGGTGGGGCTGTCGATCATCCTGCTGATGATCGTGTTCCGGTCGATCTTCGTGCCCGTGAAGGCGGCCGTCGGCTTCCTGCTGAGCGTCGTCGTCTCGTTCGGCACCGTGGTGCTGATCTTCCAGCAGGGGGCGTTCGCCGACGTGCTGGGCGTGACGCCCGGCCCGATCCTCAGCTTCATGCCCATCCTCCTCATGGCGATCCTGTTCGGGCTCGCGATGGACTACGAGGTCTTCCTCGTCTCGGGGATGCGCGAGGACTTCGTGCACCACGGGGATGCGAAGCGGGCCATCGTCACAGGCTTCTCGGGCGCCGCCCGGGTCGTCACGGCCGCCGCGCTCATCATGTTCTTCGTCTTCGCGGCCTTCGTGCCCGAGGGCGCGGGCGTGATCAAGACCATCGCGCTCGGCCTCGCCGTCGGCATCTTCTTCGACGCGTTCCTCGTGCGCATGACCCTCGTGCCCGCCGCCATGGCGCTGTTCGGGAAGCGCGCGTGGTGGATCCCGCGCTGGCTCGACCGGGTCCTCCCGGACGTCGACATCGAGGGCGAGGGGCTCCGCGAGCACCAGGACGACGTCGACTGGGCGCGCGCGTCCGGCGCCGCCGTCGCGGCCGAGCGGCTCGTCGCGGGCGTGCCCGGCCGGCGGCTCGCGCCGGTCGACCTCCGCGCGCCGGCCGGGTCCCTCGTGCTCGTGGAGGGCGACGTCGCCGACCGCCGCCTCCTGGGCGCCACGCTCGGGGCCCGGCTCGCGCCGCTCTCCGGCCGCGCGCAGGTCGCCGGGCACCCGCTCGCGTCCGAGTCGGGCCGCGTGCTCACGAGCGTCGCGATGGCCGACCTCGGTCGGGTCGACCGCATCGACTCCGGCGTCACGGTGGGGGACCTCCTGGCGGAGCGCATCGACCTCTCCGAGCCGATGGGCCGCCGTCGCGGTGCCCGTGCCCGTCAGGCCGAGTGGCTCGCGCGCATCGATGCCGCGGCCGACGCCGCCGGTGCGCTCCGCATCGGCGCCGACGACCCGGTCGGATCCCTCCTGCCGCTCGAGCGCGCCATCGCCCTCACCGCCGTCGCCGCCTCGGGACGGGCCCCCGTGCTCGTGCTCGACGTGGTGGACCCGTTCCCGGACGCCGCCGCCGAGCGCGCGTTCCTCGCCGCCCTGCCCGCCCTCGTCCACGAGAGCACGACCGTCCTCCTGGGCGCGCCGTGGTTCCCGGACGACCACGGCATCCCCGGGCGGCCGACCGTCCGCCTCCGGATCGAGGCCGCGGCCGCGCCGTCCGCCGATCGGCCCGACGCCGACGCCGACCGCGACGCCGGCCCATCCATCCACGACCAGCCCGTCACCACCGTCGAGGAGACCCTCCGATGACCGCTCGCACCACCCGCCGACGCCTCGCCGTCGCCCTCGTCGCGATCGTGCCCCTCGCGGTCGCCGGCCTCTTCATCGGCTCCCTCTCGGACGTCGCCACGGGCGTCGAGCGCGTGCCCGCCGCCATCGTCAACCAGGACGAGATGGTGCAGCAGAAGGCGCCCGACGGCACCGAGTCGCCCGTGCTCGCCGGCCGCCTGCTCGTGACCCAGCTCACCTCGGACGACAACCAGGCCTTCGACTGGACCATCACCAACGCCGACGAGGCGCAGAAGATGCTCGACGACGGCGAGGTCTACGCGGTCCTCACGGTGCCGAAGGACTTCTCCTCGTCGATCGTCTCGCTCTCGACCGAGACCCCCGAGCGCGCGCAGATCAGCGTGAAGACGGACGACGCGCACGGCTACCTGACGGGCGCGGCCACCCAGGCCGTCGGCGTCGGCATGACGAGCGTGTTCGGCAACGCCATCACGTCGCAGTTCGTCTCCGGCATCTACACCACCTTCGGCAGCCTCAAGGGCTCGCTCACGGACGCCGGGACGGGCGCCGACAAGCTGGCCGACGGCGCCACGCAGCTCTCCTCGGGCGCGACGACGCTCGGCGACGGGATCACCCAGCTGGGCGACGGGATCGGCCGCACCCAGCAGGGCGCGTCGCAGCTCGCGGACGGGCTCGGCACCTACACGGGCGGCGTCTCGCAGCTCTCCTCCGGGCTCGACCGGCTGCAGACCGGCGCCGCGGGGCTCTCGCAGGTCTCCGACGGCGTCGGGCTGTACGCGGGCGGGGCGGAGAGGATCCGGGATCAGGTCGTCGGCATCCGGCAGCAGCTCGCCGCGGATCCGCAGACGGCGCCGCTCGCCGCGCAGCTCGCGCCGCTCGAGCAGGGGATCGACCAGTACGCGTCGCAGGGGCAGGACCTCGCGACGAAGACGGCGGCCGGCATCCAGGGCGTGCAGCAGGGCATCGGGCAGAGCGCGTCCGGCGCGTCGCAGCTCGCGGCGAACGGCGGGGCGCTCGTCTCCGGCGCCCGCCAGCTCGACGACGGCCTCGGGCAGCTCCGCACGGGCGCGACGAGCGCGGCCACCGGCGCGGGCGACCTCGCGACCGGCGCCACGTCGCTCTCGTCCGGCGCGACGGAGCTCGGTCAGGGCCTCACGCAGGGCGCCGAGCAGATCCCGTCGCTCGACGCCGACCAGGCCTCGTCCGCCTCGGGCGTCGTGGCGGATCCGGTGGGCCTCACGGTCGAGCGCGAGAACGAGATCGGCAGCCCCGGCGACGCCATCGCGGCGATCTTCGTGCCGATCGGCCTCTGGCTCGGCGCGTTCGCGACCTTCCTGGTGCTGCGCCCGGCCGCCCGGCGCCTGCTGGCGTCGTCGGCCGCGACCGGACGCGTCATGGGCCGCGTGCTCGCCCGGGCCGCGCTGATCGCCCTGGCGCAGGTCGTGCTGCTCGTCGCCCTCGTGCACGCCGCGCTCGGCCTGTCGCTCGCGCTGCTGCCCGCCACGCTCGGGTTCGCCGCCGTGGCGGCGGCGGCCTTCACGGCGATCCACTACCTGCTCCGACAGGCGTTCGGCCGCACCGGCATGGTCGTCTCGCTCATCCTGCTGGCCGTGCAGGCCGCGGCGATGGGCGGGGTCATCCCGCTGCAGCTCGTGGCCGCGCCGTTCCAGGCGATCAGCCCGTTCCTGCCGCTCACCTACGCGGCGTCGGGCATGCAGGCGATCATCGCCGGGGGAGCGCCCGCCGTGGCGTGGGGATCCGCGGGCACGCTGGTGGTGTTCCTGCTGCTGAGCCTCGCCGTGTCGTACCTCGTGACGCGACGCTCGCGTCGGGCACGGAGCCTCGGCCTCCTCCCGGGTGCCGCGCCCTCGTCGGTGGCCGTCGCGGTCTGACGCCGACCGCACCACCGGATGCCGGGCGCCCTCGCGGGGCGCCCGGCATCCGTCGTGAGGGCCCCGCGCGCACTTGCGGACGCCCGGGTCGCCTACCATGTGAGAACCGTTCTCGACAAGGAAGGCGCCCATGCGCACCCCCACCCTCCTCGGCGTCGGCCTCGTGGTCGCCGGCCTGCTCGCCGGCGGCGTCGGATCCGTCGCCGCCCCGCCCGTCTCCGCGTCCGCGGCCGGCCGCCCGTCGTGGCTGCTCGTCGCCGACCCGGCCGCGCACGCCGTCTCGATCGTCGACTCGGCCACCGGCCGCACCACCGGCTCCCTCCCGGGCACGACGCTGGGCGCGCACGCCGGCGTCGTGCAGCTCGGCCACGGACGCATCGCCTTCGTCGACGAGAGCGGCCCGCGGCTCGACGTGGTGGACGTGTCCTCCGCCGGCATCCCGCGCGTCGCGTCGGCCACGCCGATCCCGTCGACCGCCGGCGCGTGGACCCGCGCGGGCTGGATCTCGGACGACGCCGGCCACCGCTACGTCGCGGTCGGCTCGGACCTCGACGGATCCACCACCCAGCAGGTCACGCTCGTCGACACCCGCACGGGCCGCGCGAGCACCGCGTCCCTCCGCACGAGCGAGGTGACCCTGGCCACCACGGGCGAGCGCGGGACCGAGGAGATGGAGACGTTCCTCGTCGGCTCCCCGCTGCGCCTCGTCGTGAGCGCCGGCGGTCACCTGGACGCCTACGACGCCGCGGACATCCTGCGCGGCGACGCGCATCCGGCCCCGGTCGCCTCGACCCCGTTCGGCGCCTACCCGCACGGGCCGATCGCCGACGCGCGCGGCACGGTCGTCGGCTCGACCCTGCACGACGGCGTCGAGACGGTGCCGCTGACCCGTGACGGCTTCGGCGCGTCCACCACCCGGCCGTACCCGGAGCGCGCGCAGCAGAGCTACCGGCCGCGGATGGCCCCCGACGGCACGACGGCCGTGGGGGCGCAGGCGGGCGCCACGGCGAGCGACCCGGCCGTGCTGACCTCCTCGTCCATGCGCGGCGCGGGCATCGCGAGCGTCGCCCTCGGCCAGGGCACGCCCACCCGGGCGGTCGTCGCGCCGACCTATGCGGCCGCCGTGGTCACGGCGGACGGCGTCGACACGCTCGACCTCGTCGCGCGCGGCGCCGACGGCCTCTACGGCGGACGGGTCACGCGCGTGCGGCTCCCGGAGCTCGGGCAGGCGGCGGGCACCGGATCCTCGGCGCGCTTCCTCGCCGCGTCCGCCGACGGCTCGGAGCTGTTCCTCTCGCGGGCGGGGACGGGATCCGTGCTGGAGATCGACGTACGCGGCACGACGGCCACCGTCCGCGGCACGATCGCCGTGCCCTCGACCCTGGCGGACGGCGGCTACCTCGCCACCGTGGACCAGCACCAGCGGCCGTACGACCTCAGCGGGCGCTGACGCGGCGCGGCGCGACGCGGACGCCGTACGCCACGAGGGCCGCCCGGATCACCGGGCGGCCCTCGTCGCGCGTCATGCGGTCGTCGCTACAGCGCGAGCGCGATGCGCCCGCTGAACACGCGGGTCACCGGCGGCGCCGCCAGCACCTCGCCGAGGCGCGCGGCGCCCTCGGGGGTGGCGCGCCACGCGACGTACGCGTCGTGGTCGGCGGTCGACGCCCACTGCTCGACGACCACCATGCGGGCGGGGTCGGCGTCGTCGACGAGGACCTCGAGGCCCTCGTTCCCGGCGAAGGCGCGCGTGGCCTGCAGGGTCTCGGCGAGGACGTCGGCGACGTCGCCGAGGCGCGTCTCGTCGACCTGGATCTCGAGGTGCACGGTGGTGCTCATGGTGTCTCCGGTCCCGACGCCGGGCGGGCGGGATCCCGTGCGACGTCGCTCATGTGCGGGGACGTTCCCCTCAGGCCATCCAACCGCGACCGGTGCCGGGTCATGCCCCGACGGGCGGCGCGGGCGTGTCGGTCGGGGGATCCGCGGCGGTGCGCGCCCCTCAGCGGTCGCGGCGGAGGGCGGTGCGGAGCCGCTGGTACCCGGAGAGCACGGGCGGCGCGACGGGCGTGCGCTCGGGCGCGGTGTCGAGCCGGAGCTGGCGCTGGGCGAACTCGCGCGTCTCGACGAGCATCGCGAGCCGCTGCTCCTCGGTCTTCGCCTTGCGGGTGTTGACCTCGGCGACGACGCCGCCCTCCCAGCCCTGCTCGGCGAGCCAGCGGAGCGTCTCGGCGACCGGCTGCGTGCCGCGGCCGGGGAGGAGGTGCTCGTCGAGGATCCGGCCGTCGTCCTGCGAGCCGGACCCGTCGCAGAGGTGCACGTGGCGGAGGCGCGGGCCGAGGGACTTGGCCATCTCGAGCGCGTCCTGGCCGGAGAGCGAGGCGTGGGAGAAGTCGAGGGTGGTGGCGTCGCAGTCCATGTCGCGCGGATCCCAGCCGGGCGAGTACGCCTTCAGGCTGCGGCCGGCGACCTGCCATGGGAACATGTTCTCGACCGCGATCTCGACGCCCGTCTCCGTCTGGATCGAGCGGACGATCTCGAGGAACGACTCGGCGTAGCCGGCCTGCCAGCGGAACGGCGGGTGCACGACGACGGCGGGGGCGCCGACGGCGCGCGCGAGCTCGGCGGAGCGCTCCAGCTTCACCTGCGGATCCCGCCCCCACACGAAGTGCGTGAGGAGGAGGACGGGCGCGTGGATCGACAGGATCGGCAGGCCGTGCTTCTCCGACAGGGCGCGGAGGGCGTCGGCGTCCTGGGTGACCTCGTCGTTCGTCACCATGATCTCGACGCCGTCGAACCCGGCGCGCTTGGCCATCACGAAGGCGTTCTCGACGGGCTGGGGGTACACGCAGGTCGTGCTCATGCCTACTCGGATCACGTCGGCGAGCGTACCCGGCGACGCTGGGGGCCCGGCAGACGCGAGGGGTCGGGCGCGTGTCGGGTGCGCGACGCGGACAGGCGGCGTGGGCATGCTGGACGGACGCGCGGCGCACATCCGCGGCGGGAGGGACGGGCATGACGGCAGGCGGATCGGGCGACGCGGCGGACGCGTACCGCAAGGAGCGGGCGGATGCGCCCCGCGGCTTCTTCGAGGCGGAGGCGGCGGGGCTCGCCTGGCTCGCCGAGGCCGAGCCCGCCGGGGGAGCGCGCGTGGTCCGCGTGCTCGACGTCGCGCCCGGCCGGATCGACCTCGAGCGCCTGCGGCCGTCGCGGCCCACGAGGGACGCGGCACGCGCGTTCGGGGCGGCGCTCGCGATCACGCACGACGCGGGCGCGCCGGCGTTCGGGGCGCCGCCCGCGGGGCACGACGGCCCGGCCTTCATCGGGCGGCAGCCGCTGTCGGTCCTCCGCGGCGGGCGGCGCGACGACGCGGGGGCGCAGCCGGGCGGCGACGCCGGATCCGGATGGGGCGCCTGGTACGCCCGCGAGCGCGTCCTGCCCTACCTCCGGCGCGCGGTCGACGCCGGGAATGCGACCCGGGCGCAGGCGGCCGACGTGGAGCGCGCGTGCGCCGCCGCCTCCGACGGCCGGTTCGACGACGGCGCGCCGCCCGCGCGGATCCACGGCGACCTCTGGTCGGGCAACGTGCAGTGGACCGACCAGGGAGCGGTGCTCATCGACCCGGCCGCGCACGGCGGCCACCGCGAGACGGACCTCGCGATGCTCGCGCTCTTCGGCTGCCCGGGCCTCGACGACGTGCTCGGCGCGTACGCCGACACGGGCTCCCTCGCCCCGGGCTGGCGGGACCGCGTCGCGCTGCACCAGCTGCACCCCCTCGCCGTGCACGCGGCGTCGCACGGCCCGGCCTACGGCGACGCGCTGCACGATGCCGCCCGCGCGGTCCTGCGGGGGTGATCGGCCGCCCGGCGGGAGGCGCCGGAGCCGGGCGACGCGGACCCGGTCGCCCGCGCCCCGCACTGGTAGCCTCGGATGACCGAGCAGGCACGACAGACCTCTGCGAGAACGAGACGGGAACCGTGACTCCGCCACCCTCATCCACGCCCTCCGCGACCGAGACGAGCGCCGCCGAGCAGGCGGGCGGCGACGATGTCCGGCCCGGCACCTACGACCTCGTCGTCGTCTCGAACCGCCTCCCCGTCGACCGGGTCGTCGCCGCGGACGGCAGCACGTCGTGGCGGCACTCGCCCGGCGGCCTCGTCACGGCGCTCGAGCCCGTCATGCGCGCCAACGAGGGCGCGTGGGTCGGCTGGCCCGGCATCGCCGACCACGACGTGGAGCCCTTCGTCGACGACGGCATCTCGATCATCCCCGTGACGCTCAGCGAGCAGGACCTCGCCGAGTACTACGAGGGCTTCTCGAACGACACGCTGTGGCCGCTCTACCACGACGTCATCGCGCAGCCGAGCTACCACCGCGAGTGGTGGGACACCTACGTGAAGGTCAACCAGCGCTTCGCCGACGCGGCCGCGAAGGCCGCCGCCTCCGGCGCGACCGTGTGGGTGCAGGACTACCAGCTGCAGCTCGTGCCGAAGATGCTGCGCGAGCAGCGGCCGGACCTCACCATCGGGTTCTTCAACCACATCCCGTTCCCGCCCTACGGCATCTACTCGCAGCTGCCCTGGCGCACGCAGATCATCGAGGGCCTCCTCGGCGCCGACGTCATCGGCTTCCAGCGCGTCGCCGACGCCGGCAACTTCACGCGCGCGGTGCGCCGCCTCTTCGGGTACACGACGCGCGGATCCACCGTCGACGTCCCCGTGCGCGGCGGCATCCCGCTCACGGTCCCCGGCACCAAGCCGTCGAAGCCCGTCCGCGAGCTCCGCACGCGCCAGGTCGTCGCGAAGCACTACCCGATCTCGATCGACGCCCGCAGCTACGAGGAGCTGGCCAAGGACCCGGCCATCCAGGAGCGCGCGCGTCAGATCCGCGCCGACCTCGGCAACCCGCGCACGATCCTGCTAGGCGTCGACCGCCTCGACTACACGAAGGGCATCGGCCACCGCCTGAAGGCGTTCGGCGAGCTGCTCGCCGAGGGCCGCGTCACGGTGGAGGATGCCACCCTCGTGCAGGTCGCGAGCCCCAGCCGCGAGCGCGTGGAGACCTACCGGCAGCTGCGCGACGAGATCGAGCTCACGGTCGGCCGCATCAACGGCGACTACGGCTCCATCAGCCACACCGCCATCAGCTACCTGCACCACGGCTACCCGCGCGAGGAGATGGTGGCGCTGTGCCTGGCCGCCGACGTGATGCTCGTCACCGCCCTCCGCGACGGCATGAACCTCGTCGCCAAGGAGTACGTGGCCACCAAGCACTCGGACGAGGGCGTGCTCGTGCTGAGCGAGTTCGCGGGCGCCGCCGACGAGCTCAAGGCCGCGCTCCTCGTGAACCCGCACGACATCGAGGGCCTCAAGGAGGCGATCCTCCGCGCCATCGAGATGCCGAAGGCCGAGCAGCGCAAGCGCATGCGGTCCCTCCGCAAGCGCGTGTTCGAGAACGACGTCGCCGCGTGGTCGAGCTCCTTCCTGGCCGACCTCGGGCGCACGCACGCCGCCGCGATCCACGAGGGCCCCGACGAAGAGGTCGTCGAGCCCCTGATGGACGAGGGCTGGTAGCGCGTGGCCGAGCTGACCACCGACATCCAGGCCAAGGGCGGCCGCGGCTTCCCCGGCCGCCTGTTCGAGGCGCTGACGGAGTTGGCGCGCACGCCGCGCCTGCTCGTCGCGCTCGACTTCGACGGCACGCTGGCCCCCGAGGTCGACGACCCGGAGAAGGCGCGCGCCGTCCCCGAGGCGCGGGCCGCCGTGCTCGCGCTCCTCGCGCTGCCGGACACGCGCGTCGCGCTCGTCTCGGGCCGCGCGCTCCGCAGCCTCGAGGCCGTCGCGGACCTGCCCGACGACGTGCTCCTCGTCGGCTCGCACGGCGTGGAGATCCGCCTCGACAGCGACGACATCGAGCTCGTGCTCGACGAGGGCGAGCTCGCCCAGCGCGGCGTCCTCTCGGACGTGCTGGAGCAGGTCGCCGACTCCCTCGACGAGGTGTGGATCGAGGAGAAGCCCGCGGGCTTCGCCCTCCACACGCGCCTCGCCACCGAGAAGCACAGCCGCATCGCCCACCTCGTGGCCACGCAGGAGGCGCACGCCGAGGTCGACGGCCTCAAGGTGCGCTCGGGCAAGGACGTGCTGGAGTTCAGCATCCGCCAGGCCACCAAGGGCGAGGCCGTCGAGCACCTCCGCCGGTACGCCGAGGCGACGGCCGTCTTCTACGCCGGCGACGACGTCACGGACGAGGACGCGTTCGCGGCGCTGCAGGCCGGCGACCTCGGCCTCAAGAGCGGCGCGGGCGCCACCGCGGCGGACTTCCGCGTCGGCGGGCCCCACGACGTGGCGCGCGTGCTGCAGGTCCTCGCCGACCTGCGCGGCGAGCCGGCCGTCCTCCCGGACTGATCGCCCATGCCGGATCCATCCCGGTCTCCCAGGCAGGGCCCAGGTAGACTGGGGAAATAGCCGACTCGCGAGAGGAGACGCAGTTGCTCGTCCTCCTCTCGGCGTTCCTCATCGCCTCCGTCGTGCTGCCGTCGCTCACCCGGGCGCTCGGCGTCCGCGCGTTCCCCGTGGCCGCGCTCGTGCCCGCCGCGGCCTTCGTCGTCACCGCGCTGCAGGGGCCGGCCGTGCTGCCCGACGGGGAGGTCGTGGAGCGGCTGGAGTGGATCCCGTCGCTCGGCATCGCGCTCGACATGCGCATGGACGCGCTGTCCTGGATCCTCGCGCTCGTCGTCACGGGCGTCGGCTCGCTCGTGCTCCTCTATTGCGCGCGCTACTTCCGCTCCAGCGAGGACGGGCTGGGCCGGTTCGCGGGCCTCCTGCTCGCCTTCGCCGGGGTGATGTACGGCCTCGTGCTCGCCGACGACGTGTTCGTGCTCTTCACGTTCTGGGAGGCGACGAGCGTCCTCTCCTACCTCCTCATCGGCCACTACACGGGCAAGAAGGCGAGCCGCGGCGCCGCGCTCCAGGCGCTGCTCGTGACCACCGCCGGCGGTCTCGCGATGCTCGTCGGCCTCGTGATCCTGTCGGTCGCGGGCGGCACGACGAGCCTGGCGGCGCTCGTGGCCGATCCGCCCGGCGGCCCGCTGATCCCGGTCGCCGTCGTGCTGATCCTGCTCGGCGCGCTCTCGAAGTCGGCCCTCGTCCCCTTCCACTTCTGGCTGCCGGCCGCGATGGCCGCGCCCACCCCGGTGAGCGCGTACCTGCACGCGGCCGCGATGGTGAAGGCGGGCATCTACCTCATCGCCCGCCTCGCGCCCGGCTACGCGGACGTGCCGGGCTGGCGCGCGCTGCTCGTGTCGCTCGGCGTCGCGACGATGCTCGTCGGCGGCTGGCGCGCGCTCAAGCAGATGGACCTCAAGCTCGTCCTCGCCTACGGCACCGTCAGCCAGCTCGGCTTCCTCACCGTCGTCGTCGGGTACGGCACGCGCGACGCGGCGCTCGCGGGCATCGCGCTGCTGCTCGCGCACGCGCTCTTCAAGGCGACGCTGTTCCTCGTCGTGGGCGTGGTGGACCACCGGGCCGGCACGCGCGACCTCCGCAAGATCAGCGGGCTCGGCCGCCGGGCCCCGGTGCTCGCGGTGATCACGGCCATCGCCCTCGCCTCGATGGCGGGCCTGCCGCCTTTCCTCGGCTTCGTCGCGAAGGAGGCCGTGCTCACGGCGCTGCTCACCGACGCGGAGCTCGGCGGCGGGCTCGGCTGGGTCGCGCTCGTCGGCGTCTCCGTCGGCTCCTGCCTCACCGTCGCCTACAGCGCGCGCTTCATGTGGGGCGCCTTCGCTCGCAAGCGCGGCGTGGACGAGGTCCAGCCGGTGCACGAGCACCTCGACTTCCTGGTGCCGCCCGCCGTGCTCGCGCTCACCGGCCTCGTGCTCGGCTTCCTCGCCTCGTCGGTCGACGGCTGGATCGTCGGCTACGCCGACACGCTGCCCGCGGTGAGCTCGGGCGCCTCGGGCGAGCCCGACCACACGTACCACCTCGCCCTCTGGCACGGGATCGAGCCGGCCCTCCTCATCTCCGCGGGCACGCTCGTCGTGGGCCTCGCGATGTTCCGCCTCCGCGACGGCGTGTTCGCGCTGCAGTCGCGCGTGCCGTCGTGGGTCGACGCCGCCCGGCTCTACTGGGCCTCGATGCGCCTCATCGACCGGGTCGCGGCGCGCACCACGGCGACCACGCAGCGCGGATCGCTGCCGTTCTACCTCGGCGTGATCCTGCTCGTGCTCATCGGATCCGTCGGCACCGCCCTCGCGCTCAACCGCTCGTGGCCCGAGGCCGCCGTGCCGTTCGACCACCCCGCGCAGCCCGTCATCGGCGTCGTGATGATCGTGGCGGCCATCGCCGCCGCCCGCGCCGGCAAGCGGTTCCAGGCCGTCGTGCTCGTGGGCGTCACGGGCTACGGCATGGCCGCGCTCTTCGCGCTGCACGGCGCCCCCGACCTGGCGCTCACGCAGGTGCTCATCGAGACGATCACGCTGGTCGCCTTCGTGCTCGTGCTCCGCCGGCTGCCCGTGCGGCTGGGGGAGCGGAACCGCTCGGTGCACCCCGTGTGGCGGGCGGCCATCGGCATCGCGGTCGCGGCGCTGATGTCCACGGTCGCCGTCGTCGCGCTCGGCGCCCGCGTCGCGACGCCCATCTCGCTGGAGTTCCCGCGGCTCGCCTACGAGCAGGGCCACGGCAGCAACGTCGTCAACGTCACGCTCGTCGACCTCCGCGGCTGGGACACCATGGGCGAGATCTCCGTGCTCATCGTCGCGGCCACGGGCGTCGCGAGCCTGATCTTCCTCAACCGCCGCACCGATTCCCTCCCGCGACTCACGGCGCCCTCGCGTCGGAGCCTCCTCGCGCGCCTCTCCGGACGGCACGACCCGTCGACCACGGCGCCGCTCGAGGTGGAGCAGGGCGCGGAGGGCCCGCGCATGGCGGCACGCGAGGCGGTCAAGGACCAGGGCCGCACCGAGCGCAGCCCCTGGCTCCTCGCCGGCCGCACCCTCGCGCCGCAGAACCGCTCGATCCTCCTCGAGGTCGTCGTGCGCCTCCTGTTCCACAGCCTCATCGTGGTGTCGGTCTACCTGCTGTTCTCCGGCCACAACCTGCCCGGCGGCGGGTTCGCGGGCGGCCTCCTCGCCGGCATGGCGCTCGTCGCGCGCTACCTCGCGGGCGGCCGCTACGAGCTCGGCGCCGCGGCGCCCGTCGACGCGGGCCGCGTGCTCGGCACGGGCCTCGTCTTCGCGGTCGGCACGGCGATCGTGCCGCTCGTCTTCGGCGCCGACGCCCTCACCTCCACCTGGATCGACACCGAGGTGCCGTTCGTCGGCCACGTCGAGTTCGTCACCAGCACCTTCTTCGACGTCGGGGTCTACCTCGTCGTCGTCGGCCTCACGCTCGACGTGCTCCGCAGCCTCGGCGCGGAGGTCGACCGCCAGGAGGAGAGCGACCGGACGGTCGAGCAGGGGGCGGACGGCATGGAGACCGAGCAGGGGGTGAGCGTGTGAGCGTCTCCGTCACCCTCATCGTGATCATGGCCGCGCTGTACGCGACCGGGATCTACCTCATGCTGGAGCGCAGCATGACGCGCGTGCTCCTCGGCTTCCTGCTCGTCGGCAACGCGACCAACATCCTGATCCTCATCATGTCCGGCCGCGTGGGCCTCGCGCCCATCTACGACGAGTCGGTGGATCCGTCCGAGTACGCCGACCCGCTGCCGCAGGCCCTCATCCTCACGGCAATCGTCATCACCTTCGGCGTCTCGGCCTTCCTCATGGCGCTCATCTACCGCTCCTGGCGGCTGGCGAACGCCGACGTGGTGACGGACGACGAGGACGACCTCGCGATGCGCGGGCCCCGCACGGGCCTCGGCGAGGAGCCCACCGTCCCCGACGACGACGACACCGAGTTCGGCACCAACGCCGAGGCCGCCATCGCGTCCGCCCGGGAGCTCCGCGACAACCGATCCGACCTGGAGGAGGCCATCGACGACTCCGCGGACGACGACGACGACCGCGACTTCCGCACGAGGCGCGCCGAGAAGGACCAGGGGGAGGGGCGATGACGATCTTCCAGACCCTGATCCCGCTCGTCGTGCTGGTGCCGCTCCTCGGCGCGGCCGCCGCGCTCGTCGCCGCGCGTCAGCGCCGCCTGCAGGTCGTCGTCTCGGTGCTCGCGCTCCTGGTCGTCGTGGTGATCAGCGGGGTGCTGCTCGTGCTCGTCGACCAGCAGGGCGGCCAGTCCGTCGAGGTCGGCGGGTGGGCGGCGCCGTTCGGCATCGTCCTCGTGGTCGACCGGCTGTCGGCGCTGATGCTCGTGATCTCGTCGATCGTGCTGCTCGCGGTCCTCATGTTCTCGATCGGCCAGGGCCTCGAGGACGGCGACGGCGAGACGCCCGTGTCGATCTTCAACCCGACCTACCTGATCCTCGCGGCGGGCGTCTTCAACGCCTTCGTCGCGGGCGACCTCTTCAACCTCTACGTCGGGTTCGAGATCCTCCTCGTGGCGAGCTACGTGCTGCTCACGCTCGGCGGCACCGAGGCCCGGATCCGCGCGGGCGTCACCTACATCGTCGTGAGCCTCGTCTCCTCGATGCTGTTCCTGTCGTCCATCGCCATGATCTACGGGGCGCTCGGCACCGTGAACATCGCGCAGATCTCGGTGCGGCTCGACGAGATCCCGCCGGACGTGCAGCTGATCCTGCACATCATGCTGCTGGTCGCGTTCGGCATCAAGGCGGCCGTGTTCCCGCTGTCGTTCTGGCTGCCGGACTCGTACCCGACGGCGCCGGCGCCCGTCACGGCGGTCTTCGCGGGCCTCCTCACCAAGGTCGGCGTCTACGCGATCCTCCGCACGGAGACGGTCATGTTCCCGACCGACCAGCTCTCCACGGCGCTCATGGTGGTCGCGGCGCTGACCATGGTGATCGGGATCCTCGGCGCGGTCGCGCAGGCCGACATCAAGCGGCTGCTCTCCTTCACGCTCGTGAGCCACATCGGCTACATGATCTTCGGCATCGCTCTCAACACCGTCGCCGGCATGACCGCGACCATCTACTACGTGATCCACCACATCGTCGTGCAGACGACGCTGTTCCTCGCCTCCGGGCTCATCGAGCGCACGGGCGGGAGCACCTCGATCAACCGGCTCGGCGGCCTGCTCAAGGCGGCGCCGGTCATGGCGATCCTGTTCTTCATCCCCGCGCTCAACCTCGGCGGCATCCCGCCGTTCTCGGGCTTCATCGGCAAGGTGGCGCTCTTCGACTCCGGCGCCGAGGTGGGCGGATGGCTCACCTACGCGGTCATCGCGGCGGGCGCGGCGACGAGCCTCCTCACCCTCTACGCCCTGGCCCGGGTCTGGAACATGGCGTTCTGGCGCGGCGCCGAGGAGGTCGAGGACTACGAGTCGCCCCTGCTCGAGCAGCTCTCCGAGCGCCCGGGCGGCGAGACCACGACCACGGTGCGGAAGACGCCCGTGCTGATGACCGGCGCCACCGCCGGCATGGTCGTGGTCAGCGTCGCCCTCACCGTGTTCGCCGGCCCCGTCTACGCCCTCTCCGAGCGCGCGGGGGAGAGCCTCACCGGGCCCGGGTCCGGCGTCGGCTCCGGCGAGCAGGGTTACGTCGAGACGGTCTTCCCCGGAGGCATCGAGTGAGCCCGCGTCGGGCCCGAGCGCGCGCCGAGCGCCTCAGCCTCCTCGTGCAGCTGCCCCTGCTCGTCTGGCTCGTGATCCTCTGGCTCCTGCTCTGGGGCCACGTCACCGTCATCTCGGTCGTCACGGGCGTCGTGCTGGCGCTGCTCGTCACGCGCGTGTTCTACCTGCCGCCCGTGGAGCTGTCGGGCCGCTTCGACATCCGCTGGGCGCTGATCCTGCTCGGGCACTTCGCGGTGGACCTCGTGCGCGCGTCCTTCCAGGTCGCCGGGCAGGCGTTCGACTGGCGCCGCGTGCCCGTCAACTCGGTGATCGCCGTGCACCTGCACACGCGCAGCGACTTCGTCATGACGCTCACGGCCGAGGTGGTCTCCCTCGTGCCCGGGTCGATCGTGGTCGAGGCCGACCGCGAGCGCTCGATCCTCTACCTCCACGCCCTCGGCACGCCCACCCCGGAGGACGTCGAGCGGGTGCGGCGCACCACGCTCGACGTCGAGAGCCGCATCGTGTTCACGCTCGGCACGGCCGACGACGTGTGGCGCGTCAACCGCGAGCGGCGCGAGACGGGCCGCGCGCCGCTGCTCCAGACCCGGAAGCAGCGCGCGCACGAGCTCGTGCGCGACCGCGACCTCGAGGCGGGGCTCATCACGACGACGGGGGAGGAACTCGCATGAGCATCGTCATGCAGGTCGGCTGGGTCTTCGTGGGCGCCCTCTTCTTCTCCGCCGCGGTGATGGCGCTCGTGCGCATCGTGCGCGGGCCGAGCATCCTCGACCGGATCATCGCGTCCGACGTGCTCCTCACCACGCTCATCTGCGTGCTCGGCGCCGAGATGGTCTTCAACGGCCACACCCGCACGATCCCGGTGATGCTCGTGCTCGCCATGACGGCGTTCCTCGCGACCGTCGCCGTCGCCCGCTACGTCTCGAAGCAGGACCCCTCGTGAACGACCTCCTCGTCTCCGGTCCCCTCGCCGACGCCCTCGACGTCGTGAGCCTCGTGCTCCTCCTCCTCGGCGGCGTCCTGTCGGTCGCGGCGGGCGTCGGGCTCCTGCGCTTCCCGGATCCGCTCGCGCGCATGCACGCGGCGACCAAGCCGCAGATCCTCGGCGTGATCCTCGTGCTGCTGGCCCTCGCCCTCCAGTCGCAGAGCCTCAGCACGGTCGCGATGCTCGTGCCCGTCCTGCTCTTCCAGATGCTCACGGCGCCGATCTCCGCGCACATGGTCGGTCGTGCGGGCTACCGCCTCCGGCACTTCCTGCGCGACGACCTCCTGGTCGACGAGCTGGAGGAGGCCATCGACCGCGCCCACGAGGAGCTGCGCGACGCGGACGAGGTGGACGCGTCCACGCTCCCCGTGGGGTCCGCCGAGAACATCGCCGCGGAGGAGGCGGGCCACGTCCCGGGCGGCGCCGGACCGCGCGAGGAGGAGTCGCCGCTGGATCCGTCCGCGGCCGCGGATCCCGCCCGCGACGATGACCCGGGCGCCGGCCGTCTGCCGCGGGGCATCGGCTGAGGAGCTCCGCGCGCCCGCACCCCTCCCCACGCGCCGGGACTGCTCGGCGCGAGGATCTAAGCTCGTGCCATGCCTGAGATCGACATGAAGCCCCGGAGCCGTGACGTCACCGACGGGATCGAGGCCACGTCCTCGCGCGGCATGCTCCGCGCCGTCGGCATGGGCGACGAGGACTGGGAGAAGCCCCAGATCGGCGTCGCCAGCTCGTGGAACGAGGTCACCCCCTGCAACCTCAGCCTCGACCGCCTCGCGCAGGGCGCCAAGGAGGGCGTGCACGCCGGCGGCGGGTACCCGCTCCAGTTCGGCACCATCTCCGTCAGCGACGGCATCGCCATGGGCCACGAGGGCATGCACTTCTCGCTCGTCTCGCGCGAGGTCATCGCCGACAGCGTCGAGACCGTCATGATGGCCGAGCGCCTCGACGGCTCCGTGCTCCTCGCGGGCTGCGACAAGTCGCTCCCCGGCATGCTCATGGCGGCCGCGCGCCTCGACCTCTCCTCCGTGTTCCTCTACGCGGGATCCATCGCCCCCGGCTGGGTGAAGCTCTCCGACGGCACGGAGAAGGAGGTCACCATCATCGACGCCTTCGAGGCCGTCGGCGCGTGCAAGGCCGGCACGATGAGCCAGGAGGACCTCACCCGCATCGAGAAGGCGATCTGCCCGGGCGAGGGCGCCTGCGGCGGCATGTACACCGCGAACACCATGGCGAGCGTGGCCGAGGCCCTCGGCATGAGCCTCCCCGGGTCCGCGGCCCCGCCGAGCGCCGACCGCCGCCGCGACTACTTCGCGCACCGCTCCGGCGAGGCCGTCGTCAACCTCATCGCGAAGGGCATCACCGCGCGCGACATCATGACGAAGCGCGCGTTCGAGAACGCGATCTCCGTGGTCATGGCGTTCGGCGGATCCACCAACGCGGTCCTCCACCTCCTCGCCATCGCGCGCGAGGCCGAGGTCGACCTCCAGCTGTCCGACTTCAACCGCATCGCCGACCGCGTGCCGCACCTCGGCGACCTCAAGCCGTTCGGCCGCTTCGTGATGAACGACGTCGACCGCGTCGGCGGCGTCCCGGTCGTGATGAAGGCGCTGCTCGACGCGGGCCTCCTCAACGGCGACGTCATGACGGTCACCGGCCGCACCATGCGCGAGAACCTCGAGTCGATGGACCTCGCCGACCTCGACGGCACGGTCCTCCGGAAGATGGACGACCCCATCCACGCCACCGGCGGCATCAGCGTGCTGCACGGCTCGCTCGCCCCCGAGGGCGCGGTCGTCAAGACCGCCGGCTTCGACCTCGACGTGTTCGAGGGCCCGGCCCGCGTGTTCGAGCGCGAGCGCGCCGCGATGGACGCGCTCACCGAGGGGCTGATCTCGAAGGGCGACGTCATCGTCATCCGCTACGAGGGCCCGAAGGGCGGCCCCGGCATGCGCGAGATGCTCGCGATCACGGGCGCCATCAAGGGCGCCGGCCTCGGCAAGGATGTACTACTCTTGACGGACGGTCGATTCTCAGGCGGCACAACCGGACTGTGCATCGGCCACATGGCTCCCGAGGCGGTGGACGCAGGTC